>Ga0105046_10005667_pt1 | contig 19750 bp, 16 predicted proteins | sample MAT03_FD_78385 | JGI IMG/M metagenome (GOLD analysis project Ga0105046, IMG submission 78385) | Freshwater microbial communities from Lake Fryxell liftoff mats and glacier meltwater in Antarctica - MAT-03 (megahit assembly) | ecosystem: Environmental > Aquatic > Freshwater > Ice > Liftoff... | reverse complement strand
CCCACGCGTCGATTTCGGTTGCGGATTCTACACCACCACGATTTGGGATCAGGCCGTCGAGTGGGCCGGAAAGTCCACCGCAAGAAGTATCCCCGTCGGATTTACCCCGCGGGCAATCCGGGCGATCCACCAGACGACTCCGGCCATGTCCACACGAAAATGGCCGTGGATTCTGGCGGTTCAAGTGACCCGCTGGCGGATGCAAAGTCGTTGCCAAATTAGGAATACCGAGAATTACGTTTCGCTTTCGGAGCTTTCGGAGCTTTCAGCGAGGGGGGTATGCAGAATGACTGAAAGCTGAAAGCGAGATCCTCCGCCAGAATCCGTTGGCGCACCCGTGATCTGGGCCGCAGTATCGAAGATCTCGAAGTGGCGACCGACTGGGCACTGGGCAAGTCCAAGCCGAAGGCCGCGCTCGCCGGCAAAGCCCGCGACGAAGCTTGATCGGCGAAACGGCCATTCTCATGCTGACGGCGGCCTTGGCGAGGCTGTCCGGCAAGTGAAACGGTGTTGCGGCCGACCCATCCATTGCGGTTCCTACCATAATGGAAAGGACGGACGGGCCATGATTCGCGTCGGAGCAGTGAATTACCTGAACACGAAGCCGCTGATCGAGGGGTTGGCCGGTTTCTCGGATCGCATCGAGCTATCGCTCGATTTACCGAGTAAACTGGCCGATCGGCTCGCGGCCGGGGAACTCGATGTCGGGTTGATCCCCGTTATCGAGTTCTTCCGGGCCGGGACGTATTCGATGATCCCCAACGTTGCCATCGGGTCGCGGGGGCCGGTGCTCAGCGTCACGCTATTCAGCAAGGTACCTTGGGGTGAGATTCGCAGCGTGGCCCTCGACGAAGGCAGTCGGACGAGTGCGGCCTTGACGAAGATTCTGTTGAGTTCTGGCGGCAAATTTCCCAACTTGCCGTCGGAGAACCGGAGTACCCTGACGAGTGGCAGTGGCGGTTCGATCTCATCTTCTCGGCAAGTTGGGAAACTTGCCGCCACAGTGAGTTACCGACAATTGCCGATCGACGCGGACCCGGAATCGGCGGGCACCGATGCGGTGTTGCTTATAGGCGATCGGGCGATGAAGGCCTGCTTACCGAGTTACGAATACGCCTACGACCTCGGACAAGAATGGACTGACCGCACCGGCCTGCCGATGGTCTTTGCCGTCTGGGCCGTGCGGGACGGGGTCGATCTCGGTCCTGCTGAATCGGCGTTCGTGCGTGCCAAGAACGACGGCTTGGCGAAAGCCGGGCACATCGCGGCGCGGGAAGCCAAACTGCTCGGCTTGGATGCCGGGTACTGCCGGCGCTACTTCACGAACATCATTCACTACGACCTCGGCCCGGTCGAGATGGCTGGGCTGAATCGCTTCTACCAATTGGCCGCGAACGCCGGCCTCGCACCGGAGGGGGTGGAACTTGAAACCTACCATCGACCAAATCTTGTCGCGTGTCGCTGACGGCGAACGCCTTAGCAAAGAAGACGCCGTGACCTTGATGGCGTGCCACGATCTGCACAAGCTTGGCAAGGCCGCGCACGCCGTGACGATGCGGCTGCACCCGGAGCCGTACCGGACTTACAACATCGACCGCAACGTGAACTACACGAACATCTGCGCGGCCGTGTGCGACTTCTGTGCCTTCTACCGGAAATCAGGCGACGCGGATGCGTACGTGCTCAGCCGCGAGGAGTTGTACGCGAAGATCGAGGAGACCATCGCCCTCGGCGGCGATCAGATTCTTATGCAAGGGGGGATGCACCCGAGCCTGAAACTGGAGTGGTACGAGGAACTGCTGCGCGATCTGCGCTCGCGCTATCCCGGCGTGAACCTGCACGCCTTCAGCCCGCCGGAAATCTGGCACTTTCACAAGATCAACAAGATTCCGCTCGTCGAAGTGCTGACGCGATTGAAAGCCGCGGGCCTCGGCAGTTTACCGGGCGGCGGCGGGGAGATTCTGGCAGATCGCGTTCGCAAGCAACTGACGAAGAACAAAGCCCTTAGCGACGAGTGGATCGAAGTCTGCCGGGTCTGGCACAAGCTCGGCGGCAAGGGCAGCGCGACGATGATGTTCGGCCACATCGAAACCAACGAGGAGCGCGTCGAGCACCTCGACCGCATCCGCAGCTTGCAGGACGAAACCGGCGGCTTCACGGCGTTCATCTGTTGGACCATGCAACCCGGCCACAAGATGAGCGACTACCCGGAACAGGGGGCGTTCGAGTACCTGCGCGTGCAAGCCATCGCCCGGTTGTACCTCGACAACGTGCCGAACATCCAATCGAGCTGGGTGACGCAGGGGGCGAAGATCGGCCAACTCGCACTCTTCTTCGGCGCCAACGACATGGGCAGCTTGATGATCGAAGAGAACGTTGTCGCCAGCGCCGGGACGGTCTACCACTTGACGCTGGAACAGATCCGTAGCGGCATCCGCGAAGCGGGTTGGGTGCCGCGACAGCGAGATGTTTACTACCGACTGATCGACGCCGAGCCGGCGACCGGGGCTTGATGCGGAGCCGGCGCGAATCGCGTGGCCGGAGCGCAAATGCGCCCGGCGCAGAATTTCCCGGCCCCTATTCCCGCCGTTGCACAATTGCCAAGGCGGGGCCTCACTCGCATCGGAAAAGCTGAGCAACTGACCCGCATTTCCGGGAAATCCCCTGCACAACTCCCGAACCATACTAAGTGTAATTTGCCAGCGTCCAGTCGCATGGGACGGGCATTTGGTCACGCATCAATAGCGATGGCCGGCCGCAATTTCGGAATACGCACGATGGAACCGACCCGCCTGCTCCACGCCCCTCAACAACGGGCCTACGTGAACGATCCGACGGTGCTGACCCCGATGCCGGTGAAGCCGTTGCAGTTGAACATCGCGGCTGTCGCCGCCAACGATTCGACAAAAACGGCCAACCTCGCCGGGTCTGTCGATTTGTCCGACATCGCGATGCCGCGGATCGGCGATATCGTGCTCGGGTTCAAACTCGTGGACAAACTCGGCGAAGGCGGTTTCGGTTCGGTATTCCTAGGCGAGCAACTCGGGCTGGCCGCCCGACCGGTCGCACTCAAGTTCACCCGCCGCGCCAACCAAGAACCGGAGCGCCTCGCCAGCCTCCAACACACGAACATCGTGCCGGTGTACTCGGTGCACACGATGCCGCCGATCCAAGTCCTGTGCATGCCGTATTTGGGCCGCCAAACGCTGCACGACGTCTTGCAAATGGTCTCCGAAACCAAGATGCTCCCCGCCACCGGCGCCGGCTTGCTGAGCACTTTGAACGCGGTGAAGCCCGATACGGCGAAGCGGACGAAATCGCGGCGGTCACCGAAGCCGAAGTCCAGCGACTCCTCGGCGAATTTGTCCGATAGCGGGACGTTGAAAGTCAAGCCCCAGCCGGTCCGCGAATTGCTGTGCCGCCTCTCGTTCCCGGATTCGGTCGTCTGGCTGTTCACCCGTCTCGCCGAAGCCTTGGCCCACGCCCACGAGCGCGGCATTTTGCACTTGGATTTGAAACCGAGCAACGTCCTCGTCACCGACGAAGGTGTGCCGATGCTCCTCGATTTCGGCTTGGCCCACGACACGCGCAACAGCCGCTACGACCAAACCGGCGGCACGCTGCGGTACATGTCGCCGGAGCAACTCGGGGCCTACGCCGCCCAACGCGCCACCCGGCCCGACGCGCGCATGGACCTGTATTCCCTCGGTGTCATGTTCTACGAGCTCCTCACGGGGCGGCACCCGTTCGAGCGCTCGATGGCGTTAGGATTGTCGCTGCCGACGATCCTCGAAGCCCGACGCGATTTCGCGCCGCGGCCGCGCACACTCAACCCCAAGATCGCTCCCGCCATCGAAGCCATCGTGCTGAAACTGCTGGAACCGGACGCGGATCGGCGCTACCAGACCGCTGCGGAACTGATGACCGATCTGACGCTGCACCAAGAAAACCGCCCACTGAAGCACACCCGCAATCCGTCGTTCGTCGAGCGCGTCCGCAAGTACCGCCGCCGGCACCCGGTGCTGGCGGTCATGGGGTTGGCCATCGCGCTGGCGCTGACGACCTTCGGCGCGGCCGGCGCCGCGATCCAACAGTCGCGTCAGCGAACCGGGGCTGAAGCCGCGCTCCGAGCCGAACGCTTGCAAGACGAAATCACCGGGCTGCGCATCGACCTGACTTCGCCCGAGAACGCCAAGACCCGGAGCGACGCCCTCGCGAAAGTCGAGGTCTGGTTCGACCTCTACGGCGTGACGGCCGACTCCCGTTGGCGCGAGCAAACGAGCGTGCGCCGGTTGCCGGATGCCGACCGGGAACTCCTCGCGGATGAACTCGGTGAACTGGCGCTGCTGAGCGCCCACGCCGAGCGCTTGAACGCCTCGGGTAAAAACGACGTGGAGAAGCCGGCCGCGCTCCAAAAGGCCCTGCGCTGGAATCGGATGGCGCAAAATTGCTTCGAAGGCTACGCGATGCCGTTGGCGGTTCGCGAACAGCGCGCGCTCTTGGGCTCCGAGTTGAAACGGGACGACCTCGCGGGTGAAATCGACCTCGCCAATTGCGGGCCGGAAGGCACGCTCGAATTGTACCTCCGCGGGCTCACCCTGCTGGGCGAAGGGCGATACAAGGCTTCGGCGGAAGTGCTGGAATTGCTAGTGGACAAGAACCCCGCCCACGCGGCGGGACAGTTCACCCTCGCGGTCGGGTATCAGTATTCCGGCCGGTTCACCGACGCCGTCGAGCGATTCCAAATCGCCAAGGCCCTCGCCCCGCGCGATCCGCGCCCGGCCCTCAACCGGGGTCTCGCGCTCGTGCTCATGAACAAACACGCCGAAGCGATCAAAGAATTCAATGCGGCCATCCAACGCGATCCGAAACTCGCCCCGGCCTACTACCACCGCGCCCTCACGAAAGCCCGCGGCGGCCAGTTGACCGAAGCCATCGCCGATACAACGAAAGCCCTCGACCTCGGCGAATCGTCGTACCGGACGCTCCTCCTCCGGGCCGGTTTGAACAAGGCGAACGGGAACGCCGAAGCTGCCGAGCGCGACTTGGTAGCAGCGGCCAAACTCGAACTGCGCGACGAAGCCGATTACTTGGCCCGGGGGAAAACCAAACTGCCGAAGGATCCCGCCGGGGCGCTGACCGATTTCGCCAAGTCCGCCGAGTTGAACCCGCGCTACTTGGCCGCGTGGCAGAACCAAGCCCATGTCCTCAGCGAGTGCCTCGATCAACCCGAGCAAGCGCTCGACCGGCTCGACAAAGCCGTGGAACTGAACCCAGGTTACGCCCCCGCCGTCGTCGGCCGGGCGGTCATCCAAGCCCGCTTGGGTCATGCGGACGAAGCCCGCAAGGGTGCCGAAGCGGCCCTCGCCCTCACCGACGATCCCACGGTGCGGTATCAAGTTGCCTGCGTATTCGCGCTGCTCGCCAAGAAGACCCCGGCCGACGCCCGCGCGTCTCTCGACCACCTCCGCGCGGCCCTGCGGGATCATTACACCGACTTCGCCACCCTCGACGCCGATATCGACTTGGCCGCGATCCGCGACGGTAAGGACTTCCGAGCCATCGTGGGCGCGGCCAAGGAACTTCGGGCGAAGTGAGCTTCCCATCAGAACATCATTGGATCAATCGAAATGATTTCTGGGCATGACGCCCCACCCGCGTGTGAAATTTCTGACTTCGAGTAGGGCCCAATCGCCTCAAGGGCTCAAGGCATTTCAATCCGCCAATTCCACGGATTAGCAGCCGACGGATCGGGGCGCTTCCACGACTGCCCGACCGCACCGCGACCTTGTCCTGTGGCGGGCCCGCGCGGGGCGCGTCGCACTCGAAGCCTACGGCACGCGGGGTTGATCGCCGAAGCGGATCCTCAGGCGATCGTCGTCTACCGGAACATCCACAAGGAGGCATTGCAGCGCATCGAGAAAGGGCGTTTCGATGAGCGCGCGGATGAAGGTATCGTCGACTGTGTTCCCCCGGAGGTCGAGGCTCCAGAGGGAGCGGACGAATCGCGACCGCACCAGTTCGCGGACGTGGGAGCCGTGGAGACGACAATTGCGGAGGCTCAGGGTGCGGAGGTTCGGAACATCGCCGGACACTAAGGCCCGGATCGAAGCGTGGTTGAACGCGATCCGCGACAGGATGAGTTTTCGCAAGCCTTGGTAGCCCTTCCAATTGACGAGCGCGGAGATACCTGCGTCGCTCAGTTGGGTATGCTCCAAATTGAGCGAGTGGAGCTTGGGAAATTCAACTGTTCGCTCCAGTTGCTTGCCGACAAACTCCCCGAGCGAGTTTTCACTGACATCGAGATGTCGCAGTGCGGGAAAACGATCCGACGTGAGCAGGTCACAAGTCCCCCGCGTACCGATTCCACCCAGGGGAAGTCCGAGTTTCGCCAAACCTGGGCAAGCGAGCTCACCGCGGCAGAGGTACTCGGCGACAACGTCGGCATCCGATGCATCTCGCATTTCGAGTTCTTCAAGCTTGCATTCAACGGCGGAAAATTGGAGGAGGAGCGGGAGGCTGCGGTATGGGCGATCCCAATTGTTGTGACCGACGCGCAACCGGCGCAGGTTTCGAACGACACTTTCGTCGAATCGGGCAAATCCGCGATCCGAGCCCGAATTGCCGATCTGGTCGATTTCGATTTCTTCCAATTGGGTGAGGTGTTCCGCGCGCTCCAGAATCTCGAAAAGTTCGCCTAACAGATGACTGTGGATTGCGCTCAATCGTTTGAGATGGGCCGTTGCGGGCGACGCCACGATCGCGGACGTCAGTGCGGTCAAGGCGCGTTTTCCCGAAGTCAATGATTCGAGATTCGAAAGGACGCGGGCGTCGAATCGGCGGTGATCCCACGGTTCGTATCGGGGGCTATACGGCGCATCCATCACGAGTTCCCGGAGCGGGAATCCTTCGGCAATCGTCGCCATTTGCGCTTCCCAAGTTTGCTCCCGTCTGATGCTGAGTTCGGTCTTCAAACCCGGAATTCTGCCGTTGTAACGATAACTCACCCCGTCGAATTGAGGAGGCCGCACGCGTGCCTTGGCGGGGAGTGTCGACTCGAGATGCGCCGCCCGCTCCAGCATCCGCGCCGCGCTCGCGGCAACGGGGTCGGACTTCGCCAGCGTTGCCGCATCGGGCCACCAAGCCTCAATGTCCGTGAGTCGATACGGCTCCAGCGCCCGCTCGTGACCGCGTGCATTCCCTTCCCATTCGCACTGGATGCGGATCAACTCCGCGCGAGCCCGATCCGCGGCGTCGCCGTGCTCGTCGAGCCAATCGGCGAAGACCAACTTCGGCAGGTCGTCGCGCGGGCTGGCGCAGATCGCGGCGTAGAGGCTTTCGCGTTCCATCGGGCTGTTGTATACCTTCCCCCATGCCCTACACCCCGATCCTCGCCACGCTCGGGTACGTCTTCTCCGAAGACCGCCGACGCGTACTGCTCGTCCACCGCACGGCCCGTGGGGAAGCCGATCCGCATTTCGGCAAATTCAACGGCCTCGGCGGTAAGCTCGAACGGGACGAAGATATCGTCGCCGGGATGCGGCGCGAAATTCTCGAAGAAGCCGGGATCGCCTGCGACGAATTGCACCTCGCCGGGACTGTCTCTTGGCCCGGCTTCGGGAAAGCGGGCGAGGATTGGTTCGGGTTCTTGTTCCGCATCACGGCGTTCACCGGCACCCCGCTATCGGCGAACGACGAAGGGGCGCTGAATTGGATTGATCTCGACCGCGTCTTAGGACTGCCGATGTGGGAGGGCGACCGCTACTTCCTGCCCCGGATTCTCGACCTGGATTCCCCGGTTTTCCACGGGGTGATGCCATACGACGGTGGCCGGCCGACCGATTGGCAATTCTCACTGCTGCCGTCGTGAATTATTCGCATCGACTGAACTATCCGTGTGCTACGGTTCGCTGTTCGCCGCCGGAGCATTCATTCCGTTGCGGCCGGAACATTCGCCCCGAGTTCGCACTTCACGAAGCAGGTGTCGGGTGGCATCGTCGATTGTGCGCGGCGCCCTTCCGAGGACGTTCGCACCTGAAGTTGGGGCCGAGCCATTTCCGGGTTACCGGTTGTTGCGCTTGCGCGGTCGCGGGGCTTTCGCTTCGGTTTGGGAATCGACGACCCCGACGGAACGCAGGGTGGCGCTCAAGTTTATGTCGAGCCAGAGCGGGCAAACCGGCTCCACCACGGCCCGCGAAATCCGCTCGCTCCAGTGCATCCAAGCCCTGATTCACCCGCACCTTTTGCGCATCCACGAAGTCTGGTCGCTGCCGGGGACGATCGCCATCGCCATGGACTTGGCCGACGCCTCGCTGCTCGATCTGATGATGCTCTACCACGACGATTTCGAGAAGCATGTCGATCCCGAGAAGCTCTACATGTACCTCGGGCAAGCGGCGAAGGCGCTCGATTTCCTCAACGCCCGTCGGCATTTGGTCGAAGGTCGACTGGTCGGCTACCAACACGGCGACATCAAACCGAACAACATCCTGCTCGTCGGCGATAATGCTTTCTTGGCCGACTACGGCTTGGCCACGGTCACGTCCGGAGCCATCACCCCTTGCCCGCGCCACGGTACTATGGAATACGCGGCACCGGAGGTTTTCTCCGGATACCTCACCGAAGCGAGCGATCAGTTCAGCCTCGCGGTATCGTACTATTTGCTGCGTACCGGCGCCTTCCCGTTCCCGCCGCCGCCGGAACCGGGCGCGTTGAAAAAATCGTTCTTCCGCCCGCTGCCCGATTTATCGAATTTGCCCCCACACGAGCGTCCCATTCTGGGGAAAGCACTTGCGCCGATACCGCAGGGGCGGTTTCCGAACTGCTGCGAATTCATCGCGGCCCTCGTGGCGAGTCACAAGAAGAACTCCGTGCGGGCGCCGATTACCCGCCCGCTGCTGACGTTGGCGCCGGACATCCCGACGCCCGTCACGGAGATCACGATCAAGCCGACCAAGTCCGGGGTCTTCCAACAAATGAAACGGAGCTAGGGCGACTCATGCTCCGCCCGTTCTTCGCCATCGCGATGATCGCCCCGGCCCGGCAGCTCAGCTTCCGCCGCATCGCCGTGGGCCACGCCTTGTTCGTGGCGACTCTGGCTTGGCTCACGGCCACCGACGGCACCCCCCACGGCATCACGACCTTCGGCTATGTGCTGCTCGCTTTGGCGATGGTGGAAGGCGCGACGCTCATCGGCTGGCGGCTGACCCAACTGCCGAAGAGCCAAGCTCTCGAATTCCTATTGGTCTCGCCGGTGCAACCGAAGCGCGTCTTCGCGGCGGAAGCGCTCGTCGGCTTGTCGCGCTTCGCCCTCGTCTGGTTCGGCGGCTTGCCGGTCTACCTCGCGCTGATTTTGTCCGGTGCGATCACACCCCTCGACCTTTGGCCGCTCGCTGCGCTGCCGTTCATCTGGGGTGCTGCCATCGCGTTGCTCCTAAGTGCCTGGGTCTACGAAACGATCTTCATCCGGCGCATCGGCGAACTCCTCGGCCTTTTCAGCGTGCTTTTGTATCTGTCGCTCGGCGTCCTCGTCGGCGAACGCTTGGTGCAGTGGCTGGAGGATTTACCCGGCCCACTCGGCCGGTTCTTGTTCGACGGCGTCCTCTTCTTCCACGAGATGAACCCGTTCGGCGTCATGCGCTATTGGTTCAGCCCCGGCGCCGTCGATTGGATCGCCTTCGAGCGGATGAACTGGCTCGTCGGCGGCGGCACGCTGTTGACCCTCGCGGCAGGCTTTCGTGCCGCTGCCCGATTGAAGGGGCACTTCCACGACCGACACTACAAGCCGATCGACAGCAGCCGGCAGTCGCAGCTCGACGCCATCGGCGACCGGCCGCTGTCGTGGTGGGCGGTTCGGCGGGTCATGGAATTCAGCGGGCGGATCAACTTCTGGCTCGCCGGCGGATTCTCCGTGATGTACTCGGCTTACCTCGTCGCGGGCGACGACTGGCCACCGTGGATGGGGCGGATCGTCTTCCAGCTCTTCGATAACTGGGGCGGGCCACCGACGGTCGCCACGGCGATGGCGGTCCTCGCGGCGGTGCCGGCGGTCTTCCAGTACGGCCTCTGGGACGCCACCGTGCAGGATCGCTGCAAGCGCCTCGAGCTGCTGCTGCTGTCCGATTTGAACAGCCGGGATTACTGGCTCGCGTCCCGCGCCGCCGCCTGGCGCCGCGGCCGGGGATATCTCGCGATCGCGGCGATGCTGTGGCTCGCCATGGGCATCAGCGGCTACACGACGTGGCCCGGTGTGCTGGCGTCTGCCGTCGGAGGGCTGAGTCTCTGGGCGTTCTGTTTCGCCGTCGGCTTCCGCAGCTTCTCCACCGGGAACCAGACCAGCGGCTTAGCGTCGGTGATCACGCTCGGCTTCCCACTGCTGCTCTTCGGCCTGCTCCGCGCCGGTTATGGCACTTGGGCCGGGCTGCTGCCGACGGGCTTGTGCCACCTCCCGGCCATGGGCGGGTGGAATTGGACGTGGCCCCTCGGATTGACCGCGACGCTCGGTTTCACTTACTGGCTCACCCGCTCCGGCCTGCGGAATTGCGACCGCGACCTCCGGGCTTGGTACGACGCGAACCAAGGAACGAAAGCGGCGGCATGAGTCCACCTCCCGGCCGTCGTCGAATCGGATACACTTGGGCTATCCGATGCGTAATGTGTAAAGGAAATTATGGGCGAGATCCGGGTTCAAGTGATTTTGACCAATTCCGTGGACGAAGCCTTGCTCCGTCGAAAGAAAATCAAAAAGTCCGGCGTGCGCTCTTACGTCGCGGAGGCCCTCGTCGATACCGGTGCGGTTCGTTCCGTGATACCGGCGCACGTCATGCAAGCGCTGGGGGGTACTCTCGCGGGGCGATCGAATGGCGGAATACGCTGACGGTCGAAAAGAATCCGTCCGTGTCACCGAGCCGATTATCTTCGATCTGCTGGGACGCGATACTCTGGAAGAGGCCCTCGTACTCGGCGACGAAGTGTCGATCGGCCAAACGGTCTTGGAGAAGCTCGACTTCTTGGCGGATTGCGCCAACCGACGTTTGATCCCCGCCCATCCGGATCAGGCGATTTCCAAAGTGAAGTGATCGGCCTTCCCCCTCGGATCCACCCCGATGCAACTCGGTTTCGTCTCCGCGATCCTCCCCGATCTGACCCTCGAACAAGTGCTGGCGTTCGCCGCGAACGAAGGCTTCGCTTGCGTCGAAGTGATGTGCTGGCCTCCGGGCAAGGCCGACCGCAAGTACGCCGGAGTCACGCACCTCGACGTGACCGATTTCACGGTGGAAGCCGCGGCGCACGTCCGCGAACTGCTCCGCATCCACGGCGTCTCGGTGTCCGGCCTCGGGTACTACCCGAATCCGCTGGATCCGAACCCGGAGCACCGCGAACTCGTCGTGAACCACTTGATGAAGGCGATCCGCGCTGCGGCCCTGCTCGACATCCCCGTCGTCAATACGTTCGTCGGCCGCGATCCGGCGCAGACCGTCGAAGCGAACCTCATGGTGTTGCCACACGTTTGGAACCCGATCGTCGAACTGGCGCGGGCGGTGAAAGTGAAGATCGGCATCGAGCACTGCCCGATGCTCTTCAGTAACGACGAATGGCCCGGCGGCAAGAACGTCGCTTTCTGCCCCGCCGTCTGGCGGCAGCTTTTCGAGCTTTACCCCGATGGCACCGTCGGGTTGAACTTCGATCCGTCGCACTTGATCACACTGTTCATCGACGCGCCCCGCGCGCTCCGCGAATTCGGCAAGCACCTCGTGCACGTCCACGCCAAAGACGAACGCATCGACCGCGACCGGCTCTACGAGGTCGGTGTCCACGGCCTCGGCTGGCACAAACCCAAGCTCCCCGGCCTCGGAGACGTCGCATGGGGCCCGTTCTTCGCGGCCCTCACCGACACCGGCTACAACGGCCCCGTTTGCATCGAAGTCGAAGATAAAGCCTACGAGGGGAGTTTGGACGACCGCAAACGAGCCCTCCGCCAGAGCAAGAAATTCCTCGAGCAATTCTTGGGCTGAATCGAAGCCACGGCGGATAGTCCTTATCTGCCCATGATCCCGACTTCGCGCCCGCCTTCAATTCCCACTATTTCACGAGCGCAAGCTTTGCCTCAATTCGCGCCCCGCTGTTAGATTTCCCAAAAGTACCGCCCCGCCACACAGCGGATTTGTCGAACTTTTGGACGCTAGCACACTTTTTCGAAGTCGGCTTCAAGTTTCGTATTCATTTCAATCGACATTATCGGTATAGTTCGCCCAGGCGGAAATCTCGCCTGTTGTCTGAATCCACTCGATTCCGAGTACCGCATGCCCAATCTGACCACGCCGGCATTCCGGGCCATCCCCCGTTGCGAAGCACTCGAAGATCGAATCACGCCGACCGTCCACATCCGTTTCGACTATGCCTTTGACACTTCCGGCTACTTCAACGCCCCGGAACGCCGGGCCGCATTGGAAGAAGTCGCGGCCACCATCACCGCGAACATCGGCGACTCCCTGACCGCGCTCACGCCTTCCAGTACGAACACCTGGCAAGCGCGGACGTGGAACAGCGCCACGAATTCGCCGGTCAACATCGACAACCTCGCGGTCGGCGCCGACGAAATCGTCATCTACATCACGGCGGGGAACTTGGGCGGGGCCCTCGGCATCGCCTCCGGTGGCGCTTACTCGGCCAGCGGTTCCCAGCAATGGCTGAACAGCGTCCGTACCCGCGGGCAGGCCGGGGTCGCTTCCGGCACCGACTACGCGACTTGGGGCGGGCTCATCTCGTTAACAGCGGCAAGAACTTCAACTTCTCCGGGCAACCCGGCGCGTCGCAGTTCGACTTCCGCAGCGTCGCGTCGCACGAGTTGCTGCACATCTTCGGCTTCGGGCTCGAGAATCCGTCGTACACGCGCTACACGGCCACCGGCGCCTTCACGGGTCCGAACCTCGTCGCGACCGCCGGCTATGCGGTTCCGTTGCAAATCGGTGAGCCCGATCACTTCGCGCCGAACACCCGCTACCAAGGCCAAGAATCGGTAATGACGCCGTCGGTCACGGCGGGGCAAATCAAGCGCATCGGGGCGCTCGAATACGCCGTGCTCCGCGACATCGGCTGGAGTCCGACCCCGTCGCAATCCATCTCGGTGCCCGCGTCGCCGGTGCAAGCGCAACCGGCGATCGCGCCCGCGGCCATCACGAGCTTCGTCGTCGGCGGCGGCGAAGGCTCCGCCGGGAGCGTCACGGGCTACGGCGCCAACGGTCAAACGGTCTTTTCCAGCGTTCCCTTCGCGGGGTTCCTCGGCGGTGTCCGCGTCGCCACCGGCGATGTCAACGGCGACGGCGTCGCCGATTTGATCGCCGCGGCCGGGCCGGGCGGCGGACCGCGCGTCGTCGTGCTCGACGGCACCAACGGCCGACAGATCGCCTCGTTCTTCGCCTTCGACCCCGGCTTCGTCAACGGCGTCTACGTGGCCACGGGCGACTTCGACAGCGACGGACACGCGGACATCGTCGTCGCCGCCGGGTTCGGCGCCGGCCCGCACGTGAAGGTCTTTTCGGGTCGGAATCTCGGTATCGAACTGGCGTCGTTCTACACCTTCGACCCCCGCTACGTAGGCGGCCTCGATATCGCCACCGGCGATGTCAACGGCGACGGTACGCCGGAAATCGTCGTCGGCGCCATCGGCGGGGCCATCGCGACTTTCGACGGCGCGTCGATCCGCGCGGGGCGGGAACCCCGGCGGCTCTTCGCCGACTCCCTCGCCTTCGACATCGACTACAACGGCCGGATTTCGCTGGCCGTGGGCGACGTGAACGGCGACGGCTTCGCCGATGTGATCGTCGGCGCCGGCGCCGGGAACGGCCCGCGTATCGCCGCGTTTGACGGCCGTCAACTCCTGCAGGGCCGCATCAGCTACGCGGCGAGTTTCTACGCGGGCGATCCGAACAACCGCGCCGGAATCCGCGTCGCCGCGGCCGATGTCGACGGCGATGGCCGTGAAGACATCATCGCCGCCCCGTCGCCCAATTCGGATAGCCAGGTCCGCGTCTATTCCTCTCGCACCGGTTTCGGCGGCACCCCGCCACCGTGGATAACGCTGCAAAATAGCTCGTGGGCCGCCAACGGGACATATGTCGGCTGACGCCGTGGTTCAATTCGAAATGCGGAACGTCAGCGTCGTCCAAAACGATTCCCACTCGTAGTCTTGATCCTTCGGCCGCGTCATGTGGGTCAAGCGGATCGCCATCAACCCCGGTTGGGCGATCGGTATCAAAGCTTCGCCCTTCGCATTGGTTCGGACCGTGCCGGCCGGAGTTTCCCAGCCGTCGGGGTGCGCCCAGCCGAGGTTCGCCTCGGGAAGGGGCTTGCCCTGAAACACCACTTTCACTTTCAAGGCGTCGCCGGCTTTCCGCTCGAACGGGTTCTGCATCGGTACGATTTCCAGCGGCAAACCGACCTCCCGACACGGGTCGCCGGCTCGACCGTCGCCGACGCGGAACAGCGCTTTCGGCGATTTCGAATAGCGCTCCCGCCCCGGTTGATCGAGCGATTTCTCGTTCGCCCGCAGGCGGTAGATGTGCGGCAACCCGTCGCTGATGAGGTAGACGTTGAAGGCGTCCGCCCCCAAGGTGATCAACTTCGGCGCGGTTTCGACGGCGACGATGAATACGCCGGCTTTGGGTGGCGCGAATTTCAGATGCCCGGATTTGCCTTCGGTGCCAGCGGCTTCGAGAACGCTCTCCTGGCCTTCCGGATTGAACAGCCGCCGCTTGGCGAATTGGCCGGATCGGGTGCGTGCTCGCTCTTCGGAAACTCCATGCCGGAGATCGCAAGGATCTTGGCCGATTCCTCGGCCTTGGCCTTCTCGGGCGGGATCAACCAAAGGTCGTGGGCGGGTAGTGCGGATTGCCCCAAGCCGAGCGCGGCAAGCACGATGGCGAATCGAATCACGGAGTCCTCGGGTGGTGGAATACGAGTTTCCTTGGCGGACGGGAGCCGCATCCGGTCTTGACTTCGCGTCTAAGGGGCCGAAGCCCCATTGGAAACTATAGGCTAGTGGTGTGTCACAAAAGTATCTTGAGATAGTTTCGTACAGAGCCGGACGCGTTAGCGACGTTCGACGCGACCCCGTTGCTTGTGGTTCATTGCGGCTGAAAGTTGTCGTCAAAATTGCATCCCAACGGGACAAAAGAAGGTAGCCAGGGGTGGAGCGAAGCGGAATCCTTGGAATTCAAGAGGGTTTGTTCTACGGACCCCAACGAGGTTACCTCGATTTGGAATGGGTAGCCCCGTTGGGGCCGAGTTGGCAAATGGCGATTCGAAAACGGCTTTCGCTGGTCGAACTTTTGGTGGTCATCGCGATCGTGCCGTTCCGATAATCTGCTCCTGCCGGCCGTCCGGAAGGTTCGCGAGACCGCCAACCGGATGAAAAGCGCGAACAACCTCAACCAGATGACGCTCGCCGTGAACGATGTCGGGACATGACTGGACGGGTTCGTCGGGGGCTTCACCGAGCCGAACCCGCACCCTGCATCTCTGAGCCGCGACCGGCAAACCCCCGCATAGGATTTCCCGCCGGCTTTCCTAAGATTCCCCTTTGCCCAGCGAACGACCAAAGACCCGCCCGCGCCGGATCGCGTATGTCGCTGCTTTGCCCCCGTTGCTCCCGCGTGCTCGCGGACTCCTCCGATTCGGCGGCGTCGCCACTGTTCTGCATGTACTGCGGCCAAAAGCTCCGCGACTCGGTTACCTCCGGCGACGAGACCATGGGGTACGAACCACCCCCGGTCGCCGAGGCCGAATACGCCGTCACACGCACGTCGGACGGCGCGGCTGCCGTCGAGACGATCGCCGAGCAGCCCCCGAGCTGCATCGGCGGGTATCGGTTGTTGAAGTTCATCGGCGCCGGCGGCATGGGGAGCGTCTACGAAGCCGAGGCTGATTCGTCCGGGCAGCGCGTCGCGGTGAAACTGCTGTCGCGGCGATTGGCCTCCAACCCCGCCTCGGTCGAGCGCTTCCGCCAAGAAGGCCGGCTCGCCAGCCAGATCGCGCATCCGCGCTGCGTCTTCGTTCTGCGGGCCGACACCGACGCCGGCCGGCCGTACATCATCATGGAGTTGATGCCGGGGCGGACGCTGAAAGACATGGTCGACGATCGCGGTCCGCTGCCGGTGCCCGAGGCGATCGTCCGCACTCTCGACGTGGTCGACGGTTTGATCGAAGCGCACCGCCTCGGTGTGATCCACCGGGACGTGAAGCCGTCGAACTGTTTCCTCACCGAAGACGACCGCGTGAAGGTCGGCGACTTCGGGCTGTCGAAGTCGCTGGGGGCGAATCCGGATAAGCAACTCACGCACTCCGGGGCATTCCTCGGCACCGTGCTGTTCGCGTCGCCGGAGCAAATCCGCGGCGAACCGGTCGGCTACGATACCGACGTCTACGCTGTCAGCGCGACGCTTTACTACTTGCTCACGGGCCGGGCCCCGCACCAACACGAGAGCCTCACGGCGGCCCTTGCGAAGGCGATATCCGAAGCGCCGCCGTCGGTGCGCATCAAGTGCCCGCTGGCGTCATCGGAGCTCGACCGGTTGATCTTGAAGGGTCTGGAACGCGACCGCGAGCGCCGGTTTCAATCGCTCGAAGAACTGCGTGAATCGCTGCTGGGGCTGCTGCCGGAGCGGCAAGTTCCCGCCCGGCCCAGGGCAATCTTCTTGGCGTACTTGCTCGACATGGCCATTCTGCAACTCGCGCTGATCCCGTTGGAGATGCTCCGCCACGCCCTCGAACTGGAGTTCTTCGACCTCGATCACCCGGTGTTCAACAGTTGGCTCACCGTCGGCACGGCGATCCTCTATTTTTGGTTATTCGAAGGCCTGCGCGGCGCCACGCCGGGCAAGCGGCTGTTGAAACTCCGCATCGTCCGGCTCGGCGAAACGGACGTACCGGGTCTGCTGGCGTCCGGCATCCGCACGGCCGTCTACAACTTCGTTTGGGTTTGGATGTTCCTCGTCGCGCTTGTCCCCACTCAGTTTTTCGGGGCCGTCACTGCCGGGATCGTCGGCACCTTCGCGTTCTTAAGCGGTCTGTTGGTTCTCTGCTACCAGTTCCGCCGCACGGCCCACGGCTACCGGGGCCTGCACGACTTCGCCTCCGGCACGCGGACGGTGCAACTGCCGCGGCCGTCGAAGCGGAAGAAGCTCGTCAGCCCGTACCCGAATCCGCTCGACCGCGTGATGAAAACGAAGACGCCGCTGCCCGACGCGCTCGGCGGCTTCACCATCAAGGGCAAAATTTGCGAGATCGGGGACGGCGGCGAAGTCTGGATCGGCGAGGACAAATCGCTCGGCCGGCGGGTCGTCCTCCGCGTCGAACCGCCGGGCGTTGGCGACGATTCCCTCTTCGACGAGCCGATCGTGAGGCCGACGCGCCTGCGCAGCGTCGGCCACGGCACGATGATCTGGGGCGGCGGCGAGCGCGCTTGGATCGCTTACGTGGCCCCGGCCGGGCACCCGCTGTCGGATGTCGTCTCGCCGGCGCAGCCGTTGAGTTGGGCCGAAGCGCTGCCCATCCTCGAGCAACTCGCGGGCGAACTGAACGACGGTCGCGAGGACGGCACATCGCCGGATGTCCTGTCGCCGGAGCAGATTTGGGTCGAACCGGGCGGACGGTTGCAATTGGTCGATTTCCCGATGCCCACGGGTCAAGCCGTCGCGGCCGGAGAGACCAAGTCGAGGTATCCGGGTGGTTCGTTCACGCCGCTCGGCTTCGTGAAGCAGGTCGCGGCGCTGATGTTGGAAGGGGCACCGCGGACGGGCTCCGGACGGATTCGGGCACCGCTGCCGGCGCACGCCTCGGCTATCACGGATCGCTTGTTCGAAGACGTCTATTCTTCTCTCGGGGAACTCCGGAACGACTTGGCCACGAACCAGAGTTTGCCGCCGTGCGTCACGGCGGGGAGCCGGATCGCCCACCTGACGCTGCAGGGGATGATGCTGAGTTTCGGACTGGCGACGATGCTTCTGTTCAGCGGCTTCCTCAACTTCTTCGCGGGCTTCGGCATCGCGATGGGGAGCCGCGTTCCGGAGCACGTCGCCACGAGTTGGAATACACCCGAAAAGCGGACGGAGTTTCTCGAAGCCGTCCGGGCCACCGAACCGGCGGATTCCCCGGTGCGCATCCGACTCGAAGCGGCCTTGCGGCCGGATGAGTACTCCGAGACGGAAGCCCTGTTGAAGCGGGACACGGAATCGAGACGGGCCGACGCGGAACGAATTCAGGATCGCTTGAACCGGCCCGAGCGTTACCTGTTGAACCTCTGGCTCGAGCAAAGCCAGAACACAATCGTGTTCGCCCCGCTGGACGCGCGAGACGCGGACGAGCGCCTGCTCGCCGCGAAGCAAGGCCAAGCCACGGGGCGGACATTGGCGTTCCGGAGCCAAGGCCGGCGGTTCCTCGCGATCTTCGTAGCGCTGATTTTGGTTTGGCCACTCGCGATTTGGCCCGCGTTCGCATTCGCCTTCCGGGGCGGGCTCGGCTACTGGTTCTCCGGCATCGCCTTGGTGTTGAAAGGCGGCGGCCCGGCCCAGCGCTGGCGTTGCGGACTGCGCGAACTGCTGATCTGGCTACCCCTGACGGCCGTCTTGCTGACCGCCTTGCTCATCCAGTTGGAGTGGCCGACTTTGGTGACGCTGCGCTCGCTGATCTGGCTCGGCGGCGTGGCGATGTTGCCGATGTCGTTCGTGGCCGCGCTCCGCGACCCGACCCGCAGCCCGGTGGATCGCTTCGTCGGCGTGTTCTTGGTTCCGCGCTAGGCGTCAATGTCACATTTCTTTGGGAGGGTACGCTGGCGGAGGATGTCGCTTTCAGCTTTCAGTCATTCTGCATACCCCCCTCGCTGAAAGCTCCGAAAGCTCCGAAAGCTCCGAAAGCTCCGAAAGCGAAACGTAATTCTCTGTATTCCCGATTTTGCAACGACTTCGCATCCGACTGCGGGTCATTTGTTTCGCACCTTTTGGCCCAAATTCGCACTCCATCTGAGATTTTGGGATCAATGACGACATCATCGGCCCGGCATGTGCTGGATCTCACTCACGAAAAAATCAAAGCTATTGCGGCGGGCGACATTTACGAGATGAGGGTCGATGACGGAATCGGTGGGCAAGACAACATTCGAATTGTGCTTTTCCATCCACCGGCGAGTGCGACGCCCCGTCAAACAACATTCGCCCTAAGAACCTTCTAAACATAGTTTTCCAATCGAGGTGATGCCATGGTCGCCCTAAGAGTCAATCCCACGCTGATGCTTCTCGTGTGGCTCGTCTCGGTGTTCATCGTGGACCGCCTCAGCTACTGGCACGTCAAGCCGGGCCAACTCACGCACGCGTACGTCTTCGGGGCCGGGTCGAAGTCGTACGACACGATGGGCATGGCAATGGAAAAGCACCGCGAGGACCTATTCCGCCACTGGCTGTTGGTCATCGGTTCCGGCGACCTGGAGATCCATACCACCGGTGCCGTAAAGGAACGGATCGAGATCGACAACGTCCTCTTTATCGGATCCAAGATCGAACTTATTCAGCGGCTCATCGCGGAGACTCCCGATGCAACGTAGGCCGTTCGATTTGCGGCTTTCCGACTTTCGCCTTAACCGCTTGATCTTGCTCGGAGTTGTGTTCGGCGTGCTGACTTCATCCGTCATCGCGCAGGAGCCACCGGCTGTCCAACCCAAGGAGCCGCAGAAGCAACCGACCCCCAACAAGGAGGAGTT
>Ga0105046_10005665_pt1 | contig 19752 bp, 21 predicted proteins | sample MAT03_FD_78385 | JGI IMG/M metagenome (GOLD analysis project Ga0105046, IMG submission 78385) | Freshwater microbial communities from Lake Fryxell liftoff mats and glacier meltwater in Antarctica - MAT-03 (megahit assembly) | ecosystem: Environmental > Aquatic > Freshwater > Ice > Liftoff... | reverse complement strand
TGGGGGCGCAGCCCCGAGTGGCCCCGTAGGCGCTAAATGTGGGTGAAGAAAAGGCGCCAAGAGAGCAGCGTCCCGCCGGGATGCAACCGTGAGGGCTGCCGTTCAACCGACATTACGTCCCTACGGAACGGAGCTCGTTGTTGGGCTTCTTTTCTACCCACATGTAGTCCCTACGGGACAAACCATTGGAGGCAAGCACGTGCAGTCGCGCAATCCATTTGCGCGAGACTGGACTGCGGCTGCGTTTATGCTCTTCATGCTAGGTGCGCTACGGGGCAGATTGCACGGTTATGGGGGTGAGAACCGGCGGCTTGCGCAGCGTGCGGCGCGCCGGTTCGCACGCAAGCACAGCTTGCGGGCCGGAACATGGCTACGTTGCAACTCGTTGCAATAGAAGAGTTTCCCCATCGATGCCAAGGTCTTCGCCCTAGCTCAATCCGCCTCAACCACATCAATGCGCTCGCGGCGCACAATGATGTTGGCGTGCTCGCGATTGCCGATCACCACCGCATCGGGGCCGATCGCCTTGACGGCGCCAGCGATGGTTTGTCCGCCGACATGCAAAACCACACTCTTTTTGGCGGCGTGCGCGGCTTTCAGCGTTTTCAGTGCTTCACGTTCAAAAGTATCGGCGCTCGCGGGTTCTTGAGCATTGGCAGTGGCATTGGCATTCATAGATAGGCTGGTGAGAAACAGTGCGGTAACGAATAAACGGGTCATGGCTTCAAATCCTGCAAATGAACTACGGACAAAGGTAGAAACGCGCTCCACCGCCGAACCGAACATACCGCTCGTCGGAAATTTGACTTGCGCACACGAAAGCTTGCAACAAAGTGGCCCCGCAACCGGCTAGTCGGCGTAGAAATAACGTCCAATAAGGATAAACTTGGGAAAGCAGATGCGCTCGGTTCTTTGGCTAGCGTTTACGCTGGCTTGCACGCCTGCGTTGCAGGCACAGACGACACCCAACCCAATTTTATTTGTCACTCAGGTGCCGGTGCCGGTCGATTTTGCGGCAATTGGTTCCACTTTTGCCAATCATCTACCTGGATTACAAGCGGTCTACCGCGGTGGTGATTTATGGATTCGCTACCCAAACGGGACGCTGCGCAATCTAACCGCCGAAGCGGGATTTGGCGTGACGGGTTTTCAGGGCAGTACGTCGATTGCGGTGCGTGATCCGGCCGTGCACTGGAACGCCAACAAAGCGGTATTTTCGATGGTGATCGGCGCGCCGACGGCACAGTTCCAGGTGTTGAGCTACCGCTGGCAACTCTTTGAAGTCAGTGGCTTGGGGCAGGGACAAACCGCCGTGATTAGCGCGGTGGCAAACCAGCCCACGCAGTTTAATAACGTCATGCCCAGTTATCTGTCCGATGGTTCCATCGTCTTTGCCTCGGATCGCCCGCGCAATGGCGCATTGCATCTGTACCCGCAGCAGGATGAATACGAATCGACGCCGACGGTGACCGGTTTGTGGCGGCTGAATCCCGCCAATGGGGATTTGAAGCTGCTCGATCATTCGCCATCGGGTGATTTTGACCCTTTCGTGGATAGTTTTGGTCGTTTGATCTTCACCCGCTGGGACCATTTACAGCGTGATCAACAGGCCGAAGGCGCGAGTAATCCAAACGGCAGTTTCGATTGGGCCAGTGAAGCGCCCAATGCCATCATTGCGCCGATGTTGACCGAAGATTTTCCCGAGCCGCGGTTAGCTGCGCAGGGATCTCCGGTCAATGGTCATCGTTTCAATCATTTTTTTCCTTGGCAGGTAGCGCAAGATGGAACGAACGCCGAGTTTCTCAATCACTTGGGAAGGCACGAGTTCCATGTCTATTTTGACCGCAGCTTTGCCACCGACCCCAATTTGATCGAGTTCATCGGGGAAACATCGGGGCGCACCAATCCAAATGGCATCGAAAACCTGTTTCAAATCTCCGAGGATCCCACGCGTCCCGGCCTCTATGTCGGCATTGACGCCCCTGAGTTTGACACCCACTCGGCCGGGCAATTGGTGCGCCTTAGCGCGCCGCCCAATGCCAACCCGGATGATATTGTCGTCGAGTATCTGACGCCGCGCAGCACCTTCGGTACCGTGCCCGGCGCCAACCATAGCGGGCACTATCGCAACCCCATTGTGGTGGGTGACGGCAATACCATCGTGGTTTCGCATGCCAGCGAACAAGGCGGGCTAGATAATCTGGGGTCGGTGATCGCGCCGATACCGAACTACCGATTTAGACTTCGGTTTATGACGCCCAGCGGCGGATTAATGACCGCTGGCGCCAGTTTGACCAATGGCATCAATAAAGCGGCCAGTTGGTGGAACCCGGATGTGCTAGTCAATTATTCCGGCGAGTTATGGGAGTTAAGTCCGGTTGAAGTGCGCGCCCGCGCAACGCCGCCGTTCCTCATAGAGCCGCCATTAGCCAACCCCGAACGGCTCGCTTTTGCGGCGGCAGCAGTATCTGAATCCACTGTGCGACGCTTTTTACGCAACAACAATCTGGGGCTGATCGTGGTCCGTAATAACACCCATCGTGATAAGTCCGATAAACAGCAGCCCTACAATTTACGCGTGCCAGGCTTAGGCGGCGCGCAGTCCGTTGGCAACGGCGGCACGCTCTATGACATCGCGCATTTTCAGGCGATCCAAGGCGACCAAGTGCGCGGCATTGGCGGAGTAAACACCCCGAGTGCTGGTCGTCGTGTGCTGTCGCGTTTCCTGCACGAGAGCGCGGCGGTGGCCAATAATTTGCCGAATGTGGGCGGACCCGCCGGCAGCGCGCCCATTTTTGCCGATGGTTCAACGGCGATGTTTGTGCCAGGGCGCCGCGCGCTAAGTTGGCAAACTACCGCACCGAACGGCACGCCAGTGGTGCGCGAGCGCTTTTGGCTGACCGTTCAAACGGGCGAAATCCGCTCCTGCGCTGGCTGTCATGGCATCAATCGAGCCGGTCAGGCCAATCAGGTCGAAGCGACCAATACGCCGCAAGCGCTGACCGCGCTGTTGCGACATTGGAGCGGATTGAACGGTGGTTTGATGTTTGCCGACGGTTTGGAATAGCCGCTTTTTGCTGGGAGCGCGGCGCTGCGAAGAGCGATCGCGAGCAAGCTCGCTCCGACAAAACCCTGGTCTGGGCGATCGCCTAGACCAGAGCCATCAACACGCCATACGCACCGACGATTAAGGCGCCAGCCAGCGCGATGAAGGTCACCACAAAGCCCATTTCGCGCTTCGCGGCGGCTTGTTGGTAGCCGATCGCATACCAAACTCGGCCAATGACCCACAGCAAGGCGATGGCGGCCGTCAGCAGATCACCAGAAAACGCCGCGCACACGGCTAGCGCCGGGAAAAACAGCGCGAGTTGTTCCAGCGTATTCATATGCACGCGCACCGCCCGCTCTAGCCCCGGATCGCCGGTCATCGTCGGTGCGTTGATGCCACTCTTGCGGCGCTGCAATGCCACGCGACCCACAATCCAAATTTGCAGAACGCAGATGAGTAACAACATCACGGCGGTCAGCGGGTAGGCATTCATGGCGGCGTTCGCAAAAGGCGGGTCGTAATAGTAGTCGGTTGTTGCTCAGGATTGATCTATCAGCAGACTCGCGCAAACGGCTGCAATCCGCCTATCGTTGCCAACCCCATTTGTATGGAACAAACGCGTGCGCCAGCCCTTGCAATGGGATCTCACCGACACCACGCCAGTGGCGACTTTGCAAGCTCAGGGTTTCGTGCTGCTGAGTTCGGCCTACACGCAGGGCTTGGAGGGCTGCGATCCTGCCCATTTGGCTGCGCTGAGCGACAGTTGGAACGATCTGCCCAGCGACCCGCATTTGCGCGACGGCGGTCACTATCGCTTCCGCCGCCATGCGTCCTTGCGTTTGGACGAAGGCACTACGCGAATCGCGCAACGCATCCAGCGGCCGCATTGGCAGCCGCTGGACTACAACGCGCTGCATGGCGGATTGGAGCGCTGGTTTGCGCCGGTCACCGATGCCAGCTTAGCGGAGCCGACGATGCTCGGCCTGATCACTGGACTCGGGCGTTTGTTTGCACAGTGCGCCGGACACGCCGTGCCCTTTGTCGAAGTGCATCAATTTCGGATCGATACCGCAACCGGCATCGGCAGACCCACGCCAGAGGGTGCGCATCGCGATGGGGTTGATTTTGTCGCGGTGCTGCTGATCAATCGTTTCGATGTGCGCGGCGGCGAAACCCGCGTGTTCCAAGCGGATGGCCCGGCCGGCATCCGCTTCACGATGACGGAGCCAGGTTGCGCCCTATTGCTGGATGACGCGCGCGTGATCCACGAAACCACGCCACTGCAACCCGCCGGCAGCGCTGGCCATCGCGATACGCTGGTGCTGACCTATCGGCGTGCGGGCTTTCTTGATCCGAGTTAGACCGTCAGCACGCGTTATTGGCGCCGGCACCGAATTCCTTCGTAAATCGTCGTTCAAAAACAACTTCACGATTCCTAAACGCCGAAATGACCGATGCACACGCTCAGCCGTGGCGATTTGACGATGTGAACGGTTACTCTGGCGGCAAGTAGAACGCTCTTCTTCAGCCCGGAAATGTATGCGGATGAACCCGCAAGACTCGTCTTGGCGAGGGAGCCCGAGAGCGACCGCGGCAATCCAGCGCCTTCGCCATTGGCGCCCGGAGAGTCACTGGATTGCCACGGCACGCGCTGAAGATTGTCGCCTGCCTGGATTCGATGGCGGCGCATGCCTCGCAATGACGGATTAATGCAGCGACCCCAATTTGGATCCTTGGAAAACTTAAGTTGAATTTCGATCCCTCCCCACCGAAATCCTGGCGGCTGCCGTTCTGGCTGTTCCAGATCGCCGGCTGGCTAGGCTTTTTGGCCGTGCATTTTTTGTCTGGCATGGCGCACGGCAAACACATCTCGTACCTATCGGTGTCGATCAGCAGCGCTGTTGGTGGTGCCATCGTCACTTGGCCGTTGCATCTGCTGTACAAACGCATCTGGAATTTGTCGGCGCTGCAAATGGCCAGTTTCGCGGTGCCGGCCTTTCTGGCGATCGTGACGGCGATGAGCGTGATTTATGCCGTGTCGATCGAAAATTACTGTCCGGACGAATGCAAACCAGCGAGTTTTCTCGGTTTTATGGCGTATTCGGGATTTACCGCATACGTGATCTTGAGCTGGAGCGCGCTGTGGTTTGGCATTCGCAATAACCGCGCGCTGGCCGAAGCGCGCGAGCGCACCCTTGCGGCGCAATCGCAGGCCAATTTGGCGCACCTGAAAATGCTGCGCTATCAGCTCAATCCGCATTTTTTATTCAATACCTTAAATGCGATTGCCACCTTGGTATTGGAGCGCGCCAACGACACCGCTGAAAAAATGCTCGGTGCGCTGAGTCGTTTTTTGCGTTACACGCTAGATCAAGATCCACAAGCCAAAGTGCCATTAAAGCGCGAGATGGAAGTGCTTGATTTATATCTGTGCATCGAAAAAATGCGCTTTGAACAGCGCCTGATGCTGGATGTGCAAATTGATCCGAATGCGGAATGCGCGTTGGTCCCGAGTTTAATTCTGCAACCATTGGTCGAAAACGCGATCAAATACGCTGTAGCCAAATGCGAGGACGGTTGTCGTATCGCCATCCGCGCGCATGCCAGCGGTGAGTGGCTGGAATTGGAACTCACCGACGACGGCCCCGGCAGCCCGCTATTCGCACCCGGAGCCGCCGATTCTAGCGGCGTGGGCCTGCGCAACACCCGCGAGCGCTTGAGTACGCTGTATGGCACGCAGCAACGCCTAAACGTGGAAAATCGCCCAGAAGGCGGCGTGCGTGTGCGCATCACACTGCCGTTGGAATTGGCGCCGTGAACTCACGCCCCCTACGCTGCCTGCTGGTCGACGATGAACCCCTAGCGCGGCGTGGTTTACGCTATCGATTGACCCAAATCGGTGGTGTCGACATCGTCGCTGAGGCGGCCAATGGTCGCGAAGCGCTGGGTTTGATCGGTCAGTTCGATCCGGATTTGATGTTTTTAGATATCCAGATGCCGGGCATTGACGGTTTTGGCGTGCTGCGTACCTTACCGGTGTCGCGCTGGCCGTTGGTGGTGTTCACCACTGCATTTGATCAATACGCGGTGGACGCCTTTCGCGTGCACGCGGTTGATTATTTGCTCAAGCCTATCGACGACGAACGCTTGCGAGAAGCGCTGATCCGCGCGCGCAAATTGCGCGAGCACAGTGAACTGGAGGCGCAAAATGCCAAGTTGATGGCCTTGGTGGGCGGCGAACGACCGCAATCGCTGGGTGAGCGCTCCGACGATCGTTTGACGCTGAAAGACGGCAGCACGCTGGTGCGCGTGCCACTGGCCGATATCCGCTGGATTGATGCGGCGGGCGATTACGTAGTGGTGCACACCGCCGACACCAATCACGTCGCGCGTGCCTCGCTGCGCGAGCTCAGCGATCGCCTGCCGGCCGAGCGCTTTGTGCGCATCCACCGTTCCACCATCGTGCACACCCGCTACGTGGTGCGCCTGCGGCCGCACATCAACGGCGAATACTTCGTCGATCTGGACGGCGGCCAACAACTCAAACTATCGCGCGGCTATCGAGAGCAGTTAGATAAGCTGGCTTGATCGCGCATTCACATGCGTCATCAAGCACGTCGCATATGGGCATCGCCCATGAGGATTGCCCACAGGCGCGCAAAGCGTTTGAATACGCTCTCTTCGATATACGGTACGCCGTGTTTTGCGCAAATGGCCTTTAAGCGCGGTGCAGCTTGCCGGTATTTGAGCATCGGCAGATCGGGCCAAACGTGGTGTTCGATCTGATAATTCAAATAACCCAGCAGAAAATCGCGGCGATCGCTACCCCCCGGATAGTTCACCGATCCGGTAATCTGGCGCACATAAAACTCTGATTTATCACGCACCCTACCCTCAAAGCGCCATACATCGTCACCGGCGTGATTGGGAACAATGATGACGAAGGCGTACACATTAGCGATCACTTCGGCCAAAATCGAATTGATTAACACCGCTGCCCAAGCCCAGGTGCCGAGCGGTAGAAACAACGCCGGAATCAATCCAAATCGGAATAATCCATAAGGCAGGACGCAGCGTAGCCAATATTCCAGCGCGCGCCGGCTCATGGGCAATAACAAACGTTCGCCCGGATAAAGTAAACGCCAAACGTTTCCTGGCGTCGGTAGCGGCTCGGCCTTGGCTTGTTCTGGCGATTGCGCACGAATACGGCGTTGTTGCTGCAGTGCCCAGAAGGTATTCGGCGCGTAATAGCTGAGTTTCCAGGTCGCCATCAGCAGGACAACCGCCACGTATTTCAGCAAACGTGGCAATCTGCGCAGGCGAATTGCCCAAGCGTTGTGTTCGACCAGATCAGGGTCGTCGATCTCGCCGGTGTGGAAATGATGCAATTGATTGTGCTCATGCGCCCACGCCGCCGGGTGCATCCAATCCAGCCAATCCAAATAACGGCGCCAGCCGATCGCGTAGTTTTTGCTTGAAAAACGCGCCGGCACCTTCGGCACGCGGTCATAACCCTTGTGCATCACATGATGAGTGACCATGGTCCAACGCGCGACATTGCCCATCCCGATGAGCAAGGCAGCCATTGGATTAGGGGCGATCCACGCGCAGGCATAACCAAACAGCGTACAGACCCGCCCCCAACGCTCCATTTTGCGCAAATGCGCAAGATCCGCCTCACCTAGGTCGGCGATCAGCTCCTTGCGCAGCGCGGTGATATCGGCCGCAAACGCCTCGCCGTCGATGACCGGCAAGGGCGTAGGCGCCACTGGCGCCGGATGGCGCCAAGCTTGCGATTGATCAGCTGAAATAGCGCCGTGTGGCATGGTTTGGTTGTTGGTTGTTGGTTGTTGGCTGTCAGAAGCATGAAGCAAAGCGGCCTCTGGCTGCCGCACTCCACAAAATAGGGCTAAGGGCTCGGTTCGCGCCAGACCTTCGCGCTCCCTTGCGCCGTGAACTTACAAAAAGATTGGCTGGTTTCCCGGCGGTTCCTGCGCGCACTCATGACGCAAGCGGAAGTCGGTTAATCAAAGCGGCAATCAAAACCGGCCTGAATCTTGCTTATAGCTGACACGACCTGGATCAGTCCCCGAGCCGAACCCGAGCGCGTCGGTGGCGCGATGCCGCGCGATGCCGCTCGAAGCCGATCACCCAATCCCAGGCACCAACACTGCGCCGCAAATCCAGACTGGCGGAAATGCCGCCGCCGGTCGCCAAACGATAATCACTCGAAAAGTAGCGGGTGCTTGTCGAGAAAACGCTGGGCGTCGGCGAGTTCCTCGTCCACATTGACCGCCAGAATCTGGAAATCTTCGGCCGGAAAATCCACACGCAAGGTGTCATACAGCGGTAGAAATTTCAGGCAGGGCGCACACCAGGATGCCCAGAAATCAACCAGAGCCACTGTCAGTGGTTCACCTGCAGGAGCCCGCTATGCATGCGTCGCGTATTGTTGTCACTTTAGTCTATCTGGTGCTTGGCTTGGTGGCGCTACCCGCGCACGCGGCGACGGTCATCGTGCGCCTCAGCAACACCGTCTTTACGCCCAACGATCTGACCATCAATGTGGGCGCCGGCTGGCCCTGGTTGGCAGTTCGATCGGACCTATAGCGCCGCCGGCGTGTACCGAGTCTATTGCACGGTCCATTCCAGTCCTGGCGCCAACATCAACAACTCCATGAACGCGCGCATCACCGTGATGGGCGCACCGGTATTTGCGATCAGTCAGGGCCTCAACGGCACCTGGGTGAACCCGTCCAACCTTGGCCAGGGATTTCTGTTCGGCTTCAACACTGCCAGCCGCTTCCTGTTCGCTGCCTAGTTCACCTACGACACCGCGGCGACGGCACAGCAGAAGCTCGGCGTGGAAAACTCCCGCTGGTTGACCATGCAGGGCAACTACACGGGCGCCACGGTGAACGTCTAGGGTCATTGCGGAGTAGCCCACAACTCCACCCTTTGCACTACCGGAATCCAACTGCCTTGGTAACGATCATCCAATTGCGCGGCGATCGTGTAAGTGCGGTTTGGCTCGATGGTCAGCGGCAGTTTTTGTTCTTTCAGAGCGCCCAGCGCCACGCGTCGGCGCGGGAAAATCGCGCCCTCAACGTTGGCGGTGAGCCCCAACACGTGTTCACCGACCGACACCTGGATACACGCATCGCCGCGGCGCGCCATCAAGCGACCATTGAGCGACTGAAATACCACCGTATACAATTGCCGATCACGTTGGGCGTGCACTTTGCCGAGCGTCGTGCACACTTTTGCCGTAGGTTCGCGCACCTTGGCTGCGGCCAGCGGCATGGCGCCTGCAAGGGCAAATAGACCACATAGAAACAGCGCGGTTGATTTCATTGGGGCAGACTCGCTAAGTTGTGAAGCGACAGTATTGGTCAGAGCCTGGTGGTGCGCCGAGAGGCGGCAAATTAATTCGCGTGAAGAATTGCCCTGGGCCAAGCAGCGCACGCTGATCTGGCCTCGGGCTATGCTTGCCTAGGTCATTCAGACCGAACACTGTGAGAGCACAACAATGACGCGCTGGCGAGCATCCGGACTTCACCTGTTGACCAGTTGCGCGATCGCCAGCACCGTCATTTTGTTAGTGATTTTTCTTTGGTATCCGGGCGCCTACTTCCAGGCCTCCGGGGCGGCGCGATTAATCACCATCTTAATCATTGTCGATGTGGTGATCGGCCCGATGTTGACACTCTTTCTATATCGGGCGGGAAAACCGGGACTGGCCTTCGACATGACGGTGGTGTTCCTCACGCAGCTGGCTTTTCTGATGTATGGGCTGCTCGTTATTGTGCAAACGCGCCCCGTGTTTATCGTAGGTGCCATTGATCGGCTGGTGGTGGTCTCCGCCAATCAGATTGACCCAGCCGACTTGCCAGCTGACCCAAATAGCCCGTTTCGCCAACTGTCGTGGGTAGGCCCGGTGTCAGTCGGCCTGCTGCTCCCGACCGACGTGAATGCGCGCAACACATTGTTGTTCAGAGAACTTGGCGGCAAACCATCGGAAACCGTACCGCGTTTGTATGTGCCGTATGCGCAGGTGGCGCCGACACTGATCGAGCGAGGTCGCAGCATCGACAAGCTGCGCGCGGCGCGCGAACGCACACCCGGCGTGCTGCAGCATTGGCTGGGTAGTTCCAGCCGTCCACTCGAACAATTGTTGTGGCTGCCACTGCAAGCGCGCAAGCAAGACATGGTTGTTATTATCGACAAAAGCAACGCTCAGCCGCTGGTGATCCTGGATATCGAGCCATGGTGAGCTAGTGTAGTTCGGCTCTGCGTCCCGCTTGCGGACAAAAGAAACGGCGCCAGCAGTGATGCTAGGCGCCGTTTGCGGGTCGCGACTGCGCCTCCCGGAAGAGGCGCTATACGGTCACAACAGCCTAACGCGGCAAATGCTCGTTGATGGCCTTGACCAGTTGCCCTTCGATGACGGGTTTGGTGATGTAACCCTTAGCGCCTTGGCGCAAACCCCACACCCGGTCGGTTTCCTGATCTTTGGTGGTGACCAGGATGACCGGAATATGACTGGTGGTTTTCTCGCGGGCGATGGTGCGTGTCGCCTGAAATCCATTCAGATTGGGCATCACCACGTCCATCAGAATGAGGTCCGGGATGTGCTTTTTGGCCATATCCACGCCCTGCTGGCCATCCTCAGCAGTGATCACTTCATGCCCTTGCGCTTCGACGATGCGTTTTAGCACCAGGAGCTGTGAAGGTGAATCATCCACGATCAAGATACGAGCCATAGTTTCCCCACCGTTAACCTGCGGTTTGCTCACTGATTCTACCCATACGCGGGGATGCGCGGACAACTTGTATTAACCTGATGACTTTTGTGTCTTTGGTTCCGGCTCGTCCGGCTTAGGATGATGGGATACATAACCGGCGCCCGCTCGATTCTCTGTATTTCAGCGCCAAAGGCGCGCCTCCATAGCAGCCTGGGGCCACGCTCCAGGTTGCCAACGCTGACCAAGGGCTGAAAGCCCGACCCATCGCCATGCCGCAATCACTCGACCATGTTCTGCTCCACCTCGTCTGCAGCAGGAAAGATCGTTTCCCCCGCCTTGGCGCATCTTTGCATCCCGCGCCCCACGCTTATCTCGCAACGATCGCCCGTAACGTGGGTTGCGTAGGTCCGCGTGCCGGGGGCATGGCGGATCGCGTTCACCTAGCAGTTCAGTCTTGACAAATTATGCGAAGACTTTCGTATGTTTGGTTACGGCTCGTCCGGCTTAGGATTTAACGCTGATCGCCACCGATTCGAACCACGGTACGACCATAAGCACCACCGGCCATCAAAGTAGCGAAGACCTCGGACAAATCGTCCAAACCCACCTCACGAGTGACGATTTTTTCCAAATGCTGCGGGCGCCACTCGCCAGCCAAGCGCTGCCACAGATCACTGCGCACCTCAAACGGTGTGGCCGAGGAGTTAATCCCCAACAAGCTGATGCCGCGAATGATGAAGGGCATCACCGTGGTGTGCAGCTCGGTACCGCCCGCAAGTCCACAGCTGGCGATTGCACCCCACGGTTTGATCATCCGAGTCAAGCCGGACAGCAATTCGCCACCGACGTTGTCTACCGCACCCGCCCAGGTGGCCGCCTCCAATGGCCGCTGACCCAGAAACAGCCCACTGCGATCGATACATTGCCGCGCGCCCAACGCGATCAGCGCGTCGAAATGCTCAGGCTTGCCGGTGATCGCGTGCATCTCAAAGCCGGCTTTACTGAAGATATCGATGGCTAACATGCCCACGCCACCGGTGGCACCGGTGACCACGATCGGACCCATGGCCGCTTGCTGGCCGACGCTTAGCATCCGCCACAAACACAGGGCCGCGGTAAATCCAGCGGTGCCGATACCCATCGCTTCGCGCAAACTCAAGCCGGCCGGCAATGGCACCGCCCAATCAGCTTGCAGGCGCGCGTATTCGCTGTAACCGCCATCGCGCGTTTCCGACAAGCCTGAGCCGGTGACCAGTACCGCGTCACCCTCGCGGAATCGAGCGTCGCGCGATTCGACCACCCAGCCGCCAACGTCAATGCCGCCCACCAACGGGAAAGTGCGCAGAATTTTGCCGAGCCCGGTGCCAGCCAATGCGTCCTTGTAATTGACGCCGGACCACGCCACTTTGATGAGCAACTCGCCGGCACTGAGTTCAGACAAGGCAATTTGTTCAATGGCCGCCTGGTGCGGGTTACGAATGCGAAAAGCGCGGAAACGATCGGGCACGGTCATCGGCTAGAACCTAAAAAGCGAGCGTGCCGGCAGTCTACGCCAGGCGCAGCTGCGGTTATCCTGCGCGTCTATCTGCAATGAGAGAGGCAACGATGATCGAAGATCGCTATTTCATTGTTCCAGCGGTTTGGTCGGTAGACGCCGATGCGCTCAAAGCGGTGCGAACCTCGGTGTTTATCGAAGAACAGAACATCCCGGAAAGCGAAGAATGGGATGTCGATGATCTGCTTGCCGATCACGCCTTGGCGCGCACGCCAGCCGGGGAAGCCATCGCCACCGGTCGATTGACTGGCGATGGACGCATTGGCCGCATGGCGGTGCTCAAGTCTTGGCGCGGCGAAGGGGTGGGTGCCGCCATTTTGCGTCATTTGATTGAGCGTGCCGCGCAGCGTGGCTTGCGTCACCTGAAGCTGCACGCGCAGAGCTACGCGATCCCGTTTTACGCAAGCGCCGGATTTGTGCCTAGCGGCGCGGAATTCCTGGAATGCGATATTCCCCATCAGACGATGGTTTTGGACCTGCCGGAGCCCTTGCCCTTGCCGCCCAAGAGCGCGCCGGCGCTGGTTTCAACGCAGGCCAAGCGGCTTAGCGCCGAACGCGCCGGCGATTTGCGAGACGCGACACTGGCCGTGCTGAGCGCCGCGCGCCACGCGCTGTGCATCTATAGCCGCGATCTGGAACCGTCACTTTTTGAGGATAACGAGGTTTTTGAGGCGATTCGCAAAATTGCCGTATCGGGTCGCGGCGCAAGCTTGCGGATCTTGCTGCAAGACAGCGCCCGCATCGTGCACGAAGGCCATCGTTTGCTCGACCTGGCGCATCGCGTGTCTAGCATCATCTTGATCCGTCGGCCCAGCCAGGAAGATCTGCAATACCCCGGTGCGTATGTGCTGAACGATAGCGGCGGCTATTTGTATCGCAGTTTTGGCGATCGTTTTGAGGCAGAAGGTGATTTGTATTACCCACCGCGCCGCAATGAACTAAAGCGCTTGTTTGATGCCACCTGGGAGCGCGCCGAAACACCACCGGAGTTGCGTCGGCTTTGAAAGCGCCAACCAGGGCCCCTAGTCGGTACGCGCTCGCCGTGCGGCGCGCCAGGCGCTGAGTACATCGATCACGCCGACCCGATCGTCAAGCCGGATTTGCTTGAGCCAGCGCCGCTCCAGCTTCACTGATGCCGCCAGCGCGGCGCCAGCGACGTCACCGTCGACCTGCGGCAGGCTGCTCGCTAGGCCTTGCAGCAATGGCAGGCGCAACCCGGCATCCAATTGCAACCATGCAGAACGACGCACGCCATGGCGGGCCAGCAGATCCATCGGAACCACGCCGGCCAACGGCGTCTGCGCGTGCAGCGATGCGCGGATGCTCACGGCCAACCACACCGCAATCCAGCCATCTAGCCGTGCGCCGGCGAGGTTTGCCGTCGGTTTCGCGAGTGCCTGCAATTGCGTCATAACCGTCGCCACAGAATCCGGCTGCGCTGCCGATAACCAGACTGCAGCGCAGGCCAGCAATTGGGCCAACGACGGCGCGCTCTGCCGTGCATCCAGACCGTGCGCCAATGGATGGCGTGGATGGCCTTGCGCCCAAAACGCAGCTTCCTCTATCCACCACGCTAACTTGGCCTGCGCCACGCGACGATCACTGACGGCAATCGCGGTCTGCGCCAACTCGCGGACCAACACCTGGGTGGCCAGAAACCGGCCCCGATCTATGCCCAGCGGCGCAAACTGACAGGCGAGCAACAAACGCGGTTCGCGCGCCAGCCAGGGCTCGCAAAACATCAGTAGCGCGGCATCGACGCCACTCAGCATGACTGCGATATCAGGTTGTCGAAAAAATGCATTACCAAGCCGCCAAAACGACCGCCAACTCGCGCGCGCTGCCGACGATGCGGTCAGCGCCCCAGCCGCTCACCTGCTGCGGGTCTTCGAGGTAACCATAGGCTGCGGCGACGGTGTAACGGCAACCTGCGGCACGACCGGCGAGCACATCACGTTCATCATCGCCCACCATCACCGTATCGCCCACCGCAACTCCCAAGGCCGCACAGGCGTGCAACACTGGCTCGGCGGCGGGTTTGCGCACACTCAAGGTGTCGCCTCCCACCAGCACCGCAAAACGTGCGCTCCAACCGAGTTCCACCAACAATAGCCGCGCCAAGCGCTCCGGCTTGTTAGTGACGATCGCATAGCGCACGCCACGTGCGTCGAGCTCATCCAACATCTCCAGCACGCCCGCATACGGCCGGCTGAGTTGCGCCAAACGCTGGGCGTAGCACTGCAGATAGCGCGGCAGCAAGCGTTCGACCACGTCCGGATCGTCGGGAAACCCCAGCATCAAGATGCCACGGCCACCGCGCGCAGCGACTGCGGGCGGAAAATTGGCGGCGCACGGCGCCAAACCCAGTTCGGCGCGCAGATCGTCCAGCGTGCCCAACAAATCGGCAGCGGTATCGACTAGCGTGCCATCGAGATCAAAAAGAACGGCGTTCAAGGTGAAGCGCGCGCCGCGATCAGATAATTGACCGAAAGATCATCGCTGCGGCTGGCGCGCCGACTGAAGGGGTCGTACTGCAGGCCCTGAAACTCCAGCTCGCTAAAGTCCAAATCCAGCAGCGCACGGCGCAGCTCAGAAGGCTTCAGGAAACGCTCGTACCGGTGCGTGCCCCGCGGCAACAGCCCAAGCACGTATTCGGCGCCGACAATCGCCAACGTGAATGCCTTGGGCGTTCTGTTCAAGGTCGACAAAAACAAGCGTCCATCGGGCTTCAGCAGCCGCTTGCAGGCGCGCAACACGGAGATCGGATCAGGCACGTGTTCGAGCATTTCCAGGCAGGTGACGGCATCAAAGCTGCCGGGCGCCTCGGCGGCTAAGTCCTCGGCAGATTGCAGCCGGTAGTCGATCGACAACCCGCCTTCCAGCGCATGTAAACGCGCGACATCAAGCGCGTCAGCGGCTAAATCGAGGCCCACGACACGGGCGCCTTGCCGCGCCAGCGCTTCGCTCAAAATGCCACCACCGCAGCCAATGTCGACCATCTGCGCGCCGCTGAGCTTCTGGCGCTCGCTGATGAAGGCCAGGCGCTCGGGATTCAATTCATGCAGCGGTCGAAAGGGGCCATCACTATCCCACCAGCGCGACGCAACGCTATCGAAGCGCGCTAATTCCTGCGGATCGGCGTTGCTCATCCGTTGACTCCGCGCACAGCCGCGCGCGCCTTGACCGCCCAGCGCGCCGCCATGTTAATCAAACGCTGCTGATCGACACCCAACAACTGGTGATCGCGCACCCGCGCCATGCCATCCACCCACACATCGCTGACATCGTGACGCGAGGCCGCATAAACCAAGTGCGACAAGGGGCTAAACACCGGCGCCAATGGCACGCTGTTGAAATCGATCGCCACCAGATCGGCGCGCTTGCCCACTTCAATGCTGCCGATGCGCTCCTCCAGCCCGATCGCCCGCGCGCCGCCTAGCGTGGCCGCTTCCAAGGCAGTCGCGGCATCCATGACTGATGGATCGCCAGAGACGCCTTTGGCCAACAAAGCCGCGATGCGCATCTCACCGAACATGTCCAAATCGTTGTTACTGGCCGCGCCGTCGGTGCCAATCGCCACGGCGACGCCCGCCTTCAGCAACTCACCCACCGGGCAAAAACCGCTAGCCAGCTTCAGATTGGATTCCGGGCAATGCACCACCACCACGCGATGCAAGGCCAAATCTTCGATTTCCGCTGCTGTGAGCTGGGTCATATGCACGGCGGTCAAATCGGGCCCCAGGAACCCGAGGCGCTTGAGGCGCGCCAGCGGGCGCTCGTTATGCACCCGCCGCGACTCTTCCACCTCAAATGCGGTCTCGTGCACATGAATGTGCACACGCAAGCCCAGCTGATCGGCGTAGGTACGCACCCGCCGAAAGCTGTCATCGCCGACCGTATACGGCGCGTGCGGTGCAAAACAGACATGGATCAATGGATCGCCGCGCACCTGATCGGCCAGCGCCAAACCCTTACTCAGATACTCGTCGGCATCGCGCGCATAGGGCGTGGGGAATTCCAACAGAATCAAACCGACCGCGGCGCGCATGCCAGCGCGGCGATACGCTTCGACCGCCACTTCTGGAAAGAAGTACATATCGTTGACCGCGGTAATCCCACCGGCCAGCATTTCGGCCGCCGCCAGTTCTACGCCGTCGGCCACGAAACTCGGCGAAATCAACGCACCTTCGGCTGGCCAGATGTGCTCGTTGAGCCAGGTCATCAGCGGCAAATCATCGGCAATGCCGCGCAGCAAACTCATCGCAGCATGGCAATGCGCATTGACTAGGCCCGGAATCAGCGCGTGCTGGCCCAGTTCGATACGCTCGCGCGGCAGGTACTTTAAGCGCGCTTCTTCGATGGGCAGCAGGCCAATGATTTGGCCCGCGTCGATGACCACGGCGTGGTCATCCAGCACCACGCCTTTGGGCGCTACCGGCACCACCCAGCGCGCTTCGATGAGCGTGTCTACCGCGATCATGACTTAGCTGCGCGACCCACGTATTCGCCACTGCGCGTGTCACAGCGCACGATTTCGCCGTTCTCGACAAACAGCGGCACGCGCACCACCGCGCCGGTCTCCAGTTTGGCCGGCTTGCCACCCCCTTGCGCGGTATCGCCACGCATGCCGGGATCCGTCTCGACGATCTTCAGTTCGACGAAATTGGGCGGTGTGACGGTCAGCGGCGCGCCATTCCACAAGGTGATGATGCACATATCCTGCTCACGCAACCACGGCGCGGCGCTGCCAGCCGCGCCTTTGTCAGCCTGGAATTGCTCGTAGGTTTCGAGCTGCATGAAATGCCAAAACTCACCATCGGTGTACAAAAACTGCATATCGGTGTCGACAATATCGGCGCCTTCGATGGAATCGCTGCCCTTCAGGGTGCGCTCGACGGTACGATTATTTTTCAGATTACGAATCTTGATGCGGGTAAAGGCCTGGCCTTTGCCTGGCTTGATGAAATCGGTATCCATAATGGTGTATGGATCGCCGTCTACTAAAATCTTCAAACCGGTCCTGACATCATTCATGCCGTACAAAGCCATCACCATCTCCATGCGCAAGCCGCGCCCCCGGCGCAGCTATGATCAGACAAAAGGGACACTGCACCGTTTTGGCGCGTGCCCAAGCGAATAAACCCGGAATGATACCCGCTAGCCTGCATTTCCCACCAGGAACGCGCACTCCAGCAGCCCTGCAGCCCTGGAAAGAGGCGCTGCGCGATGCATTCCGAGACGTCGATGCGCTACTCGCCCACTTAGGCATAGCGCGCAGCGCAGTGGACATCGTCACCGACAGCCCTTTTCCGCTGCTGGTGCCGCGTGGTTTTGCCAATCGGATGCGCTACGGCGATGTAAGCGATCCCTTGTTGCGACAAGTTTTGCCGATTGCCGCCGAAGGCGCTGTGAATCCGGCGTTTTCACTCGATCCGGTCGGCGACTTGCAGCGTATGCGCAGCCCCGGCTTCATTCACAAGTATCCACACCGGGTGCTGTTGATCGCCACCGGCAGTTGCGCCGTGCATTGTCGCTATTGCTTTCGCCGACACTTCCCGTACGCCGAGGAACTGGCTGCGCGCAACAGTTGGCAGACTGCGCTGGCGCAAATCGCCGCCGACAGTAGCATTCACGAGGTGATCTTAAGCGGCGGGGATCCTTTGTCGCTGAGCACGCCGAAGCTAGCGGAACTTACCGACGCCCTGACGGCAATCCCGCACCTGCGGCGGCTGCGCATGCATACGCGCTGGCCGATCGTCTTGCCGGAGCGCATCGACAGCGAGTTCACCCGCTGGCTAGCGAGTCTGCCCTGGCCGATTACCATGGTGCTGCACGCCAACCATGCGCAGGAATTCGATCCTGGCGTGAGCAACGCACTGGCCGATCTGCGCCGTAGCGGCGCGAGTTTATTGAATCAGTCGGTCTTGCTGCGTGGTGTCAATGATGACTTACCCAGCCTGCGGCACTTAAGTGAAACACTGGGCGATCACGGCGTGATGCCCTATTACCTGCACCTACTCGATCGAGTAGCAGGCGCCGGCCATTTTGAGGTGTCGCAAGCGCGTGGGCGGTCGCTGATCCGCCAGCTACGCGCGCAATTGCCGGGTTATTTGGTGCCCCGATTGGCGCGCGAAGTGGCGGGCGAGCAGAGTAAGACGGTGTTGGGGTGAGGCTTGCGGGGCATCTGCCGCGCGGGATTACTGGTGTGCGAGTCAAACTGATGTGGGGTGCGCGCGGGGGAAACAAGCGTTCGATCACGGATCGAACCCACCAAATACCCGCTCTGGTGGAGTAAAAGCCGGCGCGCGCATGCCGCGCAAGCGCCGACTTTCACCCACCATAACTGCACACTCTACCCCGTCCAACTGAGGTTTCTAGCCAGTTTCAATTCTCCGGGCCGCCGCTGCCTGGTTGCCCGTTACCCGGCTGTCCAGCGCCGGGCTGAGTATTACCCGGTGCTGGGGGATTGCCAGGCTGGCCGCCCGTGGGCGGGCTGCCACCACCGCCAGTCGGGCTCAGCGCGACCAAGAGGCAGTCGTTGAACGCTTCCATTGCAAAATCGAGTGTGCTCCGGGCGGAATTGCAGAATAGTGATTGTCCGTTGGCGCAGGCGCTCGTCACCAAGTTAGCTGGCTGCGCGAGAACCCCCGCTTCACTAGTACAGACGGTTTCGGTCTTGGCGACACTGCCACCTCCCAGAATCATGAACGGAACGCGGGACAACGCGTTGCGATCCATCGGCGGAAGGGTGAGTGCATCCCGATAGATCCGTCCGTCGGAATAGCGAATCTCGAACGCGCCAGTCGCCACGTCCAGGCGCAGCACGCCCTGGGATGAGGCATGCGTCAGAACGCCACGATCCAGGAAGGTCGTGTCATCTCGCGAATCTTTGGCATGTGCAACGCCGATGCCACAGAGCGCCAATACGGCGAGCAGTTGATATTTCATTTGATATCCAGTCTTAAAAGGACGCCCGACCGGGATGCCAGCGGCGCGGAATATACATTGCGTTGCGCACAGGTCAACCTGCGTTACACTTCTTGCGCTTCGGCTTCGATGATAGCCGCTGCCTGCCGTACCTGGATTGCCACGACACGCGCATGCCGTTCGAAGATCAAGGCCGCATCTTGCGGCGCGTGTCTAGCAATAATCAGTCAATCATCAACTTATGATTTCCGTCCATGGGGCGGAGCAGCCTGTGGAAGCGAGCTTGCTCGCGACCTGGGCTTCTTTCGTGTTTCATCAGTACCGATCGTGCGCTAGCGCGCTCCCACAAGGGCCAGCCGCCGGGCGTTCGAACCGGCTACCGCCCAAGCGCGAGGTTTCGGGCGTAAGTGAGTACTGCATCCGGCCCGTCGGCGCAGCCGCCGGGCGTTCGAACCGGCGCGCCGCCCAAGCGCGAG
>Ga0105046_10005664_pt1 | contig 19753 bp, 15 predicted proteins | sample MAT03_FD_78385 | JGI IMG/M metagenome (GOLD analysis project Ga0105046, IMG submission 78385) | Freshwater microbial communities from Lake Fryxell liftoff mats and glacier meltwater in Antarctica - MAT-03 (megahit assembly) | ecosystem: Environmental > Aquatic > Freshwater > Ice > Liftoff... | reverse complement strand
GTCCGCGACCTGGCGTTGACGTACGCATTCGCGCTGGGGCTGGCGGCCGAACTTCCGCGGGAGTCGTCCCGGGCGAAGGACCTGTTCGGGGCGCTGCAGCGCGCGACCAACGCGGTCGATCCGCGCCGGGTGGGGGAGATGGCGTCGGCGGCGTCGGCGCTGCTGGCGGCGGGGCTGGGGCGGCCAGCGTCGGGATCGGCGACGCGGTGTGTGGCGGTGGGGCACGCGCACATCGACACGGCGTGGCTGTGGCCCATCCGCGAGACGCGGCGGAAGTGCCTGCGGAGCTTCTCGAACGTGCTGGGGCTGATGGACCGGCACCCGGACCTGGGCTTCCTGTGCAGCCAGGCGCAGCAGTACGCGTGGGTCGAGGAGGATTCGCCCGCGCTCTTCGCGCGGATCGCGGCGCGGGTGGAGGAGGGGCGGTGGGAGCCGGGGGGGGGGATGTGGGTCGAGCCCGACGCGAACGTGCCGTCGGGGGAGTCGCTGGTGCGCCAGATCCTGCACGCGGACCGGTGGTGGCGGGCGCGGTTTGGCGAGCGCGGGCGGCAGCGGCACCTGTTCCTGCCCGACACCTTCGGGTTCCCGGCATCGCTGCCGCAGATCATGGCGGGGGCGGGGCTGGACACGTTCATCACCAACAAGATGTCGTGGAACGCGACCAACGCGTTCCCGCACACGACGTTCCGGTGGCGCGGGATCGACGGGACGGAGGTCCTGGCGCACCTGACGCCGGGGGCCGACTACAACGCCGTCAACACGCCCAAGGAGCTGCGGCGGGGCGAGGCCGGGCACCGCGATGCGCACCGCCCGGGCGCGGACGGGGGGACGGCGCGGTGGTTGCAGCCCTTCGGGTACGGGGACGGCGGGGGAGGGCCGACGGAACGGAGCGTGCGGTACGCGGAATTGGCGTCCGATTGCGAGGGGCTGGCGCGGGTGTCGCTGGGGAGCGCTTCGGGGTTCTGCGATGCGCTGCACGCGGACGCGGCGGCCTCGGCCGCGCGTGGGGAGTCGGTGCCGTCGTGGTGGGGTGAGTTGTATCTCGAGTTGCACCGCGGCACGCTGACGACGCAGGCGTGGATCAAGCGGGCCAACCGGCGGGCGGAGGGGCGGCTGCGGCTGGCGGAGGTGCTGACCTTCGCCGGGCCGAGGGGCGCGGCGGACGGGGGCGGTGCGGCCGCGCGGCTCGACGGGGCGTGGAAGCGGGTGCTGCTCAACCAGTTCCACGACATCCTGCCGGGGTCGTCGATCGGGGCGGTGTACGAGGACGCGCGGCGGGACTATGAGGCGGTGGCGGCGACGGCCGATGACTTGATCGGAGCGGGGATGGCGGCGTGGGCGGAGGGGCTGGACACCACGGGCATGGAGCGTCCGGTGGCGGTCTTCAACCCGGCGTCTCACCCGCGGTTCGGGGTGGTCGAATTGTCCGACCGTCTCGGCTTCGCGCCGTTGGTTCCAGGTCTGGGCGTGAAGGTGATCGATGCGGCGGCGCCGCCGACGTGCGCCGCGGTCGAGGTCGGCGGGGGCGTGCTGAGCAACGGGCTGGTCCGCGCGGAGATCGACCCTCTGGGCCGCGTCGTGGCGCTGGGCCTCGCGGGGAGCGAGATGGACCTGTGCCGCCGGGCGGACGGGCGGTCGGTGCCGATGAACCAGCTCGTCCTGTACGAGGACCGCCCGGCGATGTGGGACGCGTGGGACGTGGATTGGCACTACGAGCAGACGCCGGTCCCCGTGGACGGCCCGCCCGACTCGTGGCGGGTCGTGCCGACGGGCCCGCTGCGGGGCGAGATCGAGGTGTCGCGCCCGCTGGGTGCGGCGAGCCGCATCACGCAGCGGTTCATCCTCGACGCGCAGGGCAGCCGACTCGACGTGCGGACGACGGTCGACTGGCGGGAGGACCGTCGGCTGCTGCGAGTGTTGTTCCCGACGGACATCCTGGCGACGGAGGCGACGTACGACATCCAGTTCGGCCACCTGACCCGCCCGACGCACCGCAACACGCCGTGGGACGCGGCGCGGTTCGAGGTGTGCGCCCACCGCTGGATGGACCTCTCGGAGCGCGGTCGGGGGCTCGCGCTGCTCAACGACTGCAAGTACGGCCACTCGTGCCACGAGGGCGTGCTGGGGCTCAGCCTGCTGCGCAGTCCCAAGCGTCCGGACCCGGCGGCGGACATGGGGGTGCACGAGTTCGCGTACAGCTTGGTGCCGCACGGGGGGGACTGGCGGGCGGCGGGCGTCGAGCTACTGGCGGAGGAGATGAACTCGCCGCTGATGGTTCTGGAGCTGCCCCCGGGACGGGCGGGCCCGCTCGGGAAGAGCTGGTCTCCGTTCGACGTTCAGCCCGAGGGGGACTTCCGCGTCGCCGTGTCGTGCGTGAAGCGGGCCGAGGACGACGACCGGATCATCGTCCGCCTGCACGAGTCGCACGCCGGACGGGGGCGGGTGGCGATCCGGTGGAACCTGCCGGTGGCGGGGGTCGAGCCGGTGGACCTGCTGGAGCGGCCTGCCGCGCTGGCGGGGTTCGCGCATTCGGGTGCGGGCGTCGGCGCGACGAGCCTGTTCGACGTGCGGCCGTTCCAGATCGTGACGCTCGCGGTCCGGCTGGCCCGGTGATGCGGAGGAGGAGCGGCGTGGTCAGGCCTCTTCCCACGGCCAGGCGACCCGTACACCGTCGCGGATGAGCGAGGCCTGGAAGGCGGCGGTGGCTTCTGACGACGCGCAGATCGCGGCGGGCTCGGTGCCGCGCTCGAGGCACCACGCGGCGAGAGCGCCGGCGGCCTCGCCGATGTTCCATTCGACGTGGTGCATCCGGTAGCAGCCGTTGGTGATGTGGGTGACGCCGATCCCCTTGCCCGCGGCGAGGAGGTTGCGGACGCGGACGGGGACCAGTGCGGAGAGGGGGATTCGGAAGGGGGCGGCGGGAACGTAGAGGGCGTTGCGGCCGGCGGTCGACGGGTGGAGGTCGAGCGCGTAGTGCCCGATCCCGACCGAATCGGCGAAGGGCTCGGCGAGGCCGTGGGGGGAGGCGTCCTGTCCGGGGCGGCCCTCGGCGCGGCGCTGCTGGGCGCCGATATGAGCCTCGGTGACGATCGTGCGGGCGATCAGTCGGCGCGGCTCGCGGATGTAAGGGGCCTTGGCGAAGCCGTCGTGGGTGCCCAGTTCGTCACCCCGGAGGCGGAGGCCGGGGTAGCCCGTGCCGCCGTCGTGGCGCGGCGCCTCGGTCTGCATCCAGTGGAGCAGGCACAGGGATTGCTCCCGGGCGCCGAGCAGGGCGGCGTGGGCGGTGGCGGGATCGACGCCCAGCAGGGGCTTCAGCCAGTAGTCCATTTGCACCCAATTGACGAGGCAGACGTCGGGGTGGGGGGAGGGGGGCTCGTACGCCGCGGCGTCGGAGATGCGGCGGTAGCGCCACAACTCCCACGCGCCGTCCGCGGGTTCGGCGGGCCATGGGATGAGGGGGAAGTCGCGGCAGCCCTCGGTGTTGTGGCTGGGGACGGTCCAGGAGAAGAGCGGGCCGGTCCACGCCGGGGTCATGGCGGGGACGTAGTCGCGCCACCACGCGTACGACGGCGGGCGGGGAACGGTGTGGTCCTCGCCCGGGCGGTGCTCGAGGGCGAAGCACCAACTGAAGGCCTGCTGGTCGGTGGGGTCGGCGCCGTCGGGGCGGGCGTGCATCTCGCCGTGGTCGGCCGTCCCCTCGGCGCCGATGGCGTGTTCGACGCCGGTGAGGGGGTAGAGGTCGCCCAGTTCGGTGGCGTCGAGGACGAGGCGGGCGCGGATGGTGCAGCGTTCCGACGTGGCGGCGTCGGTGACGGTGACGGATTGGACTGCGTCGCCGGAGACGTCTGCCGCGACGGGCTCGACGCCCAGGAGGATCGTGACGGCGCCCGACGCGACGTGCGGGGCGAGCATGCGGACGAGCACGGCGTGGGCGACGCGGGGTTCGCAGCAGAGGCGGCTGACCCAGCCCGCGCCGGGGTTGAGGAGCGGGTCGGCGCGGCGGGCCTCGCGGAGGGGGCGGTGCTCGCGGTACCAGCGACGCACGCCCTCGCGGAAGGCCTGGTAGCGGGCGGTCGCGCCGAAGGTCTCGACCCACGCGTTCTCGTCGGGGGGCACGCCCTGGCTCGTGAGCTGGCCGCCGATCCAGTCGGTGGGCTCGGTCATCACGCACCGGCCGCCGCGCTCGGCGACGGCGAGGGCGGCGGCGGTCCCGCCGGTCCCGCCGCCGACGATGAGGATGGGCGTCTCGATTTCCGGGGGGAGGCGGCGGGCTCGGGCGATATGGCGCGGCGTGCTCATCCCTTGACCGATCCGGCGAAGATGCCCGGCTTGAGATATCGCTGCAGGGCGGCGAAGACGACGACGATGGGGACGAGGGCAAGGAGCGCCCCGGCGTAGGCGGCGCGGGCGTTGGTGGCGAACTGTCCGAGGAGCGTGTTGACGGCGACGGGGAGCGTGGCCTTCTCGGGGCTCTGGAGGACGATGAGGGGCCAGAGCAGCTCGGACCAGGCGCCGATGACGCTGAAGAGGGCGAGGGTGGCCAGGGTGGGCGCGGCGAGGGGGAGCATGACGTGCCACCAGACGCCCAGTGCGCCGGCGCCGTCGATGCGGGCGGCCTCCTCGACCTCGGCGGGGATGGCGCGGAAGGCCTGGCGGCAGAGGTAGATGCCGAAGGCCGTGACGGAGAAGGGGAGTACGACGGCGGCGAGGGTGTCATAGAGCCCCATGCCGACGATGATGCGGAACATGGGGACGACGATGACCTGCTCGGGGATCATGAGCGTGGCGAGGAGGAGCGCGAAGACGGCGCTCCGGCCGCGGAACCGCATGCGGGCCAGGGGGTAGGCCGCGAGGGCGGCGATGAGCACGTTGAGCCCGGCGCGGACGATGGTGACGATGACGCTGTTGACCAGGGGCAGGCCCATGCGGCCGTCGCGCCAGGCCTCGGCGAAGTTCCGCAGGGTGAGGCCCCCGGAGAGGGAGGCGGGATCGACCCCGGCGGGGCGGAGGGCGACGATCAGGAGCCAGAGGGCGGGCCCGACGGCCAGCGCCGCGAGGAGGGCGGCGGCGGCGTAGAGGAGGGCCGTGAGCCAGGGGGGGCGGGCCGTCACGACCGCCGACCCTCGCCGCCGAGCCTGAGGTTGACCGCGCTGAAGGCGAGCACGACGACGAAGAGGGCGAGGCCGATGGCGCTGGCCAAGCCGTAATTGCCCTCCTCGAAGGCGACGCGGTAGACCAGCGGCACGATGGTCTGATGGGTGACGGAGACGCCCTTGACGGTGACGTAGACCTCGTCGAAGACCTTGAGCGCGGAGATCGAGGAGATGACGAAGACCAGGACGATGGCGGGGCGCAGGGCCGGGAGCGTCACCTCGCGGAAGGTCCGCAGCCGCCCGGCCCCGTCGAGGGCCGCGGCTTCGCGGAGCTCGACGGGCACGGCGAGCAAGCCGGCGAGGAAGACCATCATGTAGAAGCCGAAGCCCTTCCAGAGCGTGACGAGCATGGCGCTGGCGAGGGTCCACGGCCAGACGCTCAGCCACCCGACGGGCGGGAGGCCGACGGCGCGGAGGGCGGCGTTGAGGATGCCGCTGTCCTCGTTGAAGAGGAGCCGCCAAGCGACGGCGGCGACGACGGTGGGCGTGACGACCGGGAGGAAGAGCAGGAGCCGGAGGCCCTTGGCGTAGCGGAGGCGAGTCTCGACGACCATCGCGGCGCCCAGGCTGAGCGCGACCAGGGCCGGGGTCACGAGGAGGTAGAGCCCGCTGTTCATCAGGCAGAGCCAGAAGCGGTCGCTGGCGAGGAGGCGTCGGTAGTTCTCGAGGCCGATGAAGTCGGGGCCGGCGAAGGCGGTGTAGCGGGTGAACGAGTAGTACGCCACCTGGACCGCCGCGCCGAGCCAGAAGGTTCCCAGCACGAGCGCGGCGGGGAGCAGGAAGAGGTAGGGGGTGAGGCGCCCCTCGCGGGCGCGACGTTTCACGGCGTCGCCCCCGCGCCGCCCGGCGCGGCCGGGGCGAGACGCTCCTCCGCCGCGGGGACCGGCGCGGGTCGGGGCACCGCGTCCATCTCGGCCGGGGCGGCGGCCGCGAGGAGCCGATTCCACTCGCGGTCGATCCGGGCGAGCGCGGTGCCGAGCTCGACCCCGTCGGTCAGGACGCGCTTGAACTCGTCCTCGAACGAGCGGCGGAGGTCGGGCCAGGTCTCGAGGGCTGCGGTGAAGGCGACGGCGTCGGGGAGCGTCGCCGCGGCGACGAGCCGCCCGCTCGCCAGGCGCCGCTCGGCGTCGGTCGCGCCCGGGGGCGGCCCGTCGCTGAAGTACGGGTCGTCGAGCGACGCCCGCGTGCTGGGGAGGATGCTCACCTCGCGGCAGAAGGCCTCCTGGGGTCCTGGCCCGGTCATGAACCACGCGAGTTCCGCCGCGAGGGCGGGCTGGTCGCTGGCGGCGAGGGCCGCGAGCACCATGACGGGCAGGTGCACCCGTCCGAGCGCCCCGACCGCGCCCGGCAGGACCACGGTCTGGTCGAAGACGCGGGGCGAGACGCGCTGGACGCGCTCGACGAAGTTCGGCCCGGTGTTGATCACGCCCAGCCGCCCGTCCTGGAACATCTCGGTGAGGTGGGCGTAGCCCTTCGTGGCCGCCTCGCGTGGGAGCACGCCGTCGCGGTAGAGCTCGGTCCAGACCCGCAGGTACGCGGCGATGTCGGGGCGGAGGATGTCGGAGACCAGGCCGCCGTCGGGGCCGGGCCGGAGCGGTGGAAGCCCCTCGGAGAGGAGCATGATGGGGAGCTGCGACTCCTCCCCCAGCGGCTGGGAGAAGAGGAATCCGCCGGTCCGGGCCTTGAATTCACGGGCCTGGGCGGCGAGGCCGAGCCAGTTCCGCGCGAGCGTTTCCGGGGTCAGCCCGCCGGTGGCGAGCACCTGGGCGTTGACCAGCCGCGCCTGGGGGTTGACGTACCACGGCAGGGCGAGCAGGCGGCCGTTGATGCGGCAGAGCCCGAGCGCGCCGGCGAGGTAGCGGTCGTCCGCGTTGCCGGGAAGGTTCGGCGTGAGGTCGCCGAAGGCCCCGAGCGCGGCGAAGCGGGCGAAGTTGAGGTCGGCCATATTGACGACGTCGGGGCCGCGCCCCGCGGCGGCGGCCGCGATCAACTTGCGTTCGAGGGCCTCGTAGGGAACGTCGACCCAGACGACGTCGACGCCGGGGTGGGCCCGCTCGAAGGCCTCGAGCTGGCCGTTCATGTAGGCGTCGAAGCGCGGTCGCAGGGCGAGGGTCCAAAACTCGAGCCGGACCACGCCGGGGTCCGGCGCGGGTTCGCATCCGGTGCCCGGGAGGGCCGCGGCGGCGCAGAGGACGGCCGTGGCGAGCCGGGCGGCGAATCCTGAGCGTGGCGGGAGGGTTCGCATCGGCGGGAGACGGTATCGGGCGTCGGTGTCGACCGGGGTGACGCGCTGGTCAGGGCGTCCTGTCGATCGCGTAGTCCTTAGGGGACCAGAAGGTGTCGAAGGCGCTCTTACCGGTGCCGGTGATGAGCTGACTCGGCGTCTTGACGGCGACGTGACCGTCGACGAAGCCGATGTTGGTGCCGCCCTGGAGGGCCATGGGCTTGTCGCGGCGCTTGGGGTGGCGGTTGTAGGGGAGGTAGCTCTTTGGCTGCTCGGCGAAGTTGGTGCCGTACTCGGGGGGGCGGACGAAGGAGGCGTTGAGGGAGGCGTCGGAGATGCCGATCCCACCGCCGAAGCGTTCGCCCGGCTTGCCGAAGATTCCCATGGTGGCGGTGGTGAACCAGGTGTTGGTGGTTGTGGTGCCGGCCTGCGAGGCCCACATCTCGGCCACGAGCAGGGTCTTGGAGCCTTGGTCGACGGTGGTGTCGAAGCCGGTGCCCCCGGAGGAGGCGCTGGCGCCGGGCTTGCCGAAGCTCTTGACGTTGCCCACGGCTGAGCTGGCCCAATGGTTCATGGTGTAGGACCGGGCCCCGTCGGGGTGGTTGGGGCAGGCCATGACGCCCCCGCCGAGGGTCTCGAACCCTTGCGAGGGGGTATCGGCGGAGGTGATCTGGGGCATGTACGGCCCCAGCCGCACCACGTCGTACCAGTATTGGGCCTTCTCGCTGTCCTTGCTGCCGACCTGGGCGAGGTTCTGGGGGAACTTCCCCTTGTAGTCGTTGGAGTAGACGGTCATGGACATGGCGATCTGCCGCAAGCCGCTCTGGCACTTGATCTGCCGCCCGCTCTGGCGGGCGTTGCCCAGGGCTGGGAGCAGGATGCCGATGAGCAGCGCGATGATGGCGATCACCACGAGGAGCTCGATCAGGGTGAACCCCCGCCGGGTGGTGGGCGAGGGATCGACCGTTCGCGTGCGATTCGTCATACAGCAGTCTCCGTGGTCCCGATGCATAGCCGTTTCCCTTGCGGACGCGCCGCCGTCGCGCCTGTCCTCTGCGACGCCCCCGCCCCGGCGGGCACCGGCCCGCACGAGGCGCGCTCCACGAACTCGGCCGAGACCGCGACCTGAAGCGGCGCGGCGCCGCGCTCCCCAGAGATGACTCGGACGAGCCCGTCCGCCGCGAGCCGGCCGATCTCCACCAGCGGCTGGCGGAAGGTGGTCAGCGGGGGCGAGAGGTGGGACGCGCTGGGCGGATCGTCGACGCCGATGACCGAGAGGTCGGAGGGGATGGAGAGCCCCGCGGCCTGGGCGGTGGTGTAGGCGTCGAGGGCGAAGTGATACCCCGCCGCGAAGAGGGCGGTGGGGGGCCGATCGCCGGTCAGCACGCGCTCCAGCGCCGCCCGCCCCGCGTCGTCCAGCCGCCAGCCGGCGTTGCGCAGCACGTGCGCGGGGTCCACGGGCAAGCCCGCGACGGCGCAGGCCTCGAGGAACCCGCGCACCCGGTCGCGGTCGTTGCTCACCTGCCCCTGGGCCCCGACGAAGGCGACGCGGCGGTGCCCGAGCGAGGCGAGGTGCTCGACCGCGCGGCGGGCGAGGGCCACGTTGTCGGTGTCAACGCTGTGCACCCGATGGTCGGGGAACGTCGCGCCCACCACCATGATCGGGGGCATCGCCCGCCGGCCGCCACGGGGGGGCTTGGCGAGCTGCTCGTCGAAGGGGTTCACGTAGATGTAGCCCTGGCACTCGTTGCGCCAATCCTCGCCGAAGCGGAGGAGGACCAGGTCCATCCCGATCTCATGGGCGCGGCGGCGGACACCCTCGAAGATCTGCCCGTGATAGGCGTCCGCCACGCTGCTCTCGGCGTGGAAGACCAAGCCCACGCGGCAGGCGAGGCCTTGGCGCCCCTCCCGACCGTACCCCTCGTGCACGAACGTCCCGCGCCCCTGGCCCCGGCGGAGGACCCCGCTGCCGACCAGTTCCTGCATGGCCCGGTGCACCGTCACCAGCGAGACCTCGAGTTCCTGGCTGAGCGCCTTGGTGCTGGGAAGGCGCTCGCCGGGGCCGTACCGACCGGCGTCGATCGACGCGTGAACGCGGTCCCGCACGACGGTGTAGAGGGGCCGGCCCTCCTTGCCGTTGGGCTCCCCGCCGGGGATCACGCTGGACATCCGGTCCTTGGTCATGAATTCGCCCCGGGGCCGTCAGGCCCCGGGGCGGGGAAGATCGGGACTCAGGCCCCGGGCTCAGGCCCGGCGGCGGCGGGCCGCCATCAGGCCGCCCAGCGCCAGGACCGCGGCGCCCGCGGGGGCGGGCACGGCGAAGATGTAGACGTTCGAGTTGGAGTAGTCGGCGACGGCCACGGTGTCGGTCGCGGCGTCGTAGCTGAAGTCGAACGCGCCGGTGCCGCTGGAAATGTCGAACCCGCCCCAGTTGATCGTCTGGACGACGCCGACGGTGTCGATCGCCTTGACGGTGCCGGTGATGGAGCCGGTGGTGGCGCCCGCGGGACGGTCGTTGAAGAGGATGACGTTGCCGCCAAGGCGGTTCATGAAGGCGAGGTTCTGGGAGTTCGTGTTCGAAGCGACAACCTGACCACCGGAGCCGTAGTTCACGAAGATCAGGCTCTGGGCGCCCGCGCTGTTCTCGCCGGTGCGGGGAGCCTTGATGATGGCGTTGCCCGCGCGGCCGTAGACGTCGCCGGTGGCGGGATCGAAGGCCAGATCGCGGTTGTTGGAGCCCGGGCCGGTGGGGGGGGCGATGTTGTTCCAGATCAGCCCGGCGTTGGCCCCGCCGAGGCTGTAGATGATCGAGCCGTCGGCGTTGTTGAGCACGCCGCGCCGGCCCGAGCCGGTGCTCGAGTAGGCGATGTTCCCGGCCGAGGGGGCGCTGCCGGCGAAGCCGGGATCGAAGGCCGGGCCGGTGAAGCCGCGGAGGGTGGCGTTGAAGCGGTTGGTGTTGGTGGCGGTGTTCCACGCCGAGTAGCCGCCGGCGATCGGCCCGCCGGTATCGGCGGAGGCGGCGAGGACGCCGCCCTGGGTCGCCATGCCGGTATATCCGCGCCCCGAGGGGGCGGTGAGCGTGCCGAGCCTGGCCCCCTGCGTGGGGGTGGTCAGGGGCGTGAGGATCTCGGAGAACCCGACGGAGAGGGCCCCGCCCGAGCCGTTCCAGCCGCCGACGTAGAGCTGGCCGCCGGTCCAGGCCACGGCGTTGATGTTGGTGCCCAGTCGGCTGGGGCTCGCGGGGTCGACCGCGCCACTGAGATTGATCGTCTTGAGGAGGCTCAGCTGCAGACCGGCCGTCGCCGATGCCGCCAAGCCGGCCACGCCCATCATCGCCGCCACGCTCGAAAGTGCCCACTTCATGTCTCGTCTCCCTATCGCTGGGGCCCTTCGCGGGCCGGACTCTCTCTCTGCCGCGCGATTCCTCGCGCGGCCTGTCACTGGGCCGCCCCGCTGGCGGTCCCCGCCGCCTCGGAAGCCGCCCTGATGCGGACGCCGAGGTGGTTGGCGACGGGGCGGAAACGCCCGTCGCTTGGCTTGTTGATGATCCGTTCGCCGTCCGCGGGCTGATGCACGAAAGCGGTCGATCCGCCCCCGTCCAGGTTGACCGCGTCGTCCGCCCCCAGGCCAATCAGGACGTCGGCTAACTCGGGGAGGGTCAGGCCGACGCTCCACCCGGCTTGCCGCCCGTCGATCGCCACGAGGTAGAGCGTCCGCCCGTCCGCCGAGACGCCCGCCGCGGTCCGCGGGTGACGCGCCAGCGGCTCGACCCTCGCCGTCGCGCCGGTGTTGGCGCCGTCGGTCACCAAGAGGGTGCCCGGGAGCGAGTCAGAGGCCGATGCTCCGATCCCCGCCACGGCGTCGCGCACGCCTTCGGTCGAGGCGGATCGCGCCACGACCGCGCCGCCGTCGTCGCGCACGATCAAGGCCGGATCGGCCGCCCCGCCGTACGACCGCGCCGGCGACACGACTCGCCCGTCGCTCACGCTCAGGCCGAGGATGTCGGCCCCGACGTCGCCATTCGCAGCCGCGGTGCCCTTTGCGAAGAAGTTGGCGTTCACCGCCACCACGACGCCCTGGGCGCGGGCCCACGAGTCGGTGGGCGTCAACAGGGCCTCGTCGGATCGGTCGGCTAGGGGCGCGGTGACGACGATCTCGACGGCGGGATCGCGGAGATCAACGACCGCGGCGTACCCCCGCGCCTCGCCGTCGGGGGTCGACAAGACGATCTCCCGCACCGCCACCGGCGACCCCGCCTCGCAGAGGGCGACAGGCGCGATCGACGCGAACGGGGGCAACGCCCACGCCGCGACGGCCCACACCCGAGTTGTACACCCTGCTCGCATCGTCCTGAAGCCCCTCCATCGATCCCAACGGGTTCTCGGGCGGATATTCTATAACCTCGCGCCGACGCCCACAGCGTCTCCACTTTCCGGAGAAATGCAAGTCGATTCCGGCGGGGATCGGGAAATGCCCGGGGCCACCGCAAGTGATGGACCCCAGGAAGTGCGGAATTCTCCGGATGTAAACGATTCCGAGGAGGTCCGCCACAAGGTGGGAGAAGGGACGAAGAGCATGCCCGCTCGCCGACCCCGGCCCCGCTTCCCGCGGTTCGAGAAGCCCCTTTACTCGATCTGCGCCACCGGAACCCACGCCCCGTCGAGCCGGATCGACTCGTTCCCCGCGGCCATGATCGCGACGTTCTCCACGATGTCGCGCAGTTGGGTCGGGGCGGTTCCCCCCTCGAAGAACCGCACCATCCCTTCCACCAGGCGGGTGTAGACGGGGCCGAAGTCGACGCGGAACTGCCGCACGCCCTTCTCGCCGTGCACCGTGGCGTTGAAGTCGTACGCCCCCTTGCGCTCGAGCCTCAGCCGGGCGTAACGACCATCGTCGTATTCGATGTCGACCAGGTGCCGGTCCTCGCTCGCGACCGCCGAGACCCGCTTGGCGCCGGGCCCCCAGATGGCGTCGATCATCTCGATCGTGTGGACGCCGTAGTGGTAGAGGCCGGGCATCGAGGGGTTGAGCTCGCCCGGGCCCGACGCGTCGATCGCGACGATCCTTCCCAGCGCTGCGCGGTCGAGCGCGTCGATCTCGGTGATGAACCGCAGGCTGCTGGCCGAGTAGCACCGGGCCCCGTGCTGGCGGGCGAGGGCGAGGAGCGCCCGGGCCTGCTCGACGTCGCACGTCAGCGGCTTATCGACGTAGGTCGGCAGCCCCCGCACCAGGCTGGGCGCGGCGTGCTGGAGGTGCTTGTTCCCGTTCACCGTCAGCACCATCACGCCGTCGACGTCCGAGAGGAGCTCGTCGAGGCTCTTGGCCTCGGTCACGCCCATCGACTCGGTGTCGTCCCGCCACTTCTTGAGGTCCGCCGCGTCGGGCCAGTCGTGCTTCCCGTCGGTCCAGTACCGGGTCACGCGGCAGGCGGTCTTGCCCGCGTCGTGCATCCCCTTGATCCGGCGCGTGAACTCCGGCAGGTGGCTGGTGTCGACCCCGATCGCTCCAATCCGCATCGCTCGCTCCTCAAGAAAAGACGTCGGCCCCGCAAGGCGGCCAGTGTAGGGCGGGGCCTGGGCGGGGCCGCCGCCCCGGCCCCGCATCACACCGCGACCTCGCGCCCCGTCCGCAGACTCTCCAACTCCTTGGACAGCAACTCCGCGACCACCGCCGCGTCCTCGATCCCCACGACCGGCGTCCCCTCCCCCCGCACCAGCGAGAGGAAGTGCCGCACCTCCCCGTCGTACCCGGTCCCCGCGGGCAGGTCGACCGGCTCGTATGCCCCCGCCCGGGCCAGCATGAGGGGCCGCTCGCGCGCGACGTCGAAGTCGGCCGTGCCCCCCTCGAACCGGGCGGTGAAGCGCATCCGGAACGGGAACCCCGGGGAGAGGTCCCACCCTCCCTCGGCCACAACGTGCCGCGGGCCGGCGTCGTAGCGGTAGATGGTGGTCAGGTGGTCGGTCGTCCCGGCCGAGGTCACGGCGCGGGGCGTCCCCAGGCACCACACGATGAAGTCGGCGTCGTGGATGTGCAGGTCGAAGAGGGCCCCGCCGGTGCGGGCTTCGTCCGCGTAAAACGCCCGCGACCACGCGGGGGGGCTCGCCAAGCGCTCGAGTCGAAGCGACGTCAGGCTCCCCAACTCGCCCGCGGCGCCCGCCCGAATCCGCTCTCGCAGCCACGCCCACCCGGGCCAGAACCGCATGCACATGGCGGGCATGACCACGCGTCCCGCCCCGTCGCTCCCCGCCGTGCTGGCCGCCCGTCCCAAGGCCCGGACCTCCGCGGCGGCCAAGGCCACCGGCTTCTCGACGAGCACGTGCTTGCCCGCCGCGAGCGCCGCTTCGGCGACGGCGCGGTGCGTGTCGGTGGGCGTGCAGACGCTCACCGCCTCGACCGCGGGGTCGGCGAGCAGCGTCGCGAGGTCCGCGTGGACGGTTGTCTCGGAGTCATCCCAAGCCGGCTGCTCGGCGCCCGTCGCGAGGTTGCCCCCGCTTCCACCGGCGGGATTTCGCCGCGCCTCGCTGCGATCCGTGACCGCCACGACGCGGCAGAGGTTCCCCGCGGCCCTGTACGCCGTCAGGTGCGTCCGCCCCATGAACCCCAGCCCGATCACCCCGACGCCGACCGGATGGGCCCGCGCCGCCCCTGCACTCTGGAGGCCGACCGTCACGGATCGACCCCGTGGATCTGCCCCCACGCGCCGATCAGCACCCGCGCGGCGGCGCACACGTCCTCGATCCGCCGCTCCCCCGCCTCGCGCTCGATGACGAGGTCGATGCCCTCGTCCACGTTCCACCCCGCCGCCACGAGCGCCCGCAGGAAGTCCGGCCAATGGACCGAGCCGGTCCCCACCTCCACCTCGCGGCCCCACTCGCCGGGGCGGACCGTCTCGACGGCGTCCTTGATGTGCACCTGCACGACCCGCGGCATCAGGGCCTCCAGCGCCGCCACGGGCTCTCCCATGCCGTACAGCACCATGTTGGCCGGGTCGAAGTTCACCCCCACACGCGCCCTCTCGGGGAGCAGCGCGTCGAGCTCATTCAGAACCTCGCCCAGGCGCTCCGCCGACTCCTGCCCCGTCTCCAATCCGACGCGCACTCCCTGGGCCGCGAAGGTCTTCGCGAGGTGGCGCAGCCGGTCGACCATCTCCCCCCGCTCGGCCCCGCCCACCTCGCGGCCCGACGGGGGCAGGAACCCGGCGTGGAAGGTCACCAGCCCGATCCCCAGCGCCGAGGCGATGTCCGCGTTCTCCGCCGCGGCGGCCCGGTTGGCCGCCCACGTCTCGGCGCGGCGCACGCCCCCGGACCGCGCGATGCTGTCGAGCGTCGAATAGTCCTCGCCCTCCATGCCCATCATCCCCGACGCGATGACGATCCCCTCCCCTTCCAGGGCCGCAGCGGTCTCCTCGACGTTCCACGCCCCGAGCCGGATCGGATCGAGCGCGAGCTGGACGCGGCCCACCCCGCACGCCCGCACCTTGAGCGCGAGGTCCCGCGGCGACTCTGGCCGAAGCGACCACGAGCACACCCCCATCCGCTCCTGGATCTTCGGCAACGCCTGCCCCTTCATCCGCGTCTCCAGCCCCAGCCCACGCCTAGTGCCTTGCGCCTTCGCGCCACCGCACGAATCCCTCGATCGCCTCGTAGTCCGGAAGCCCGAGCGCGTCGTACAGGCGCGCCGTCCCGCGATTCCTGTCCTCGGCCCGCTGCCAGAACTCGCGCGGATCGTTGGGCCCGGGGAAGAGGGCCTTGTCCTTCTGGCTCTCGTGCTTGAAGATCGCGAATCGCTTCCGCGTCACCTCGTCGGGCGACAGCGGGACGGCCATCTCGATCTCGTCGGGGCCCCATTCCTGCCACGCCCCGCGATAGAGCCACACCGTGCACTCTCGCATCCACTCCCGGTCGCCGAGGCGCCCAATCGCCGCCGTGATCGCCGCGAGGCAGACCCGGTGCGTCCCGTGCGGGTCCGAGAGGTCCCCCGCGGCGTACACCTGCTGCGGCCGCACGCGCTCGAGCAGCTCCATCGTGATCCGCACGTCCTCCTCGCCCAGGGGCTTCTTCCGCACCCGCCCGGTCTCGTAGAACGGCAGGTCCATGAAGTGGATGTGCTCGGGCCGCACGCCCGAGTACCGCGCCGCCGCCCGCGCCTCGGTCCGGCGGATGAGCCCCTTGATCTTCTGCAACTCGGGGCTGTCCACCTCTCCCGGCGACTTGGCCTTCACGAACGCATCGATCGAGTCCTCGATCCGCGCCGCGAACTCGGTGCCGAGCCTCGGGAAGGCCGTGGCGAACTCCCGCACGAAGTCCGCGTGCCGCAGCGCCGACTCGTCCCACACCGCGATGTTTCCGCTGGTCTGATACGCGACGTGCACCTCGTGCCCCTGCTCGCAGAGGCGGATGAACGTCCCCCCCATCGAGATCACGTCGTCGTCGGGGTGGGGGCTGAAGACCACCACCCGCTTGGGGAAGACCGCTCCCCCCGGCGTGCCGTCCGTCGGCGTCGCCCGTCCGTCGGGCTTCCCGCGGGGCTTCCCGCCGGGCCACCCGGTGATCGTCCCCTGCAGCGCCCGGAAGACCTCGATGTTAATGTCGTACGCCCCGCCCCGGGCCGACAGCAGCTCCTGCAGCCCGTGCTCGTTGTAGTCCTCGTCGGTCAGCTTCAGGATCGGCTTGCCCACCACCCCAGCCAGCCAGATCGCCGCCTTCCGCGTCGTCGCCGCGTCCCACTCCAGCCCGAAGTCGGCGACCGGCCCCAGCAGCCACGGCGTTTTGAACCGCGTCAGCTCCGCCGCCGACGCCGGGTCCAGCACGAACCGCGCCGCCGGGTGCTCTTGCAGATAGCTCGCCGAGACGGACGCCGTCACCTCCCCCTCGACCGACCGCTTCACGATCCCCGCCTTGTGCTCGCCGAAGGCCAGCAGCCGCACCCGCCGCGCCGCCAGGATGGTCCCGACGCCCATCGTGATGGCCTTCTTGGGGACGTTCCACTCCCCGAAGAAGTCGCTGGACGCGTCCATCCGCGTCACCTTATCCAGCGTGATCAGCCGCGTCCGGCTCTCCCGCGCCGAGCCCGGCTCGTTGAACCCGATGTGCCCCGTCCGACCGATCCCAAGCAGTTGCAGGTCGATCCCTCCCGCCGCGACGATCGCCCGCTCGTACGCCTCGCACGCCCCCGCCACCCCCTCCCGCGCCACCCGCCCGTCGGGCACGTGCGTCCGCGCGGGGTCGATGTCGACGCGATCGAAGAGGTTTTCGCGCATGAACCGGCGGTAACTCTGCAGCGCCTCGGGATCGACCGGCCAGTACTCGTCCAGGTTGAACGTCGTCACGTTGGCGAAGCTCAGCCCCTCCGCCTCGTGCAGCCTGACCAACTCCTCGTACACCCCGTGCGGCGTCGATCCGGTCGCCAACCCCAGCACCGCCCCACGCCCCTCCGCCGCCCGCGCGCGGATCAGGTCCGCGATTTCCCCCGCAACGGCGCGGCTCGCGGCCCCCGACGACGGGTACACCGTCGCCGCCAGCCGCTCCAGCCGCGACCCCACCTGCCGCGCCTCGGGCCCAGCCGCCCCGGCCTTCACACCCGTTTCCATGCCCCACCTCCCCGCGTGTTGAGCGGCGATTCCCGTACGATTCCCGGTCCGGTTCAATATTCTATAACCTCGCGAATGGGAGCCTACCCGCTCCCACCCCGTCGCCGCAAGGGCTCTTACCGGCCCTGCGGCTCGGTGACCAAAGAGAAAAGGCGGGAGCCGTGGCCCCCGCCTTCGTGAATCGGATGCGCCGTGACTTCTCAGCGTGAGACCGCTGCCGGTCCCGACGCCACTACGCAATCAGCCCTTGGCCAGCCGCGCTGCCGCTTCCACGCCTTCCGCCGCCAGCAGGCCCTCCTCGAAGGTGGCCAGCCCGGGGTTGTCCCCGCCCTGCGCATAGTCCGCGAACGCCACGAGCTGCTTGGCGAATCGCACCTCGTGCGACTCCACCGCGAGCGTCTCGATCTTGCCGTTGAGGTCCTTGAAGACCAGTTCCGTGGGCTTTTCGTAGTCGTAGTGGAGCATCCCCGCCGTCCCCACCAGCGAGACCGCGAAGCGCGCCGTCTCGCTCCAGCCGCTGAGGATCACGCCGGCGACGCCCGGGGGCACGTTCCTGGTCCCCGCCCCGGTCGACCGCACCAGCACCGTCGCCGCGGTCTCGGTCCGCCCCGGCCACTTGTGCTGGTACACGGACCCGGCCACCGCGCTGGGCCCCACCAGGAAGTGGTACAGGTCCAGGCTATGGCACCCCATGTCGATGAACGCCCCGCCCCCCGAGGCGGTCAGGTCGCTCATCCACTTCCCCTCGTTGTGCGGCAGGTCGCACGCGAAGACGTTCTCGAATCTCTCCAGCGTCCCGATCCGTCCCTCGGCCGTCAGGCGGCGCATCTCCCGCACCGCGGGCGTGAACCGGTGGCAGTACGCCACCGCCGTCCGCGCCCCGGCGTGCTTCCGCGACAGATCCAGCAGTTTCCGCGAGTCCGCCGCGGTGTGGGCCAGGGGCTTCTCCGCCAGCACCGCGATCCCCCGCGAGAGGGCCGCCTCCACGATCCCCGTGCGGACCGATGGGGGCGTGCAGACCACCACGCCGTCGACTTCGAGCCCCTTCCCGACCTCGGCGAAGAGCGCCTCGGGGGAGGCGAACGCCTTCCCGCCCGTCGCCTCCGCCATCTTCACGCGGCTCCCCTCCGCCGGGTCCGCGACCGCCACCACGCTGATCCGCCCCCCCGCGGCCTTGGCCGCGCTCGCGTGCGCCCCGGCGATGCCGCCCGCGCCGATGATTCCCAGCCGAAAGACGTTCCCACCGCCCATGACGCCACCCTTCTCGAAAAGAAGTATGATCCCGCGCGTCCGCCACGCTCCGAAGCCGCGAAGGGTAGACCCGATGACCACGTCCCAAGACGCCCGACATCCCCTCCCTCCTCGAAGTCCCGCCCCGTGCCACCGACTTCGGCTCGGAGAAGTCGGTGCGCCGCGCCACGATCGTCTCCGCCGCCTCGCCTGCCTCCTTCTCTCCCTCTTCGTCCTCTCCCCCCTCGCCCACGCCGCCCCCCCCGAGGTCCGGGGCACCTGGGTCACTACCACTGCCAACACCGCCATCGCCACCCCGCAGGACACCGCCCGGACCATGCGTCGCCTGCGCGACATCGGCCTCAACACCGTCTACGTCGAGTGCTGGAAGAACGGGTACACGCAGTACCCCTCCAAGGTTCTCGAGCGCACCATCGGCCTCGACCGCCGCCCCGCCCTCATGCCCCAGGACCCCAGCGACGACCCCACGAAGCTCAAGGCCCAGGGCCGCGACCTCCTCCGCGAGACACTTACAGAGGCCCACAAGAACGACCTCGTCTACATCGCTTGGTTCGAGTACGGCTTCATGGCCGCGCACAAGTCCACCGACAACCACCTCCGCCGCATGAAGCCCGACTGGCTCAGCCGCGACATCACCGGCAACGAGGTCGCCCCCAACGGCTTCGTCTGGATGAACCCCCTGCACCCCGAGGCCCGCCAGTTCCTCCTCGACCTCGTGATCGAGGCCGTCGACGCCTACGAGATCGACGGCGTGCAGCTCGACGACCGCATCGTCTGGCCGTATGTCACGATGGGGTACGACGACTACACCAAGGGGGTCTACGCCGCCGAGCACGAAGGCCGCGAGCCCCCCGCCGACCACACCGACCCCGCCTGGATGGCCTGGCGCGCCGCCAAGGTCGACGAGTACGCCCGCCTTTTCGTGACCGAGGTCCGCAAGCGCCGCCCGAACCTCCTCATCTCCCTCAGCCCCGCCGTCTACCCGTGGAGCTACGACCACTACCTCCTCAACTGGCCCGCGTGGTCCGCCTGGAAGCCGGGCAACGCCGACGGCCGGTGGTGGGACGAGTTCATTCCGCAGAACTACCGCTTCAACTACAAGGCGTTCGAGACGACCTGGCTCGATCAGGTGAAGCACGTCAATGAGCAGGGCGGCGGCCGCGTGAAGGACCTCATCGCCGGCATCCGCGTCGTCGGCGACGGCCCCGATTCGTCGTGGGACGACCTCAGGAAGTCGATCGAGCTGACCCGCACGACCGGCAGCGGCGGCCACGTCCTCTGGTTCAGCCGGGGCGTCCTGGACGTCTACCCGGACGAACTGACGGCGTTCTATGACGTCGCCGGGCAGGGGCACGCCCCGCACCCGAAGATCACGCCCGGCGGTCAGCGATAGCCGAGTCCACGGCGGTCGGCGGACGGACCCCCGCGGCCCTTGACGCCCCGCGCCGTCCACAGCCCGAGAACAAGGCGGTAGGAAGCCTCGGCCGATTCTCCTTCCGATTCCCGCCCCGGTCGTGTATCGTCCACCCATCATGC
>Ga0105046_10005662_pt1 | contig 19754 bp, 25 predicted proteins | sample MAT03_FD_78385 | JGI IMG/M metagenome (GOLD analysis project Ga0105046, IMG submission 78385) | Freshwater microbial communities from Lake Fryxell liftoff mats and glacier meltwater in Antarctica - MAT-03 (megahit assembly) | ecosystem: Environmental > Aquatic > Freshwater > Ice > Liftoff... | reverse complement strand
TCCGGCCCGATTCCCCGTGATCGGCTGGTGTCGTCCGTCAACGGTTTTCGGCAGCAGCAACAGTTGTCCTTTGAGCGCCCGAAGATTTGCCACGGGAATAAGATGAAGTCGCTAACCACGTTCACGAATTCATGAACAGCGATGGGGGCGTATCGGTAATACCACGTCCCGTGCTGCGATAATTGCCCGGACTCATCGAGGCGCAACTTGCAGGCTTTAGTGTGCTTCAGAACAGGGCGTCCGCTTTGGGAAGGCATCTCCGTGATGCTCACGCAGTCGATATAGACCGTCTCGAACTCCATCTGGCCGTACTCCACAATCGTCACGCTCCCGTCCACGAGTCGCTTTCGGGGATGCTTGAAGCCCGGCTTTACCGTGAACACATGATCGGGATCACGCAGGCACAATGCCACGGGTGGGCGGCGTTCGAGGTTCGTCTTGTCCAGACATTTGCACCGGAAATAGTTCACGGCCATGTCGTAGAACTTCTCCAGCTTGGCCTTGGCCTGGGCATAGCGATCCAGCACTTCGGCAGGCTCATCGTGGTTCGATGTGGTCATTGATGTCCCTCCTTAGCGATCATTGAGGTCAAGAATTTCAAAGCCTCGTCGCTTCCCTTTTCCACGGCGAGGAAGAAGGCATGGACGACCACGGGGAGGCGGGCGAGGCATTCCCTCGTGATGACTTGCGTGTTGAAGGTCACGCCGTCTTCGGCGTGGAATTCGATCAGAACATCGCCGTTGGGAAGCGGCTCGAAGTCGAAGCCGGTTGCCGTCATTTGCTGGCCTCCTTCGCCAAGTGCTTCACAGCGTCCCCGTAGGTGCTACCTTGCTGGAGATCGAGGTCGGAGCAGTAGCCAACGGGCAGGATGTCCGTGCAGTCGGTGAGTTTTTCAACGAACCACGGTAGGCCCCGCTGTTCGCCGTCTACGTCCACTGTCTCGTGGTCGCCTTCAATGAATTCTTGGAAGGCTTCTCGGATGCTTGTGGGAGCGTGCTTCGACCGACGATCTCGCTCAAACTTCGCCACAATCTCGTCGGGTTCGGTAATCGGCTCACCGTTCTCGTCCATGAGTTTCCAGCCGCAAGACGAGCAGTAGTAGGCCCCGGACGATCCCTCGCCGTTGCGCTCCCGGTCCTCGATGCGTTCGTCGTCGATTTCGCCACAACCTGAGAAGGAAACGACGCCGTATTCGTCGTAGCTGATGGTGCGCTTCTGATAGAAGGTCGTGCGTCCGCAGACGGGGCAACTCAAGTGTTCGCTCACGATGGTTCTCCTGTAGTGATCTGAAAACGGAATCTTTTGTTTCCGTTGATGCCAATGGGCGGGCCTTCCAAGTTCGCTCTACAAACAGCGTTTTCCGTGGTAGAATCCCCGGCAGAAGAGTGCCTTTCACGGTAAAAGGAACCACTCTTCGCCTATCAAAAAGAGCGACCGGTCGGGCGTAGCGCCGCTATGTCCGAAAAGATTTTGGGATTCCGAGGGAGAGCCGATGTATGAGCCGTTCCGAGCGTCGCTGATGGCGATCTGGGGTGAGATGAGCCGGGCCTCACGGAAGTATCCGGCTCTATACCATCAGCGGTTGTCTGACCCGTTGCTCGTCGGCCCCGATGTTATTTCCGTGGAGGCATTCCTCGCCTTTCAGAAAGCGTATCCGCAACGCTCTACCGACGAATGGGTGTCCTGGCAGCGGACGCCCGATGGAAGTTGTTGGGGCCGCTTCCACGGGAGCGTGGCTGGGTTAGACGAGTTTGAGCGACTGGCCGAGAGCGCCTATCTGGTGCTACAGAAATTCGATTCCGAGCTACCGGAAGGCCACGGCTTCCACGGGTGGTTAAACGTAATTCACGACATGGCTCGTGATTTTCCAACGCCCTTGCTGCGAACACGGAACGGCGTGTGGGGAGTAGATAGGCAACCCGTGGGCGAGAGATTTGACGAGCTTGTTACGAATTGGAAGACCACAGACGAAAGCGGTATCCGTTACCGCCCGCATCCCTTCTTCAACCTGCTGGTTCACAATGTCTTCACGTCTTCCATGTCAGCTATCGAGTTGATCCTGAACCCTGAGAAGGCGCTGCTGGTTGGAGAGTGGCTGGACGACATTCCAATGATGGCTTCTAGCTTCGGAGGCTTGCCATCGTCAAAGCCGGAGCATGATGATTCACCACAACAGACTGCGCTGAGCGACGTTCAAGATCAATTGAACGAAGGCTCGGAAACAGTGAACGAAGGGAAGATTGCTCGACCGATTATCGAAATGGCGTTCGACGGAGCGACGTGGCACTTCCAATATGACTTTGCCGGAATCAAGGAAAGTGGGCCGATCACCACCGACATTAAAGGGTTCATTTTTTATCAGGCCATCCTGAAACATGACGGTGAGGAGCGGTGGACTTCTTTGGAATTCGAGAAGGAATCAGGCTCGGCACGCCCAAAAGAATTCTTATCGAGTACCGGCACGGTAGATGCCAATGCCGCTAACCGGAAGGCGGTCTTTGATGCAGAGGACGATGGAGAGCCAGTCGTTCTGGAAAGCGCTTCAACGGATCGCATGATTGACGACGAGGACCGCTTTCAGTTGTTCAAGGACATCTCCTCGTTGCAGGAGGAACTTGAGACGTGCCAGAACCCTGAACGAACGGAGTTTATCGACCAAGAACTTGAGCGGTTGATGGCTCGACATTCACGTTCGGTGAATATCAGAGGTCAGTCTCGCACGGTCAACTGCTCTGAGGAAGAAAAGGCTAGAAAACGAGTTACAAATAGCCTCAGCACCGCCAGAAACACGTTGATGAAGAGTATGCCGACTCTGGCATATTACCTCAAAAAGACCGTCACCAACGACAATGGCTGGTCATACAACTCCCGCCTTGCATCAGCGTTAATCGCAAAACGAATGTAAGCATAGCGGCGCTACGCCCGACTGGTCGCTCCTTTTCTTAGATGATGCGGATTGTCCGCATCAGATTCACGGCTGATTCATCAGCCAAGATCGAGAAAAGGAGACAGACCAATGGTTGTAATGACCGGCAACAAGAATGCTGTAGAGGCAACGAGGACTCTTACCCTCCTTGCAACCGAGATGTACAAGGAGCCTCAAACGACCGGCGAACCCGGTGCATCTGCTCCTGGGGATGATCTGGCCCCCATGACCGAGGCCGAGTTCGAGAGTCTGGCCGATCTCGAAGGCAGCATCCAGGATTCGTGGTGGACGATGGGGCAGTCGTTCGCCGAGATCAAGGCGAAGAAGCTGTACCGCCAAGCCAAGGACGGTACTCGCCAGACCTGGGAAGAGTATTGCAAGTCTGTTCACAATCTTACCAAACAGCAAGTTGACAAGATCATCAGGGCGGCTGATGTCCGGCGCACGCTCAAAACGGAAACAAAAGTTTCCGTTTTCCCGGAGACGGTTTCCCAGGCGAGCGAGTTGAGTGGCCTCGAACCCGCAGAGATGGCGACGGCGACCGAAAACGCCGTGACAACGGCTACTGCCGAGAATCGGAAGCCGACCGCCAAGGACTTCAAGCGAGCGACAGCGAAGTTCAAAGGAAAGGCTACAAAAACTCAGCCGACATCGAATGACGGGGATTCTCCAAAATGGACCGAATATGAAGGCGAGGTTCGCCTCGGTTTCAAACTCTCTGTTCCCGAACACGTCACCGCCGAAGTGTTGAAAGAGGCCATTCGATTTGCTGAGCGATGGAAGGTGGGTGTCACCACCCCGTTCGCCAACGAGTTGTCGGAGTTGGGCGTGGTGGTCGTTCACGTTCAACCGTGGGATAACCTCGATCAGTTCCAGCCCGAAGTCGTGCCTCAAGCGGAGGCAGCCGAATGATCGACACCTTTCTCAACAAGGTGTTCAACGGCGATGCCCGGAATCTTCTCCGGGCATTGCCCACCGCCTCCATCGACGCCGTAATCACCGATGCCATGTACGGCACGTCGAAGAACTGCCATTACGAATGGGGGCCTGACCCGGCGAAAGGCGATCCCGATAAGCATTGGCAGTACCATGAACCCATCTACCGGGAATGTCTCCGGGTGCTGAAGCCAGGGGGCGTCCTGGCGTGGGGGCAAGGAGCGAAGTTTTGTCGGCACTTCCGCAGTTGGTTTGGCGACCATCGCCTGTGGACTCTCACCCGGTTTCGGCTCCAGGGCATGAATGCAACGGGTCATACCTGGATCGTGCAAACCAGAGAGCAGAAGCCTGTTGAATTTCCGCACCGGGATTCTCTGGTGATCTTCCAGAATATCGGGCCTTTGAGGAAGCTCCATCCTTGCATCAAGCCCGTGGAAGAACTTGCCTTCCTTATCGAAACCCTTACGCAACCCGGCCAGATCATCTTGGACTGCTGTTGCGGCCTGGGCAGCACCTTGGTCGCCGCTGGGCCGTTGGGGCGACGGTGGATCGGGTGCGACTTGAGCCGGACGTACTGCCAAATCGCCATGAAGCGGTTGGCGGCGGCAGGGAAGATCAGAGTTGCGTAAACCGGGGCGCAAACGAAGTAACCGTGAATTTGCCTCTCTATCCTGATGCGGGGGAACCTCAAATGTGACGCTCTCATCGCATTCCCTGGAGACTGGCACGATGAACATCGAAGACGCAGAGAATTTGGAACGCCTTGAGAAGAAGCTGGCCTTGATCCGGGACAGGGTTCTCTCGGTGGCGCTCCGCTACAACACGGGCTTCTTCCTGTTCGGCGCTGGCGGCTCCGGCAAGAGCTTTGCCGTCCGGGGTGAACTTGAAAGCCTCGGCACGAGATGGATGCTCCATAACTCCGCAATGTCGGCTGCTGGCCTGTTCGACATGCTCCACGATCTGCCAGATCATGTCCACGTTCTCGAAGACATGGAGCAGCTATACGCCGACAAGAAGGCCGTGGGCTACCTTCGCTCGGCGACCTGGGGCGATGAGAACATGCAGAAACGCACTATCACCAGGACCATCCACAAGAGTCGAGATTCGTTCGACTTCAATGGCGGCATCATCATTCTGTCCAATCACCCCCTCGGCGAGATCGCCTCTCTCAAAGCCCTGGCGACTCGGCTCAATCCCGCCGAATTCAATCCCACGGAGGGCGAAAAGAAGGCCCTGATGCTGAAGATCGCCGAAAGAGGCAAATTCGGACTGCCGCCCGATGTCTGTGAAGAAGTCTGTGAATACCTGATCTTCCATGCCCAAAAGACCGGCAAGCCGCTAGACCTTCGCCTGCTGGACAACGCCTTGAAGGACAGACTCATGTACGATATGGGCCAATGCCAGACCCACTGGAGAGATTTGGTCGCCTCCCGGATCGCCGCCGTAATCATCGAACCGAGGATCACGCCGAGAACCCGGCAAGCAAGGCTCGTTGACGAGAGGGACATTGCCAAGCAGGTCTGGAATATGTTCCCCGACACCCACCAGCGGGCCGAGCGTAACCGTGAATGGGTTGCCAGGACGGGCAAGAGCGAGCGTGCTTTATATCGTCGGTCTGCCGAGTTGGGCTTCGAGCCGTATCCGAAGCACATGAGTACCGAAGACATCCAGGATTACGCCAGGGAAGACGGAAGCGGTGGCGAAAGTGTCAATCTGTCAATTTTGACACTTTGACACTTTTGAAAGAGGCGGTCTTTGGGGGAATCGCCTCCCGTCTGGACTGGGGCCAATTTGAAAGTCGTCGGCGCTCACTCATTCGTGGCCAATTCCTCTTCTTCGTCGCCGAACATGCTGAGGTCGAGGTCGAAGTCGTCATCATCCTCATGGGCGCTGCATCTCGTGCCGATGTGGGCCATGACCTTTTCCATCGTCGTACCATACAGGTAGTCGTGATAGCGGCGCTGAATCAGCCAATGGACCGCATCTTCCAGCCCATCTCCCTTTCCGTACTTTTGAACCAAGGCCGAAACGATCTGGCCGAGTTCCTTCGGTCCTAGACCTTTTAGGAGTTCGCAAAGCCGAGCGATCTCCTTGGCGGCATCCGGTTCAACGTCGAGAAAGCCACAGTGCTGAGCGGCGAGTTGCTGGGCTTTTGATGATGGTTTTGCCGGGGGCTGTTCGTATCCCGCCATAGCGACCGGCTGGACCGTCGTGACCGGCTTGACCGAAACCACGGCCTCGACCGTGACCGGGATAGCAGGCATTTCCTTGACCGGGACCGTTTCTAGTTTCGAGGCGGGAGCCGACTCAGTTTCCTGGGGATTGGCCTTCAACCGACGCCGTGCTGCGGTGATGGTCTTGGCGCAGACGCCGAACCGACGTGCAAGTTTGGCAGCGGCGTGGCGACCGATTGCATCGGCGCAAGCCACAAGGTTGTCGATAATATCCCGGCTGGGGACGTAGACTGCCCAATTGTAGGATGGCACGAGGCGTTCACTTTCGCCGAATCCCCGTACATGGGTGGCGAACCAGGGCATCAGGTCGTTGGGCGGCTCAACGGCTTTGAACTTCTTGTCTGCCGTTACAACCAGACGGAGATTGCTCAGACGGGATAATATGCGAGGAAGTGTTCTGGTACGATCAACGCCGGTCCATTGCGAGAGCCGTGCCTTTGAGACTGGCCTGCCTTTGTAACGCCATAAAAGTGTGCTATACACCCAGCGTTCTTTCAGCGAGAGTTGGCAGTCCTTCCTGGTAGAGATGAATCTGAGGAGCCTGTTTTCGGGGAACTTGCTGATGAGTTTCTTGTAAGTCATGCGGCCTCTTTCTTTGCTGGTTCTGTATTGTATGCCGCAGCCAAATGACAATTGGCTCATTGATGATGATTTTTTCCATGATGAATTCTTCCGTGTCGCCTGATGACTTTTGCCGTGTTCCGCTGATGACTTTTTCCCGTCGCCCTGATGACTTTTTCCAGCAAACCTGACGCATTTTTCCCCCGGTAATAGTAGAAATAGTTTCTGGAATAGAAAACCAAATAAAAGACCAAACCCGTGACGAGCCGGTGACGAGAACCAGCCGGGGTGAAGTGGTCGGCGGTGAGGACACCGGGCTTGTAGAAGTCTGGTTGTAAAGTCACCAGTGCCGGTCGTGGTGATGACCGTGTTCACTGTATGTGGCTCGCTGCGCTCGCCACAGCTTCAGGGCTACGCCCCGAAGCATGGAACAACTTCTTGGTGTTGTGGGTCTGGTTCGGGACACTTGTGATGCCGCAGTCGAAGCCAGCGTAATGCGTCAGTCTTGGTGTACAACCCGATTACTTATCGCATCACGGTCCAGATGACTGCCAGCGATTCGGCCCGGTGTCGTCAGTCCTGCCGACCAGAATAAGTTGCCTGGGTTCCGCCCGTTTTCGTCGGTCCTCTCGGCCAGCATGACGCAAGGGGTTCCGCCCGGCTCCATAAGTCCAGCCTGCCAGCGTCACGAATCCAGGTTGCGCCCGGTTCAATAAGTCCTATCGTCCTGCATGACGTACCGTGTTCCGCCCGGTGTCGTCATCGCACCGACCCAGCATGTCATGCGTCACTGTAAGGCGGTTGCGGCCCGGCAATGCTTACGAATCCCGGATCTAACTCCTGAAACGACAGTTGTTGCAGTAATAACCGACTTCAAGATCGTGTGTTCTACTATTAGCCGCATAAAGTCAGCCTGGACATTATAAGCCTAGATACTGCAACAGCTTAATGTCTTTTGCGGGAGAGCGATGCCCGACAAAGCACTGTACGATCAAGCCGGTCTTTATGTGGACGGCCTGAAATCTCTTCCAGGCAATTGTGAAGCCCGTATTCCTCCGCAAAGGCCGTTATCAGCGGCGTTGCTCTCGCAGAACCACGCTAATAACGGGCCAGACCTTCCCGGACGCCGCCCGGCGAATCGGGCTAATACCACTATTAACCGCCATCTTCCCCCACGGTCGCCGAATCCCGTCAAGAAGAATGTCACCATTAGGCCCAGAATCCCAAAATCTCTCCCATGTTCATCGTATATCTCCGATTTGTCCCGCAGGAATCTTATCGGATGACACGACCGACCGTTCAGAATATCCCGTAGACCTCGACGCCGTGTTGAGCAGCAAACCGCTCCAGCATCTCGACCGTCTTGAACTTCGCCGCCATTTCCCAGGTCGTCCAGGCCCCATCACGGCCCAGGTACAAGTCCTCGACCAGCGAGTTCTTCCTGATTCGGTATGTCATTCGGTTCCTCACTCCCCCACCAGCGCCGCCCGGCGCTGATCCGCACGAGTCCGTAGCCGGTTCATCCTTCGATCCCCGTGATTTCCAGCGCCGCCACGATGCGAATGATGGCCCTTGCTGACTTTCCACGGCTTCAATGGCAACAAAACAATCCGGGTGGTCTTCGACTTGATCGGCGTCGTGGTGTGCATCGGTCGGCCCTCCTGTCCCTCTAGGGTACAAACGGACTACGGCCTTCGATGAATCTCCAGGAATGAATAACCCGGCCAACAACGCCGGGCTTTTTCATGCGCCTCAGTCCGATTGTACCCTGGGATTGCGTGACAACCTGATTTGAAAGGGACCACGCAATGCTTTCGCAATCCGAAATCCGTGCCAACGTAACGAACAAGATCGTCGCCGCCCTCAAGTCCGGCTCCGTCCCATTCTGGCGGCAAACCTGGGCCAAGAGCGAACACTCCGGCCCGCCGACAAATGCCGTGTCCGGCAAGCCGTACCGAGGGGCAAATTGGCTCTTGCTCTCTCTGGCAGGCCATTCCTCGAAGTGGTGGGCGACCTACAACCAGTGGCAATCGCTCGGCGGGCAAGTGCGTCGTGGGGAACGTGGGACCACGGCCATTCTTTACAAGCCGGTGACAAAGAAAACGATCAACGACGATGGCGAGGAAAAGGTCAGTTCCTTTCCGCTGCTGCGGTCGTTCACGGTTTTTCACTCCAGTCAGGTCGATGGCGATCTGGGGCAGTTCCGGGACAACAAGAAGCCGGACACCGGAGAAATGTTCGTTGATTACGGCCCTGCCGAGGAAGTCTTTTCATCGACCGGGGCAGACGTTCGTTTTGCGGGGGATCGAGCTTTTTATTCTCCGGGCGGGGATTTCATTCAGCTTCCGCCACGGGAGTCGTTCAGCAAGGCACACGAGTTTTATTCCGTCCTGGCCCACGAATTTTCGCATTGGACCGGCCACGAAAGCCGCCTCAACCGACTGAGCAAATTCGCCCGATTCGGCAACGAGGCATATGCCCTTGAGGAATTGGTGGCCGAACTTGGCGCAGCATACTTGTCGAACGAACTCGGCGTCCCGCAGTCCGACGATCTTAGCAACGTGACGGCCTATCTGGGCCACTGGTTGAACGTGTTGCAGCGGGACCATTCCGCCATTTTCACGGCGGCTTCGGCGGCTTCGGCAGCGGTCGATCACATTCTGGCATACAGCCGACCGCAGGAAGACGCAAAAAGCAGAGAAGAGACTGAGGCCGTGGCGTAAGAGCGTTCGGAAAGAATGACGCAAAAGCCCAAGAAACAAGCAATTCTTGTCATTATTTCCGAACGCTCTAAGGGAAAGTCGGGCCAGCAATGGATGCCGGGCCAGCAATGGCCCGGCAATTCATCGACGGCCAGAGTCCGATTGTACCCGATTGGGAGTCAACCAAACTCTCAAGGACACCACCATGAACAACCATCGAATCGGAATCGTTATTCCGTCAACGATCAACGTCAAGGAAGCCGCTCCGAACGAGATCGTGAACAAATGGGTGCGTTGTGCCAAGGTTCGGTTCAGCGAACTCTTCGGGGGCTTCATGTCTCAGAACGCAGTGGGCGGGTGGATGTCTCCGAAGCACGGCTTGATCGAAGAGAACGTCACCGTCGTTTCTGCATTCACGGACGACTACGGCCTGAATCGGCTGAATGAAGTAAAAGCGTTCGCAGCCAAGATGGGGAAGGCGATGTCACAAGAATCCGTTGCCGTCGAGGTCGATCATCGACTTGAACTTATTCCGCCGCTAGGCGTGGCAGTGGCAGCGTAACTCAATGAAAGTAGGAACGAAAGGACAACTACATGGCGATTCGACGCATGACGAAGGACGAGAAACGCATTGAGAAGGCCGTCGCCGACGCCTTCAAGAAGCACGGTAGCGGCTTCCAATTCAACATCTTCGATCTGGCAAAGATCAACAACGCAGGGAACGCTGCGGCGAAGGCCGGGGAAGGCGTTGATGCGGCGATCATCGCCGCCATCGACCAGTACCGCATCAAGTAGGGTCACGGATAGCCGGTAGTCCAATTGTACCCTAGTGAGCATGGAAACCTACAAGCAAGTGAATGGGACCAGCTACGACGAACGGACGCCGGACGAAGTGATCCGGGTACTCGAAAATGCCCGCCAATCTCGTAACCGGCTGCACATCAGCTTGGGCGAGACGGACGACGAGCGGGGTCGGCTTGGCCAGGATTGGCTCGATGAGAACGGATACGGTTTGATTGGCCGTAGCACGGGCAGCATCAAGATTCCCCTGTTGATCCACAACCGGCGAAGCCTGGGCGGGCCGGGACTGCTGGATCATTGCATCGTTCGTGTTCGGACGAGCGCCGGTGGCCGGGTGTTGTATCAGCACCCGAAGTATCACCACGGCAAGATGGAGATTCAGCGCAAGCTGGTCCCGGTGGAATTGGAAGATGGCCGAGCGCTAACCGTCGAGGTTCTTCGGGATGGTCAGGAACAGGCAGCGTTTGAGAACGTGACCCAGGCACGCCGCTACATCAACAAGCTCGGCGTCCGGGCCGAGATCGTGGCGTAATGGAGAGGAACATGATGGACACAAACAGCCAAGTCGTCCCGACGCTCGATCACGTCATAGGCCAGAAGACGGCGGTTTCAGTGTTACGCACGGCAATCGACTCGTATTTTTACGACCGCTCGAAGTCGTCGGAAGAACAAGCCTTCCCGCACTTGCTGGTCACAGGACCGAGCGGAACCGGAAAAACGCTTTTGAGCGAAATCGTCGCCAGAGAAGTTGCGTGCAACCTGAACATCGAATTAGCCCAGAACCTCAAGACATCGGAACACGCCCACGGGGCGCTCATGATGTTGGAGCCGGGCGACATCCTGTTCATTGATGAAATTCATGAGCTTCCCCAGACCGTCGCCGTGGCGATCTACCGTGCTTTGGAAAATCGCCAGCTATTCCTCGGCAAGAAGCACGTTGTCGCACTACCGCCTTTCTGTTTGATCGGGGCGACAACGGAGGAATACCTTCTGCATTCGAGTCTCAGGCAGCGATTTCGCATCCAGTGCAGGCTCACCCACTACTCCGATGAGGAAACCTTCCTCTTGATCCAGCAGCGGGCCAAGCGCCTCCGCTGGGCCATCGAGGATGAGGCCGTTCGTCAGCTTGCCTCCAAGAGCCGTGGCACGCCCAGGCTCGCCGTCCGTCTTCTTGAATCAGCGAAGCGTCAAGCGTCAGCGGCAGGGACCGACCTCATCACGGCGGCTCACGTCGAAGCGATGTGCCAAACCGAGCAGATTGACGGCCTCGGCCTGGATGCCGTCGAGCAGCGTTACCTCCAGATTCTCCGTGAAGGCGAAGGCGCTGTACGCCTCAACGTCATCGCCACGCAAATGGGACTGCCCCGGCAGAGCATCGAGATGTTCGAGAGCGATTTCATTCGGCTGGGACTGATTTCCAAGTCGGAAAAAGGCCGGATGTTGACGGCGAAGGGCCACGAACATCTGTCGGTAACGACCGGGTGAGCCTGCTGAAGACTGTCCGAAGTGTGAAAGGAAATCGAACGATGGGTGTCGCCATGAAGTCCGACAACTCACTGAAAGCTGCCGTGTCGGTGTCGGAGATGTGTCGCCTCTTTCGGCCACCGATGTCTCGTAGCCAGCTTTACTGGCATATCAAACGCAAGACTTTTCATTCGCCGCTGTACCTGACCTCGAACAAGAGGCCGTATTTCACGGCGTCGATGGTGGAGGACAATCTGCGAGCCAGAGAAACCGGCGTTGGCGTGAACGGCGAATACGTCATTTTCTACGAGCGGCAGACGACCGGGACGAAGGCCACGACCAAAACAAAGGCCGACCATTCATCACTGCTGGATGGACTGCGGACCCTTGGCCTCAGCAGCGTCACGAACGACCAGCTTGAAGCCGCCCTGGATGCTTGCTTCCCCAAAGGAACGACCGGCCAGGACGAGGCCAACGTGCTGCGAACCGTGTTTCGTCACCTGAAGCGTGCGGGTTCTGGGTGAGGTTCGTAGTGGATGCGTCAGGGATCGTTGTGAAAGCGTCTTTGATCGTATCGAAGGCGTCAATTGCTGCTCGGTCGATGTTTCGTGACTGGTCGGATGCAGCAAGAAGCCTGTCGGAAATGTGAAAGTAATTCGCCCGGAAGCCAGCGTAATGGTGGCCGGGCAGTGTCCGAATTTAAGCACGAGAAAGCGTATTATCATGTATTCGCCTGAAAACCCGGAAAACGGATTGGTCCCGGTGACGACGACCGCCCTTGTCGTCCTCCAGCAAGCCGAATCCGATCAGCATTTGATCGAGCTTTGGCTCCACGGTCGCAGCCGCCACACCCAGCGAGCATACCGCAGGGACGCCGGGCGATTTCTTGCCGAGGTCGAGAAGCCGCTCCATCGAATCACACTCGGCGACATCCAGCAGTATGCCGGACAACTTGCTGAGTCCGGCCTGGAACCGTCATCGGTCTATCGCTCCATGTCGGCGGTCAAGAGTCTGTTCGCCTTCGGCCACCGGCTCGGCTACCTCACGTTCGACGTGGCCCGTCCGCTCCGGCTCCCGGCGCTGCGTGACGGGCTGGCTGACCGGATTCTTGAAGAGACGGACGTGCTGCGCATGATCGCCCTCGAAGGAATGCCCAGGAATAAGGCCATCTTGTTGACCTTATACGCTGGCGGTTTCCGAGTCGCCGAGTTGTGCAGCCTGAAATGGTCCGACCTTCAGAACCGGGACAAGGCCGGGCAGATCACGGTCTTCGGCAAGCGCAGCAAGACCCGCACCGTATTGATGCCGTCGTCCGTCTGGAACGCCCTGCAATCTCTGCGAGGCGATGCCGGAGAGAATGCCCCGGTGTTCCGATCACGCAAAGGTGGGCATCTGGATGAGAGCCAAGTCTGGCGAATCGTGCGTAAAGCGTCGAAGCGGGCCGGGATTGAAAAGGAAGTCTCTTGCCACTGGCTCCGGCACGCTCACGCATCGCACGCTCTGGACCGTGGCGCACCGATTCATTTGGTGCAGGCCACTTTAGGTCATTCGTCAATTTCTTCTACCGGGCGGTATCTCCATGCACGCCCTGCCGACAGCAGTGCCAATTACCTCCCCGTGGGGTAACGTCTCGGTGGAGTGCTATCTGAAACTAAACAGAACAAACGTCAAAGAAAGGAAGACAACATGGAATGGAAACAAGACCGAATTAACCCGCACAGTTGGAAATGGGGTGAATGGATCATTCAAGGGAACAATATCATCAAGAGGAAAGGAAGGTATGTCCCGAAGGATTATCTGCTCTATCGCAGCGGTAAATTGTGGGCGAGATGCAAGACATTTGAGGGGTGTCAAGAGGCAACGACAAAACCACCACAAATCGAAGATCACGACATCGCTAACCTTTGGCCGAATTGGAAAGAACTCGTGGAGTCTGACAGAGTAACAATGGCATTAGAGGATTACGAACGGGAAACCGGGTTTCGTAAACCGATGCCAAAGAACCGCAAACCATGAGTCAGAATTCCTCTGTCTCAAATCCGACATTCATTGCCGGTTGTTACTTGCCACGACAGCCGTTTCTAGCCTCATCTGGCGATATGGACAACGATTTTGTCCACTACTGACACAGGAGTATTTCATGAACACGATTCGTTTATCGGTGGTTGCGGCCATACTCTTGGCGAACTCGACCACGGGCCAAGGTCAGGAGAAGGCCCGCAAGAACTTTTTGTCGGCACTGAAGGAAGGCCAGTCGGTCGTTCTCAAAGAAAATGGCGGGCGGTACGAGATCACGGTGATGAAGGACGTGCGGCTCGGCCACACGATCATCGAAGTTGGCCCCGATTACATCGTGGTCGAGGACGCTGCGAAGGTGAGCGAGAGACGAATCCCCGTTTATTCGATCAAGGCCATCACCAGGATCAAGGTTCCCAAGGAATAGGTGATGGTCCGATTGTACCCTGATGACAAACCGATGAATTTCACGGGAGAACCCAGAATGAACGAGCAACATGAGTTGGCCAAGTCCGTCCGCTCTGGTGAACGGACCTTTGACGACGCCTTAGAAGAACTCCTGGAAGACAAGCTCGACGGGGAGCTTGATTTGGTCTACAAGGCCATCGCTTACTGGAACATGGGCTGGCGTGACCGGGAACTCGACCTCGATGACAGCCCGTTGACCGTGGCTGAGTTCGTGAAGGAATTCGGCTTGGAGGCGTTCTTGCCGCTTCTCGACCGCCACGAGGAATTGGAGTTCAGCCTTGGCGACATCGTGATCTACGCCGGTCAGTCGCATCAGGTCATTGGGCGGCGGGAAGTGTCGCCGCTTGCCGTTCCCCGGTTCGACAATTGGGAATTGCTCATCGAGGCGCTGGACGGACGTGTAAGTGATTTTGTTGGCGAGAACGATGTCGAGCCGTTGGAAGAAGACGCAACCGAAGGCGAGTAGTCCCTTTGTACCCCAGGATCAGGCAAGAACTCATCCTGAACCTTGGGGACAAATCATGTCTGAAGAATCAACGCCGGTCACGGCGGTCGTATATCGGCGCTGGAACAATGGCGACATCATCGCCCTTTTCCCAGAATTGCCATCCGACTACCAGGGATGGTACTGCGATTCCTACGAACATATCGGGCAGCACGGCGGGGCCGATTACTACGCCGTCATCCAGGCGACGAGGCCCGTCAGCGTGGAAGATGCCGCTCCTCTCGCACGGGAGTTGGAGCGGATCGGATACGTCCTGAAACCCATCAAGAAGGCATCGCCAAAAGTTCACGAGCAACGCCGAGCAACGGCCCGGAGCTACCTGCCGTAGTCCGATTGTACCCTAGTGGCTGAACGGAAGAATCGGTCGCAAAGGGACAACAACATGCTCGGCACACTCACGCTTGAAGATGCAGCGAACGAAGCCGCAGGTAACTGGCAGAAGTTCGATTCCTTCGTTTGGTGGCGTCAGCGAGAGATGGACGACGCCGACCAGTGGACCGTCGTTTACAGCCACAACCGAGATAGCGGCCTGCTTGAGCAAAGCAACGCCGCAGTCATCGCAAAGGCGCTGGAAACGCTGACCGATGGCGATGATCCCGATGTCGTTGCCGAAAGTCATTCGCACTGGTTGGTTGGCCACGTCGATGGCTACTCCATTCGGGTGTTCGACGGCGACGGCAACATCACGGAAGCGTTCCGAACGTACTTCGAGCTTCTGGAGCAGTTGGACGACTACCCCCTTCTTGACGAGTCCGATTACTCGCAACGGGAATACGACGCCACGCATGAAAACATCGACCTCGCCGCCTGGAAAGTGATGCGGGAGTTCGTGCTGCCGGAGGGCTGGGAGTCGGAAGTCTATTCCTGGCTCTCCGATAACGACCCATCGCAACTTGAAAACGTCGATGACCAGGGCGGCTGGCCCGATGAGGATTCGCTTCGGGAAGCGTTCGTGGCCCTGGGATATAAGGAGCAAGAATGATCGACTTCATCATTTGTCCAAACGGAAGCGTCTGGACCTTCGAGCCAGCAACGGAAGCGGCGAAGGAATTCGCCGCCACTGCCTTGGACATCGAAAGTTGGCAATGGCTCGGCCCCGCCTTCGCTGTGGATCATCGGGTTGCGGGCGATCTTGCCGCCGCCCTCGGAGGCGAAGGTTTCATTTTGGCAGAGTGAGGTTAATCCGATTGTACCCTAACCGGCGTCACCACCGCATTTGTCTCAAAGTTTCAAGGAACACACGATGGCTGCTGCTTATCTCAAAATCGAGAACCCCGGCGTCGTCCCGCCCGATGCTATCACCACGCTGGGTGTGAGTTTGGCCGACACGAACAATAACCCCGGCGTAATCGGGCAGTTCGGCAGCGGCAGTAAGCACAGTATCGCATTGTTGCTCCGCAACGAACTTGCGCCGATTGTTTTTGCCGGAACTCTCAAGCTGGAATTCAGCACTCGGCCCCAGGTCGTTTCCGACGCCCAGGCCACGAAGCATTTTGAGCGGGTCGTGGTCAAGTACGGTGGCACTGATCCCGTCACCGGCTCCAGTCGTTCTTCGACCGAAGACCTGGGATTCGTCCTCGATTTCGGTCGCCTCGATTGGGACGACGTTGCGATGGCGCTCCGGGAGTTCGTCAGCAACGCCATTGATCGAAGCATCCGTGAGAAGGGAGACTGGAGCGGCGTCACCGTGGAAATCGTCACCGAATCCCAAGTCCGGGCAAAGGCCGGATATACCCGTGTCTTCGTGCCTCTGACGCCGGAAGTTCTTCAATTCCACAATGATCTCGATAAGTGGTTTCTGCACTTCAGCGAACCGGATTCGCTGACGAAAAACATCTTGCCGAAAAAGAACCGCAACCTGGGAGAGCGTCGTGCGGCGGTGATCTATCGCCGTGGGGTGCGTGTTCGTGAGTTCGAGAGCAGCGATACCGAGAGCTTGTTCGACTACAACTTGTCGGACCTCAAGATTGACGAAAGCCGCAGGGCGTCCGATCCCGACGTGAAGCACCATGCTGGCAAGGCTCTGGCAAACGCCGACACGAAGACGCTGGGAATTCTCTTTGACCGACTGATGAACAGCGACCGGCCCGTGTGGGAATTCGGCTTTGACGTTTACGCCTTGCAGCCGTCTTACGGCGAAGGGGCCGAGGTCATTTCCCGCCGACAGAAGGCGTGGCAAGAAGCCTTTGATCTGATCGCTGGCGATGACTCCGTGCTGACGGCAAAGGGGACAGTCAATCAGCTTGAGCGCAAAGGTTACAAGCCGGTGGTCGCTCCCGAAAACCTCGTCAGCGCCGCTGGCATGTACGGTGTGCGGACTTCGGCGAAGGTGCTGAGCGCCGATGAGTTGATCGGACGTGAGATCACGAACGCCACGCCGGACGGTCAAGCTGCGGTCGATTTCGTGTGGGAACGACTGGAAGAAATCGGCCTGAGTAACGGAAAGAAAAAGCCCCCGGTGAAATCGTTCGCCAGTATCCTCGACGGCGGCACGATGCTCAACGGTTTTTATCGTGAGGGCGTCGTTTACCTGCACCGTGATCTTGGCGGCTCCGGTTCCGTGGTCGCCGGTCGCAAGGGCTTGTCGGATCGGCTGGTGAAGGTGGCACTCGAAGAGACGGCCCATTACGTCACCGGGGCCACAGATAATTCACGAGATTTCCAGGACTACCTGCTCGAAGTCGCCGTGAAGCTGGCACGGCTCGGCGAAGAGAAGGTCGGCGCTGGCCGGGTTCGGCGTTCGGTTGCGATGGCGTGAGTAATCCGATTGTACCCGGGCGGGTGCAGCGGGCCGAACATCAACGAAATACTGAAGGAAGGTTGGAGGACATGATCGCCGTGACGACACCATTATTCAAACCGGGTCGAGTGGTTGCGACCCCTGGCGCTCTCGAAGCTCTGGAACAATCCGGCCAAAGTGTGTGGCACTTCCTGGCGCTCCATCTCGCCGGAAATTGGGGAGTGGTGGATGACGAAGACAAGGCCCTCAACGACGAAGCGCTCAAGGACGGCAGCCGCTTGCTGAGCGCCTATCTCCTGGACGACGAAGAGAAAACAAAAATCTGGATCATCACCGAAGCCGAGGACCAGGGCAACCGGGAGGCGACGACCGCATTGTTGCCTGACGAGTATTAGGCCAGCATCCCACAGCCGCAATCTCAGGAGAAACGCATGACGAACAACTGGTTTTCGGTGGATAAGGCTGGCCTTGGCCGACAAGCCGAACAGCACAGCAAGGGCCGACTCATCGGCGAACTTGTCCAGAACGCTCTTGATGAAGAAGGCGTGACGACGATCAATATCACGCTCGAACCGACCCCTGGCCGACCTTTGGCTGATCTGACGGTTGAGGACGACAGCCCGGAAGGGTTCAAGGACTTGTCCCACGCTTACACGCTGTTCGCCAACAGCTACAAGCGGGACAACCCCGAACAGCGTGGCCAGTACAACTTCGGCGAGAAGTTGGTGCTGGCTGTCTGTGAAGGGGCCAGCATTTCCACAACGACCGGCACTGTGATCTTCGACCCGACCGAGGGCCGAATCGAAAAGCCACGTCAGAAGCGGGACCGTGGTTCCGTATTCCAGGGTCGCATCAAGCTGACCAGGGAGGAATTGGCCGAGGTCAGCGAATACCTCCGGTCACTGCTCCTGCCCGACAACTTGGTAGTGACGTTCAACGGCGACCGGCTCCTTCCCCGCAAGCCGCTCCGCACGTTCGAGGCCAGCCTCGAAACGCTCGTAGCCGACGACCAGGGCGTGATGCGCCCACGGGTCCGCAAGACTCAGGTGAGCATCTTCGAGACGCTGCCGGGTGAAGTTCCTGGCCTGTACGAGATGGGCCTGCCCGTGGTCGAAACCAGCGACAAATGGCACGTCAACATCGAGCAAAAGGTTCCGTTGAACAGGGACAGGGACAACGTAAAGCCTGCATTCCTTCAGGCGGTTCGGGTTACGGTTCTGAACGCCGCCCACGATCTGCTAACGGTCGATGACGAAGCGACTGCTGGGTGGTGCAAGCTGGCTGGGGCCGACGCCCGTTGCTCTGACGACGCCATCAAACACCTGATCCGGCTCCGGTTCGGCGACAAGGTTGCCGCCCCTGATCCAAGCGACACCGAAGCGATGAAAGCGTTTCAGGCGCAGGGTGGCGTCATCGTGGCTGGCCTGTCGAAAGGCGAGTGGGCCAACGTCAAGCGTGCCGGGGCCGTGCTTCCTGCTGGCAAGATTTGCCCCACGGCCAAACCGTACAGCGATGATCCGAATGCACCGCAGGCCGATCTCGTTCCGCCCCACCAGTGGACCGAGGGGATCAAGAACATCGCCGAATATGCCCGCTACCTGGGCCGGGAGTTGATGGGCGTTGAAGTCGTCGTGTCGGTCGTCCGCACCACGAACAACTTCTTGGCGTGCTACGGCAGGCAGCGTCTTGACTTGAACCTCAACAGGCTCGGCCACAAGTGGTTCGATCAGGGGCCGACCGAGGACGTGGACCGGCTATTGATCCACGAATTCGGCCATCAGTATTCCGGCGATCACCTGAGCGAAGATTACCACGAGGCGCTGTGCCGCTTGGGTGCGGCGATGAAGCGGCTGGCGCTGGAGAAGCCGGAAGAATTGAGAAGGTTCATTCCGAAATAACGTGGCCCATTCACGGCCCGGCTGTCGCATAGCAGAGAGCGGAATCGACCCAGATAAAGGAACCAATGACAAACACCATCGACTCTTTGATCGCCGACTTGGGCAACCCCGACCGGATGCTTCGGCACAAGGCCGTATTGCGATTGAGGAAGCTCGGTGATGCCGCACGACCTGCAATACCCGCTCTCAAGCTGCTCCTGAACGACAACGACGAATCGAATTTGAAAATCATCGTTGCCGGGGCCATCAGCAAGATATTGCCGGAAGACCCATCAGCACTTCCCGTGCTGGTTCAAGGATTAAGCGATCCAGTCGGCCTCCACCGAGCCGCCGCCGTGGAGTTCCTGGGCGAGCGGCGCAGCAAGAGCGCCGTCCTCAATGCCATGACGCTCTTGAGCGACGAGGACTTCCTCGTGAGATTTGCCACTGGAAAGGCGGTGGGGCAAACTTTCAACAACTGGTTCCATGCCGTCGCCGTTTGCGTTGCCATGCTGAAGGACGAC
>Ga0105046_10005661_pt1 | contig 19756 bp, 11 predicted proteins | sample MAT03_FD_78385 | JGI IMG/M metagenome (GOLD analysis project Ga0105046, IMG submission 78385) | Freshwater microbial communities from Lake Fryxell liftoff mats and glacier meltwater in Antarctica - MAT-03 (megahit assembly) | ecosystem: Environmental > Aquatic > Freshwater > Ice > Liftoff... | reverse complement strand
CCGTCCAACTCCGTGGTTCTATCTCAAATTCATTTTCACAACCGTACGGAAACCAAAGCTGTGCAGTAATTACCGCGTCGCCTACGGTTTCCCTGTTTTGCGTGGCAATGGCTACCACCAAGGCACTGTTAGCAGCAGACATGGTGCCGTTCATGAGGGTCCGCAGGATTACCCCGTTCATGACTTTTACATTTGCCTGGTAAACCGTCGACGTGACAATGGAATCGTTCAGGTTCAGCGCTGTTTAATAACGCTAATGCCTGTTGTAAAGGATGATTGAAGCCGAAGTATCAACCATTGCCTGTTCGGCGGTAATTTGAGCTGTCCAGGCACTGCGTTCGGAAAGCAGACTCGCCAGTGCGCCAGAAGACAATGTCCCCGTCATGATGGTGCTGTCAGCCTCGTCAACCAATATGCTGAGCGAATCAATAACGTTTTGGGCAGCCAACAAATCACTGCATACAGTACCGTTGCTTTCATCAGCCAATACGACCATACGATTAAAGACGGCAAATCGGCCGGCAGGTTGAAGATTTTGAACTTGGTAAAACGTATCGGCAAAACTGTTGCTGTCCAAAATTGCGGGAGTTTCATTTAATTTGTCCATCAGACGCAACTTTAAGGACCAAATTTGAGGCTCAGTGTAAAAGGTGTCGAGTTTCCCTAAAACGAGTGCTGAATCAATTTGAGACAATTGGGTTTCTATGCCAACTTCTCCACAAACATGATCTGTATATCCCGGATTGTACCGAACAAAATTATCAAAGAACCAAATGTTGTTGCTATGTGCCGTTCCTTGTACGCTTCCCGGTATAAAATCAAATCCAAATTCTCCACCTTCGTAGCCTTCGCTTTGTCCTCCATTGTCGGTAAATCTGTTGAGAAAACAACAACTTTGTCCTTCACGCCTGCTTGCCTGCACCGCAACCTGAACGCCGGCAAATCGGGCAGAGGTTCACCCGGATCGATGTCCCAGGGATAGGTTGTCGAAGCAGTACCGGTTAGGACATTTCCCCGAACAATCATTCGGTAGGCATTGGCAGGCGCATTGCTGCATTGCAATACTTAACAAATTAAACACTTGTTTATAAATTTGCAAACATTAAATTTTTGTAGAAAATCAAAAAAAACATTGCATTTTTCATTCACACAAAAATACCCCTCGTTCACACAGTGAAACGTACCGTTCACAGCTTCACCATTCTCATGAAGCCCAAAAATATTTTTTAAACACAAGCTCTTAACCAGACCGGCCCCTTTCCCACCCATCAAAACACCTTTACACCAATTGTCGGGGTGCAATCTTTAATCCGGCTCGAACCCTAAGATGATGTTGAACCTTGCGTAGTCGCTAAATTTGCGGCTAAAATAAAGGTCGGGTTTGTCGAAACCGATACCGTAATCGAAGCCGAGTGTACCGAACATGGGCAGGAACACCCGCAGACCCAAACCCGCCGAACGTCTGAGGTCGAAGGGGTTGAAATCCTTTGCGGTTTGCCAGGCGTTGCCGCCTTGGGCGAAGGCTGTAACGAAGATGGTGCTCGACGGGTTGAGCGAGATGGGGTAGCGGAGTTCGACGGTGAACTTGTTGAACACACCTGCGCCGCCGGGGAGTTTCGCCATGATGTCGCCTTGTGAATAACCACGAAGGCTGATGATGTCGCGGCCGTTCAAGCCGAAGTTTTGGTTGTTCAAACCGTCGCCGCCCAAATCAAAACGCTCGAAGGGGCTGAGGGGTGCGATGTCGGTCCATTTGCTAAGGATACCGATTTTGGCCGAAGTTTTGAGCACCAGTTTGCCCACCAGGGTGGTATACCATTCGGAATCGAAGCGCCATTTGATGTATTCGATGTATTTGTAGATTTCCTGAACGTTGTCGCCTGCGTAGAAGGATTGGTCGCGGAACAACGAGTAAGGTGGTGTAAACTGGCCTTTGATCGAGATCAACGAGCCTGATTTCGGGAAAATGGGGTCGTTGATGCTGTTTCGGGCGAGGGTAAGGGCGATGCTGTTGTTGTTGTACAAGCCGTTGTTGATGCTTCGGCCAAAGTCGTCGATGAAGCCGGGCCAGTTTTGCAGCTTGAGGTTCTGGATGTCGAGGTCGGCGCGGAAAATGAAGTTGTCATCGGGGAATTTCAGACGTGTACCGAAGCCGATGGTTCCCTGAGCGATGATGAGTTTTTGGTAGGAAGCGGAGCCTTCAAAGCCGTTGGCAAAGCGGTTGTAAAACCCTGCAACGGTGAGTGAGTTGGGGCGTTTGCCGCCAAGCCAGGGTTCGGTGAAGGAAACGTTGTAGGACTGGAAACGTTCGCCGGCCGTCTGACCGCGCACGCTGAGTCGCTGACCGTCGCCCTGGGGCAAGGGGTTCCAGGTTTCCCTGTTTTTGATGTTGCGGATGGAGAAGTTGTTGAACGTTACGCCGAGCGTACCGATTATACCGCCACGGCTGAACGAGGTGGCGGGCTGGTAACCTGCAGAGAGTTCAAGCTGGTCTGAAGGTTTTTCCTCCACGGTGTAAATGATGTCCACGGTGCCGCGGTCGGGGTTTACCGGCGTGCCAATATCGAGTGTTTCGGGGTTGAAGTAGCCAAGGTTGACGATCTCGCGCTGGGAGCGGATGATGTCGGCACGGCTGAATTTATCGCCCGGGCGCGTGTAAAGTTCACGGCGAATAACGTGTTCGTGCGTGCGGTCGTTGCCGTTGATGATGACCCTGTCAATGGTAGCCAGAGGTCCTTCATAGATGCGCATCTCCAGGTCGATGGAGTCGTTGACGATGGCGATTTCGGTGGGTTCCACGCGGAAGAACAGATACCCGTTGTCGAGGTACAGGGAGGAGATATCGCGGCCGTCCTGGCTGAATTGCAGGCGGGTATCGAGCAGTTCCTGGTTGTACACGTCGCCTTTTTTGAGGCCCAGCACCTGATTGAGGAACGCTTCTCCATGGATGGTGTTGCCTTTCCAGGTGATGTTGCGGTAGTAGTAGCGGTTGCCTTCTTCGATGGTTAGCAGCAGCATAACTTGGCTTTTTTTATTGCGCCAGATGCTGTCTTTCACCACACGGGCGTCGCGGAAGCCGATGGTGTTGTAATATTTCTCAATGTTGACTTTGTCATTTTCGAACTCCTCCCGTATGAACTTGGATTTTTTGAAAATCTTGGTTTTGGGGTGGGTTTCCTTCATTTTTTTGCCCAGCATAGCAGATTTCACGTTGGTATTGCCGGCAAATTGGATGCTGGCGATTTTAACGCGATCGCCCCGGTTGATGTTGAAATCGAGCCTTACGGCGTTGGTATTGCGTTCGTCGGGAAAGGAATTGATGACCACTTTGGTGTCGAGGTATCCTTTTTCAACGTAGTGTTGCTGGAGGGAATAAACGAGCGTCGATTTGATGTTTTCGGTCATGACCGCGCCCTTCTGCAGGTGTCGGGTAATGATTTCGTTCAGGTCTTCGTGCTGGCTTTTTTTAACGCCGCTGATGGTGTGTCGTGTGTAGCGGGGCAGTTCCTTCACGACTATTTCGATGAACGCGATTTCGCCCTGTGTGCGTTCGAGTACGATTTGCACATCGGTGAAAAGTTTGAGGTTCCAAAGGCTGTGGATAGCTTTGGAAAACTGGCTACCAGGTACACGGATTTTGCTGCCCACACGAAAACCTGCGATGGAGATCAGGGCGTTGGGGTCGGCGTATTGGGTGCCGGTTACACGTACGCCACCGATTTCAAATTCCGCCGGTTTGTCGTAAGGGACGTTGGGAAGCAAGGTATCGGGGGCTATGCTAGGTGGCAGGGAGTCGGGACTGGTTTGAGCTGCCATGGATGCAGCGCCGAATAGCGTCAGCAGCAAAAAGCCTGGGACAATCAGTTTCATGTGCAATGGGTATGGTTGCCGCGCGGAAGGCGCGAAGAAGGACAGGGTTATGAAAAGGTTCAGGGGCGTGAAACGGTGTTTGCGCGCAACAGTTCCTGCAAGTTGGGGCAGGATTGATACAAATCGCCGATGGACATGTAAGTGTTGTTGAGTTTTTCGAGCACCCATTTTTCAAGGAAAAGACCTTTTTTCTGTTCAAGTGCGGCCTGTTGGATTTTGCTGTAATCCTGACCCAGGTCTGCTTTGTGCGGTTTGGACCGGCTTTGCAGCAATACTAGGCGGTAATAGCGTTCGCCATCGGGAGCGCGGGAGGGAATAGGTTCGGAGATGTCGCCCGGCTGAAGTCCGTCAATGGCAAAAAACACGTCGGTTTCCAGATCGGCTACTTCAAAAAAGGTGTTGCCTGAGCGCGGGTTGGCTACCCGGCCGTCGTTGTTGTAACTCGCGGTATTTTTGTCGCCGAATTTTTTCACCGCTTCGCTGAACGACACGTTGTTGTTCTTTATGTTGGTGCGTATGCTGTCGAGTTTTTTCTCTGCTGTTTCGTAATCTTCATCGGTAAATTCGGGTTTGATGAGGATGTGCCGGCTGTGCACGATGTTGCCACGGCGTTCGAGCGACTGGATGATGTGGTAGCCAAACTGGGTTTCCACGACCGATCCTACCTGGTTCATTTCGAGGTTGTAAAGCATGGCTTCAAACTCCGGCACAAACGTTCCGCGTTTTTGCCAACCCAGGTCGCCGCCTTGTGAACCGCTCCCTGCGTCGTCTGAAAACCGTTTGGCAAGGATGGCAAAGTCTTCGCCGCCGTCGACAATGCGTGTGCGAAGTTCATCAATACGTGTTTTCGCTTTGGCTTTTTCTTCAGCGCTCACCTTTGGTTTAAAAACCAGCTCGCGAATCTCAACTTCAGAGTTGAAATAGGGCAACGAGTCTTTGGGGATTTCTCTGAAAAAACGTTGTACTTCGGAGGGCGTTATGGTGGCTTTGTTCGTGATGTCACCCTGCATGCGTTCGGCGAGCAGTTGACCGCGCATGTCTTCGCGGAGTTGGGATTTGATTTCCTCGATGCTTTGGCCGTAATAATCCTCAATGGCTTTTGGATCCTGGTTGAAATACAACATCAGGCGGTCGATGCGCGCGTTGAGCTGGTTTTCAACATCATCGTCTTTCACTTCCACAGAGTCGAGTTTGGCCTGATTGACCAACAGTTTTTGCACAATGAGGTTTTGCACAGTAATGCAACGGGAATCGATGGGCAACATCTGCTGCTGCTGTTGTTGTGCATAGGAAAACTGTTCTTCCACCTCGCTCAGCAGGATGATCTCGCTGCCGACGGTGGCCACCACGCGGTCGACGACTGCTTTGCCGTTTTGGGCAAACAATCCTGCCGGGGCCGACAAACTTGTGGCAAAAAGAATACTTAAAACAATCGATCGGGTATGTGTCATTGGGTATTATTGCATGATTTTAATGTTCTCCCTGCGCAGCTCTTTTTGGTAGAGTTCTTCTTTCCATTTTTCGAGCAATTGTTGTTTGCGCTTGTGGAGGATGACTTTTGATGCTTGTTCGCGCGCATAATCGAACGGTGCAGTTTCTTTGCCTTTTACACTTTCGAGCACGCGGTAATAATAACGGTAATCGCCGTCGCTTAATGTTCCTTCGCGCCGCGATCCGACGTTATCGGATGTTAACGTTCCTTTGGGCAAAAGCGCGGCCACCTCTTCGAGTTTATACCATTTTTCACGGTCTAAAAGTGCCATGGTGGCCCATTGTTTGGCAAAGACGCTGATTTTAGCCTCGTCGGCCGATTTTTTACTGTACCAAAGTTTGTTCAACTCGCTTTGCGGCGCATCGCCGGGCAGTTTGATGAGCAGGCATTTCAAAATGGTGCTTTCAAGCTGAAACTGGTCTTTGTTGTTTTCGTAAAAAGCTTTCAACTCGGCTTCCGAAACGGTGCTGTCCAGCTTTTCGGCAATGATTTGTTGCTCAAAGTTGAAACGCACAAGGCTGGCACGGTAGTCGCGCACCAACTGGTCGATGTCGAGGTCCTTCGGTATGTTGCGTTCGGCTTCGTACATCAGCAAATGGTCGTACACCCAACGTTGGGTGTAAGCGCTTACCATCAAAGCACTGTCTTCAGGCTCAACGCCTTCCGGTACCACGCCGTCGAGCTGCGAAACATAAAGGTTTTTGTTGTACACCGTGGCAAGCAACGTGTCGCCTTTGGCAGGCGCATCGTTTTTTGAGCCGCAGCCGGAGGCGTACAGCACAATCACAAGGGACAAAACGAAAAGGAAAAACGAACGCGTCATGTAATGGTGCGGGTTGCTTTGGTTTATAGTCGTCCGAAGCGCCGCAAAGTTAGTGGAAATGGGCGTCCTAAACCCTACCTTTACGGGCCAATTAACGAAAATGGTCAAAAAAATAACGCAATTCTTGCTTTTTCTGGGCCTTGGCGTCGTCATTATGGCAATGGTATTCAGAAGCCAGAACGCCGCTTTCCAGGAACAATGCCATTTGGATGGTATTCCAACCGACCAATGCAGTCTTGCCGACAAGCTTTGGAGCGATTTTTCGAGTGTCAACCTAGGCTGGATGTTGCTGGTAGTAGTCGCTTTTTCACTCAGTGTGGTTTTTCGCGCCTTGCGTTGGCAAATGTTGTTTGAGCCCATGGGCTACCGCATTCGTTTTGGAAACAGCTTGCTAACCATTCTGCTCGGTTATTTTGCCAACCTCGGTTTTCCACGTATGGGTGAGGTGGTGCGCGCAGGTTCCCTGGCGCGTTACGAAAAAATTCCTTTGGAAAAAGTGATGGGCACAATGGTCGTAGACCGTCTGATGGATTTCCTTTGCCTCGGACTGGTGGTTGGCCTCGCCTTTGTGGTTGAGGGCGACACCCTGTGGCAGTTCATAACCCAAAAACAGATGGAATCCAATGTCGCTTCCGGCGGTGGGTTGCTCAGCAGCACCTTGTTGTTGTCGGTGTTGCTGTTGTTCCTGGCCATGGTGGTTGCTTTTTGGGTTTTTCGCAAAAACATCAACAACATGCCGGTTTTCCAAAAAGTATCGACGTTACTTCGTGGTTTTTGGGACGGTTTGCGAAGCGTGGTCTTGTTGAAAAATCCACCTTTGTTTGTTGTTTATTCGCTGGGTATTTGGGCGATGTTTTACCTCCAGTGTTATTTCAACCTCAAAGCGTTCGCTCCCACTGCCGGGTTGGGGCCCTTTGCTGCTCTGATGGTCTTTGTGTTCGGCACCCTGGGCATGGTCGCGCCTTCGCCGGGTGGCATGGGCACCTTCCATGCGTTGGCCATTGCCGGATTGGCTTTGTACAACATCCGCGGCGCCGATGCTTTTTCTTACGCCAACATCGCATTTTTTGCCATTGGCATTTTTTACAACATTGTAGCAGGCGTGCTGGCACTTGTGCTGCTGCCTGTGATCAACAAGCAAAAAGAAACGGCATGAAAAATTTTGAACGCATTGGTCAAAAAATTCACACCCAAGCAACTGCGGCGGAGGTTGTAAAAAGCTGGCACGCTGCTGGCGATACGGTGGTGTTTACCAACGGCTGTTTCGACCTGCTGCATTACGGCCACTTGCATTACCTGGCCGATGCCCGCGACCTTGGACAACGCCTCGTGATCGGTCTCAACTCGAGTGCCTCGGTGTCGAGGCTCAAAGGGCTCCACCGTCCCATCAACGACGAAACCACCCGCGCGCACATGCTCGCCGCTCTGGAAATGGTGGATGCTGTGGTGGTATTTGATGAAAATACGCCGCTTGACCTCATCCAGGCCGTGGAACCCGATGTTTTGGTGAAAGGCGGCGACTGGGCAGTAGAACAAATTGTAGGTTCCGATTTGGTGCTCGCCCGCGGTGGCAAGGTGCTCAGCCTGCCGTTTGTGTCGGGATATTCAACCACGAATTTGGAGCAAAAGATATTGAACAGCAGAATGTAGGTGTCTCGCTAGCGCTCGACATGACAGCGTGTTTTGCGCTCGACATGACAGCGTGTTTTGCGCTCGACATGACAGCGTGTTTTGCGCTCGATATGACAGCGTATTTTGCGCTCGACATGTGGAGCGTTAGCGAGACACCTGTTTATTTCTTCTTCGAAGCTTTTGCCGCAGGCTGTGCCGTTCCCATTCCGGGAATTAAACCGCCCACAGCATCGCGTACAAAACTTCCCCAGGTGAGGTTGTTTTGACCTTCTTTGTGAGCAAGAGCTTTTTCGATGGCCATGTTGGCGGCGTTTTCAACTACCCATTCAAAATTTTCTTCACCTACGGAATTCACGTCGGCATCGGGAGCCGGGTTGCAGAAGTCGATGGCGTAAGGGATGCCGTCGCGGATGGCGAATTCGACCGTGTTGAAATCGTAACCCAGGGCGTGGTTGATCATGAGAACCAGACTGGACATTTCTTCACGCAATTCCTTGGACACTTTGTGGTCGGCCACATAGCGCAGGTGGTGCGGGTTGCGGGGTTCATAGTCCATGATGCGCAAGTATTTGCCGCCGAGGCAATAGCAACGGAAGTAGGCATCAAATTCGATGGCTTCCTGGAGCAGCATCACGAGTTCGCCTGTTTCGTTGTAGGCTGCAAAGAACTCGTCGAAGTTGTGCACTTTGTACACGTTTTTCCAGCCGCCACCGGAGTGTGGTTTCATGAAGAGGGGAAAACCGCCGAGGTATTCAATAATTTTTTCCCAATCCAATGGGTATTTCATGTTTCGGAAGCTTGCTGCGCTGGTATCTGCCGGCATTTGTTTGGAAGGCAGCAGGATGGTTTTGGGTACGGGCAGGCCGACTTTGGTAGAGAGGCAGTTGTTGAAAAACTTTTCGTCGGCGCTCCACCAAAAGGGGTTGTTCATCACTGCGGTTCCGTTGAGGGCAGCGTTTTTGAGGTAGGCGCGGTAGAAGGGCACGTCCTGGCTGATGCGGTCGAGCATGACTGCGTAAGGGATGGGATCACCTTGGGAAACTTCTTCCACAAGGGTACGTTCAGCATACACGCCTTTCACGTTTTTGGCGTTGATGCGCTCTACAAAAGCCTCGGGAAAGGAGCTTTCTTTGCCGTGTAGTATTCCGATTTTTTTCATTCCGGGATGTTGAATTGAGCGTTGCGAATTGGGTGCGGTTGAATATGTTTCAGCAGCTCTACCGATGTTGGTAAAACTGTTGGCGACAAAACTACTTAAAAGGCTTTTGAAAAATTAACATTTACCCCAAGGAAAATACAAAGCGGCGGCCCGTGGGAGGGGCGACCGACTTAAAAATGGCAGGCACAAGTCCCGCCGGGTGTCGTTGGTCAACGTTTAATAATCGATGATGGGCGCCACTATTTCCTCTTTTACGGCTTGTGCAACTTGTTTGGTAATGGTTTGAACCTGCTCCTCTTGGTCTTCAAATTTGGCCCACAAGGTGACTTGGTAAGCGCCGGGTTTGCGGTAGGTATGTTTTAAAACACCATTGCTATCGAATGCTTTTCGGCTCCCGTCGCCGAGTTCAAGTTCGTAGGCGGCCCCTTTGGCTATGTTGGCCATTTCAAATAGAAAAGGACGTCCGGCTTCGGGTTGTTCGTTCACGCGCAGCAGGTTGCCCGGAATTTTCTGTATCCGGGGAGCGTCGTTCGCTGCCGTCGGGGTTGTACCTTGTGTACTGCCCGACTGAAGTAAAACCCGTTCGTTGGTGCGCCTTTGGGCATTGCGCGCCACTTGCAAGGCTCCCAAACCAACCAAACCCAGAACCGCTACTACGATCAGGATGGCCGTTTCGCGGTTGGAACTTTTTTGTTTGGATGGTGCAGGGGAATTTTCCATGAATTTTTTTAGTGTTTGATCAAACAAAGATACAACTTTATCCTTTTTCCCAAGATGCCCATGCACATTCAAGACAGCCTTCGTTTCGCCCGCAGCATCACACTGCGACGCGTCGCCAACTTTGCCAAGGTGCTCGCTTCGTATTACCTGGCCCGTTTTGCCAGCAAACCCATACAATGGGGTTTGCCTGTAACCATCAGCTTCGAACCCACTACAGCCTGCAACCTGCGTTGTCCGGAATGCCCCTCCGGACTTCGGGCTTTCACCCGCGCTACAGGGCATCTGAATACCGATTTTTTCCGTAAAACCATCGATTCGGTGTACCGCCACACCATGTGCATCATTTTTTATTTTCAAGGGGAGCCCTACCTCAATCCCGCTTTTCTCGACATGGTGCAATACGCCAAAAAATACAGGCTGTATACCATGACGAGCACCAACGGTCATTACCTCAACGAAAACAATGCCCGGCGTACGGTGGAAAGTGGCCTCGACCGCATCATCATTTCCATCGACGGCGCTACCCAGGAAACATACGAACAATACCGTGTGGGTGGCAAACTTGAAAAGGTACTCGACGGCGCCAAACGCCTTGTAGCATGGAAAAAAAAGCTTCGGAAAAACCATCCACACATCGTTTTCCAGTTTCTGGTGCTGCGCCCCAACGAACACGAAATGGACGACGTACGCCGCCTCGCCCGAGACATCGGCGTGGATGAATTGTCCTTCAAAAGCGCACAAGTGTACGATTACGAAAACGGCCACCCGCTCATCCCTGCCCAAAAACAATATGCTCGATACCGGCAACGCGCCAACGGCTCCTGGGCACCCAAACACGCCCTAGGCAAACATTGCTGGAAACTGTGGCATGCTTGCGTAATCACATGGGACGGCCTCGTGGTGCCCTGCTGCTTCGACAAAGACGCCAAACACCTGCTCGGCGACCTCAAAACAACCACTTTCAACCAACTTTGGCATGGCGAATCCTACCGAAACTTCCGTACCGCCGTGCTCAGCGGCCGCGACAAAGTTGATATTTGCACGAATTGTACGGAAGGATGCAAGGTGCATCTGTGATTATCTCGTATCTCGTCAATCAAATCCAACCCAACCCAAATTTTAACAACCATGACTATAAATGAGGCTCAGTCCACCGTCGATCAATGGATCAAAACCGTTGGGGTGCGGTATTTCAACGAACTCACCAATACGGCGATCCTTATGGAAGAAGTAGGGGAAGTTGCTCGTTTGATGGCATATTTGTACGGCGAAAAATCGTTCAAATCGCCCGATCAGGCAGAGACCGCCCCAGCAGAACTTGCCGACGAAATGGCCGATGTTTTGTTCGTACTCATTTGCATAGCCAACCAAACCGGCGTAAACCTGACGGAAGCGCTCCAAAAAAACATGGAGAAAAAAACGTTGCGCGATGCCAACCGGCACAAAAACAATGAGAAACTTTAAACTTTAAACTTTAAACTTTAAACTTTAAACTAGTTCAACTTAAACTGCACTGTGACCCCAGCATTCAAAGTGGTAATGGGGAAGGCTTGCGATGTTTTCGGCACCGTTCGGCGGTAATCGGTAAAAACGCGCAGGGTGAGTCTGCGATTCAGTGCATAGTCGATTGAAGGGTTGATGCTCACGGTTCGGGCGCCGCGGGTCGGCACGGCTTCGTCGAGTTGGTCGAGGCGGTGGTTGACGGTGATGTCGTCGCGCAGCTCGAAGTCGAATTTGAAGTTCATGTCGTTGGCCTGTTGCGCACCGGCGCCGCCAGCGGGTCGGCCACCGGGGCCTGGAGCAGTATCGGCTTTTTTCTTTTTGCTGGTTTTTTTGGTTTTGTTGTTGGTCAGGAACGCGATGTTGACGTTGCGCATACGGTAGCCAAATCCGAAAAGGTAACCCGACGAACGTGTTTCTGCGAGTTGGTAGTCGATGAACGACATGGCCAGGGTGCGCGATTTTTTGAAGTCAGCGCGGAAACTCATGTCGTTGCGCAGTTTAACGTCCAGACCCAATAGGGGCGCCAACTGCTCGGTGATGACCACCTGGGGTATTTCGTAACGCGCTACATAGTTGAAGTTGAGCGAGTCGATGGTATTGGGCAGGCTCGGATCGTAAAAAATGTCGGTGTTGTAGGAGCTTACGGTCAGCGTACTTTTGTAGCCGTGGGAAATTTGGATGCTGGAGAAAATTTTGCTGAGGTTGCCGACTTTGGGAAGGCCGTTGTAGTTCAGTTTCCAGTTGACGGCAGGGATGATTTTAAACACATCGAGCCCGACAGAATTGGCGTCTTTTTCGGTGTAAGCGGCCACAAACGACGGAAGGAGTACTTCCTGTTGGATTTTACCGTAACCATACTTGAATTGGGGGCCGTCCGACTGGTGGGGGTCGGTGTTGCCAGCATCCACTCCCAATCGATCGGAGACGATCAGACGGTTGTTTTCAAATTTTTTGAAAAGTCCGTTGATGTCGTTGTTGAACAAAGTGTTGAGAGAAAGGAAGGTCACGGTATAACTACCCAAATCGCGTTGTGCCCGGTGCTGGAAATCCACTTCGTTGGGATCGAGCAGGAAGTTTTGGTCTTTGAACAACTCGGTGTTGTTCCTGGTGAATTGTTTGGCCGAGTTGAGTTCTATCCTGAATTCGGGGAACGGCTCCAGGGTAGCGCCGGCATCAATCGTTTGCACGTAGTTGCGCATGACCTGTTGGTTCAACTCGGGTCGGTAGGTGATCCAGCCTTTTTCACCGGCCTCATCTAGCCAGCTCACGTTGGGTTGAATACCGGCCACAAATGCCCATCCCGGCGCTTCGAAACCTTCGCTGAGACCGAGAAGTTTGGTGTCGGGGGTAAAGCCAGGTATGACGGTGCTGTAGTTTTCGCTGTAGGTGAATCGTGCTTTGCGTACCAGCATAAGAGGGCGCAAAGCGATCCGCTCGCCTGTAGAAGGTTGTCTGTTGGGGTCTTTTTCCTTCTTTTTATCCTTTTTTCCACCGTCTGCTGCTGCGGCGAGTGAATCGGTTTTGCTGGCGCCTGGGTTGGGAATGACGCCTGGAGCAGTACTGTTGTTGCGTTTGGGGTCGGCGCCTTTTTTATCAGGATCGCCTCCAATTTGAGCATCGTTGGGTGCGCCGGGCCTTCTACCCCCGGGTGTGTTACCGGTTGATCCGCCACCTGTGCCGGGAACCTTGCCAGCAGGCTTGTTGATCTTTGCGAGGTATTTGCTTTTGTTGTACAAACCCTCAAAATTGAAATCGCCGTTTATTTGCCGCAGGTTGTTGTTTTGAATGATGTGGCCGAGGTTTCGGGAGTTCACATTGTCGAAATCCGATTCCAGGTTTTGCAGTTTAAGCGACTGTGCCGTCCAACTGTAACCGGCCGAATACGAAGCTTTCATCGAAATCCAGTCCAGGTAAGGAAGCGATCGGAAAGGCAAGGTCCAGTTGAGTGTTCCGCTGTGCATGTAGTTTTTCGGCCGGCCGAGCATTCGGATGTTTTGCCAAATGGAGTCGGAGCGCTGTTCTTTCGAAACTTCGGTGCCGTCTGCATTGAATTGCAATGGTTCGTCGATGATGCTGCGCGCTGTGGCGTCGAAATTGAAGCGCAGCGAACGGGCGATGTCCCATCCGAGGTCGTAGTTTCGGTCCCAAAGGAAACGCCTGTTGTAATAGGTGTTGAGTTTGGGGTCCTCACCAGCGAATCGCCAGGTGGTTGTTTGAACCACGCGGTCTACGTTGGTACTGAAACCATAAGTATTGGGTATGGGGTTGATGTTGAAGTCGGTGAGCCACTTCATGTTGTTGCTTTTCGACACATTTTTGAACGGTTCATAAGGACGGATACCGGTATTGTACTGGTAATCGAGGGCGCCTTTGTACTGGTTCAATTGATCGCTGATGATGAAGGGGTTGCGTTTTTTCTGTTGGTTGAACGCATAGGTCAAACTGAAGTTTTCGATGTCCCAGGGCATGGGTTTTTTGCTGCCCCGGCGTTCTTTTCGCACATTGGTAAAGTTGTAGCCGCGCACGATGGTGATGTCCTGAGCCTGGTCGCGGATGCTGTCGCGATCAGCTGGGTCTGCTTCACTGATTTTTTCCTTCAGTTCTATGTCGAGGTCGTAAGGGTCGTATTTGGGATTCCGGGTGATGTTGGAATATTGGATGTAAAAAGGAATGCGGATGCCCGACTTTTCCGGCAAAAACTTGCCCAGTTCGAGGTTGGTGGAGATGTCGTACTGGTAAATTTCTTCGAGCTGGCGTTGGATGAGGCGTTGTTCGATGGAGCCCCAGCCGATGCCGGAGTAGTTGCCCGCGAGGGATAGGTTGCCAAAGTCGGCGAGTTTCATATCCACCCTGGCCAAACCGGCAAAACCGTTCTTTTCACTGAACCCGTTCAGGCGCAATTCATTGAACCAAACCTCCACACAATGATTGTCGAAATCAATGGTATCCACGTTGCGCACGCCCAGCATGATGCCTTTGACGTATCCCAGGTTGGGGTTGCCCACCACTTTCACCCTACTACCGGGTTTATTGGGGTCGTTGATGATGTAGGGCGTTGCAAACGGCCAGTTGGGATCGGCGTTGCGCAATTTTTTAACTTCAATCAGCAATTCGAGCGGGATATCGAATTGGTTTTCAGGCCTCCAAACTTCATCTTTGTATTCCCGGCTCTCGGGAATACCGTTCAGCAAGTTGGGGTCGGAAGGGTAAAGAGGTATTTCGTATTCGTAGTAGTTGTTGTAATAGTCGGAGCCGAACCTGACAAAAACCGTAAGGTCATTGGAGTCGAGCGGGAAGTTGAGGGGCTCCTGCGACTCGGCGTGTGCGTACATTTTGATGCGATCAAACTGGCGAAGGTCCATGTTCAATGCCTTGAACACACCACGAGCATCGCAGTAATTCAGGGAGCAAATGGACACTGCCATCGATTGCTCGTTCTGCAAAACATCGGGAAATGCACCCACCGATTGTTCCCTTTGAACACCAAACGGTATGACGTAGTTGAACGGTGTTCGCGCCGAGTTTTCTTCAATACTTACGGCATTGATGTCGAACGGGATGGGGTTTTTCGGTACATCGCACTCTGCCAGTGGCTGGGTGAAACGGCGCCATTGGTTGCGGCCGAGCTCGAGGGTTGCAAAGCGGAATGTGGTACGCTCATCAAAGTCTTTCCAAAACATACGAATAAAACGGATCGATCTAAAATCCTGAATGGCGCCCACTGTTGTGCGGCCAGCATGGTCGAGGGGTAATTTGAAACGGTACCATATGTACGTCTTGCCGTCGCGGTCGAACATGACGGTATCTGTCACGATGTTTGCGACCTCCGGATTGCTCAGGTCGAGCACTTCCTGGTTGCCCTGTGTGGTTTTATACAAGTGCAATTTGTACCTGAAAAAAGCTTCGTTTTCGTTCAGCGAGTTGTCGCGGTTCAGGTCTTCAATGTCGGGAAGCGTGGTCGAAGAAGGGTTGAGGTTCGTGGATTCGTTGGTAGGTGAGTTGCCCTGCTGGTTGTTGAATTTGCGGTAACGCACAAGCATACCCGGCTGGTCATTGGCAAATGCAGGGTCGTTGAAGAACACAAAATTGTCGTTCGAAGGGTCTTGGTCAAAAGCCGCTTTGGCATTGGGCGACAACGATGAAGCCATGATGGTATTCAACCATTCGGTGTAAAAATTGCGTTCGCCGTCGTCGTCGAGGCCATCAAGACCAACGTCCTGCAATGCGCGTTTGGCCGGGTCGTTGTCAAAGGCGTTTACCACGGGAGGCAATACGGGAACACGGCCCATTTTGGTGTTTACGGTGGCGCCGCTGCCGGGGCTGGTGGGGATGGCATTTTCAAAAAACTGGCGCGAGTCGCGCATGATGTCCTCGGAAATGGTACCCAAGTCGATGTACATGTCGCCGTCTTTCGAAACGCCGGTGCCGTCCACTTTTTCCATGTAGGGGTTCAGCATCCAAAACTCGATGAACTCGATGTTGGCTGCTTCAAAGTCGTTGGTGTTCAAACCGCGCATGAAACCGCCCCAACGTGTATTGGGCTGGTTGAGCTCGCCACTGGTGGTAAGGCCCTGCGAAATGCTGGGGTATCCGTCGGGCAGTTCGAAGTTGTACGGACCGCGATCGCGGGGGTAATACGTTACGTCGAGCGGACGCAAAATGTTTTGCTCCAGCGGAGTAAGTTGACGGTTGGGGAAAATATCCTGGAAGTTGAACAGTCGGGAGTAGGGGTCTTCTGCATCCACGCCATCGCGTGCGCTGGGGTCGGCTACGTACCATGAAAGGAGGGCGCGGTTAACACCAAGAGCAAGCGTATCGGTGTAGGCAGATTCCGGGAACAGCGTCAGGTCGCCCTGGGGCACCGAAGCGATGAACCACACGTTGGCCGGGTTAGACAAAAGCAGGTTGGAAGTACTGCCCTCAAAGTCGTCGATAAAAACCGTACCGCCCTCATCCTGCCCCTGGTTGATGGCTTTGTTGAAACCGGGGTTCAGGAATGCTACTTCCGCCTGTGCTGTGATGTTCGACGGCTCCTTGGTATCGATGAAAGGAATTTTGTCCACCATGCGGGTCAGCCACGGCGCATCTTTCGACAGGTTGAAGTCGAAACCATACATGCGGTTGTTGATGGGGTCGTCGCCGAAGTTCACTTTTTGTGTCAGCGGCCTTTCGTACAGGTTCATGTAGGTAGCGCCCAGGTTGATGTCCTTGCTGAGTGCATAATCGAAACGCGCGCCGAACATGGTTCGGGCCTGGAAGCCGAACAACGTATTGTCCTCAAAACTGATGCTTACGTTTTGTCCGGACTGCAAAATGGCGTCGTTCAAAATTCTAACTTTACCGATGTTGTAGTCGATTTGGTAATCCTGGCCTTCAATAAGTTGTCGTCCACCTGCGCTCACCCGCACCGAACCTTTGGGCAGGTTGAAGGTTCCAAGTGAAATTTCCGACGATGTTGCCGATTTGTACGACCCCTTAAGCATGAAGCGGTTAAGCTGTTGGTATTCACGCGCCCGGAAAAGGGTAGAGTCGTAAAGTTGGGTGTAAATGAGGGTTTCGGCGAGTTGCGCGGAGTCGACACTCGGGTCAGCCTCTTGGAAAGTTTCAAGCAACGAACTGCCGAAAGGTTCCAAAACGGGAAACATCACACGGCCCGAGCGCAGGTTGATGGTAAGGCCTGGCACAAAGTCGAAAATACCGTCCGCCCCAGGGTCGGCTTGTAGGTTGAGGTTATCGAGACCGAACAACTGGAGCAGGGGTTTGCCGCGCAGGGCGGCGGGCACCAATGCATTGTCGAGGAAACGTTTTTGTCCTTTGCCCGGATCTTCGTAAAAAATGTCGAAGCGGAATTCCTGAGGATCCACGTTGGCCGAGCCCACGGCATACACGTTTTTCATCATCAGGTCCCAGATGGGAAACTGTACGTTGGCCGTGGTACTTTTCAACATCTTCACAAACAAAACGTTCTGGTTCAGCGAGTCGCCGTTGGGCACTTCGCTGGTAAACTCACCAATTTTGTGCGGCACACCGTTGTAGGTGTATTCCATGGCGAGGCCTACCACTTGGTCGGGCTGCACGTTGAGATTGATGCTGACGAAACCCAGTTGTTCGTGGTAGGTGAATTCTGAAGAGTTCAACAAACGTGCACGCACTTTTTCAAAGTCCGTAATTTGCTGGATGTTGAAATCACCAGTGGGGTCGGTGAGTCGGCGTACAATCTGGTCGGAAAAGCGGAATGTGGAGTCGTCGGCAATATCGCGTCGTATGGTTGGGTACAGGCTATTGTTGCTGTTGTCTGGAAGGGGTTTGTTGTTGATGTCAACGAAAGGTGGTGCTGTAAGTTGCCATTGGGGCTTGGCTTTGTCGTCCTCTCCAAGGTCGGTCAACGGAATAATGTCGCGCACGTTTTCGGTTGCAAGGCGGTCGTTGGTGATCCACACTTCAATCCGGGTAACGTTGAAAAGGGACTGAGGAACGGGCAAACAGCTCATGGCAGCCTCAAACCCATCGCGGTTCCAGTGGCTCATGAAGAAGTGGCGGTTCTCGTCGTATTCGTCGATGGGTTTTTCATAAACCTGCACCTGTGAGCCGCCTTGCACCTGCAGACTTTGCTGGCGAGAACGCTGCTGGCTGATGACGAATGTGGAGCGCAGGTGACCAAATTTCATTTCGGTTTTGATGCCAAAAAGGTTTTGAGCGCCTTTAATGAGGCTGGAGCGCAGCGGCATGCTCACGTTACCGGCCTCGATGTTTTGGATGATTTCGTCCTCACTGAAGTTTTTCGTATCGTACTGAATCTTCATTTGGTTGTCGAAATCAAACGTCGCCTGGGTATTGTAATTGAAGTTGAGGTTGAGTTTTTCCCCGATTTTACCCGACGCGTTCATGTTGATGTCCATGTCGAAGTCGAAGTTGCCGGTCTGTTGCTGGCGCAGGGTAAGAATGGGGTTTTGAATTTTCTGGTAATCGAACCCAAAAGTCAGGTTGATGTTGCCTGAGGGCTTAATGTCTACGTTGGTGCCGCCGAAAAGCCTGTCGACAAGCGAAGTTTTTACATCAAATTTGGCGATAGGGTCCTCAACGCCGCTACTGTTCTTGTCGCCCGCTCCAACAACACCCTGCAGACGATCGAAATACTCCTCACGCTGTTTATCATCGCGGTAGCGCACATATTCTTCAAAAGTCATGTAAGTGGGGGCCCGGTAAAAGTCGTCACCAATTTTTTCGGTGATGATGTACATGTTCGTTTCGGGGTCGTATTCAACCTGCTGATCAATGGCGTTGGGATCCTGTAAATCGATGGGATTGTTGTTGGAACCATTGAGAAAATCGTCGAAACGTTCCTGAAAAGGCGGGTTGGTATCGCGGGGTGCGGCAGCGTATTGCAGGAGTTGTCCGTTATCCACAGCAGCTATGGAAAGATTTCTGGAAGGAAAGAACAACGTCAACACCTGATCGCCTATGATTTCGGGATAGGAAAACGCGTACAATGTGCTGATTGTCAGTATACCAAGGTTAGCAAGAAGGATATTCCTCTTCGTCATGTTCTATTTCAGGTCTGTGTGGATTCGCAGGTAACTGTTCAATGACGCCACACCGGGCCGACGGGTTGCCTGCAAAAGGGGGTTTAACACCCGGTTTTTTTATTTTTTTGGATAAAAACACGTCTTCCAACCGGGGTTGACCGCCGGCCGACAAATGTGTTTTTCCTGAAATGCAAGTTTTATGCCAATCAGGGTAGGGTGATGAAAAAAACTACGAGCTCAGCGATTTTAACGCCAGTTTAATAAGGTCTTCCACCCTGGCTGTCGCCGGGTTGTCCTTCATCACTTGGTTGAGGGCTTTTTGCACAGCAATGCGTGTAAATCCCAAAGCCAGAAGCGCAGATAACGCTTCCTCGCGCACCGTATTGTCGTGGGATGGCAACAACAATGGTGGATCGGGCGACTCTTTGGTGAGTTTTTCCTTCAAATCCAGAATAATTTGTTTGGCCGTTTTGGCTCCGATGCCTTTCACCCGCTGCAATACATGCGCCTGCTCACCCACCACCGCCGAACGGATTTCATCTACGCTCATAGACGACAACAAAAGCTGTGCCGTTGTGGCCCCAACTCCCGTAACGCCAATGAGTTGTATGAAAAGTATACGCTCGGTTTGGGTGGCAAAACCGTACAAAGTATGCGCATCCTCCCGTACCTGCAGGTGCGTGTACAAGGTTGCCTTTTCTTTGCCCTCAAGGGCCGTGTAAGTACTCAGTGGGATGTTCACATGGTATCCCACGCCCCCTACGTCCAGTACCACGTAGGCCGGACTGCGAAACGTCAGTTCGCCTTTCAAATATGCATACATGGTGCAAAGATATGTCGGTTGGTCGGTTAATTGGTTGGTCGGTTGGTCTGTTGGAAATATCATGTGTCTTCTTTCAGTCCTGATGAACCGCAGTTTTTCTTAGGAAAAACGCGCTGTTATGTCGACCGAAAAACGCGCTGTCATGTCGGTCGAAATAACAGCTGTATTTTGGTCGACATGAGACACATCACGTTTTCTTAAGTTGTTG
>Ga0105046_10005660_pt1 | contig 19757 bp, 18 predicted proteins | sample MAT03_FD_78385 | JGI IMG/M metagenome (GOLD analysis project Ga0105046, IMG submission 78385) | Freshwater microbial communities from Lake Fryxell liftoff mats and glacier meltwater in Antarctica - MAT-03 (megahit assembly) | ecosystem: Environmental > Aquatic > Freshwater > Ice > Liftoff... | reverse complement strand
TCAGCGCGCCCGTGCCGGTGATGCTGGCCGAACTGCCGTTGAGCGTGACGGTGCCCACGGTGTCGCTGAACGTGCCGAGGTCGAGGGTTCCGGCCGTGATGGAAACGCCCCCGGTGGCGATGACGTTGCTGGCGCCGTAACGCAAGGTCCCCGATGAAACCGTCGTGGTGCCGGTGTAGCTGTTGCTGGCATTTGCAAGGACGACGACGCCGGTGCCGTTCTTGGTGATGCCGAAGCCGCTGCCGCTGATGATGCCGCTGAACGTCGTCGTTGCGGTGGTGCCCGCCTGCGAAAGAGTGGCCGCTTTGTTGAGCGTGATCGCGCCGGAGAATTCGGAGTTGAGCGTGGTGCTGTTGCCGCCGATGGTGGCGGTGCCGAAGGTCTGCACCGTGATGTCGCGGTTGATCGTGATGGCGGCGTTGGTCAGAAGTCCGGCAGCGGTCGAGCCCGAGGTCGCGTCGCCGACAAGGATCGCACTCGTGCCGCTGCCAAGGGCGGAGGCGTTGCCAAGGAGCAAGTTGCCCGCCCGCACGCTGGTTGTTCCGGCATAGGTGTTGGCCCCATTGAGCGTGAGCGACCCAGTGCCCGTGAGTTTCTCGATGCCGCCGTTGCTGACGACGTTCAAGATCGTCAACGCCTGGCTGCTGGCGATGTTAAGTTGGCGCGTGCCGCCGGCAAGATCGAGGTTTAAGTTCTGCCCCGAAGTCACGCTGCCGATGGTCACGTTCGATCCGGTGGTGACCGTGATGCCGGTGTTGATTGTGAGGGTTTGATCGGCCCCAGCAACCGCACCGCCGCTCGCATCAACGAGGCCACCGCCGAGAAACGTCAAAGGGAACGCCCCGGTTTGGTTGATCGTGAACGTGCCGAACGTGCGCGCGCCGCTGAAGTAAATGGAAAGGCTGGGCGTCGTCACGGTGCGCGTGAAGGTGTCGAGCACCGTACCGCCGGTCCAGTTCGATGTCGTCAAATATGAATGCGTCGCATCATTCGTGGTACCGGTAGCCGCGCCGGTCCATTGGGCGCGGGCAGGGGAGGCGAAACCTGCAAGCAGGATCGTCGCGGCAATGCATAAACTTCGGAACATGGGTATCTTTTCTCGGAGTTTCGCGGGTGTCTAATCTCAAGTGCGGGAGAGCGAAGGAGGCAATCAAAAATCGTCCGGCACGCGGACGCCATCCTTGCGCCCGGCCTGCCACTTCAGGATGTCGGGGCTGGTCTTGTCGCGGAAGAATCGAACGGATCCATCGCAGTAGCCGAAGGAGGCCCCGCTGCGGTGCCTGCTGCTGAACGCCTGGGAGCCCGTGCCGTTAATCTGCGCCGCGTCGCCATCGACCCACCAGATCACGTCGGCAAAGCGGGACGCCCCGTTGACGACACCGGTCATGCCGACCCAGATTGCGGCACTCTTGTTCGTGGCAGTGTCGTACATGCACTCGCCGATCAGCAGCGTGTGCGATGTTCCATCTTCGATGTCGTCGAACTTGATATTGCTGTTCTGGAACATCACGCCCCCGGTATCCTGATTCCAGAGAACCGAGGGGGGAGTGTTCACCCCCGCGACGCCGCGGTAGTTTGACAGCGCATGATTGAGCCGCCTATCGTTCAACGGCGGCCCCTTATCGGAAGGACACCGGAATACCGACAGAGTGGATTGCGTCAAGGCGTTGGGCTGGGCGGGATTCGCGCCTCCGCCGAACGGCTGAACTATATTCAAGTCCTTGTACAGCGACTGCTGTTCCAGCAGCGGGAGAATTTGAGCGCCCCAGCCCCAGCCCGGTTTATCCTGGAAGCCGTTGTAGCCCGATGGAAATTGGCCGGCATGCAAGGCGAAATAATGCACTGCCAAGCACTGCTGCTTGATATTGTTAGAGCACTTGATCTTGCTGGCCGAGGCACGCACTTGCTGCACCGCGGGAAGAGAGATGGAGATAAGCACGCCAATGATCGCCATTACCACGATCACTTCAATCAGCGAAAACGCCTTGTTAGGTGCTAAAGTTCCACGCCTGTTTATTTTCATTTTAAGCGGTCCAACAAAATTCACAACTAAATTAGAACGACAAACATGGTATTACAAAGGAATACCAGGTAGTCAACGGTATATTTTGTTTGGGATTCGATTACTTTGCGATTTACCGTTTATGGCCTTTGAATTACCAGCCAAATATGGCCGTCAGATTGGTAACTAGCGGCCATTGTTGGACGTAATTTGGTAAATTGGTCGAATATTTTGTCTATTTATGGCGATCAATGGCCATTAATTTCAGACTCGGTAAGTGGCGGCGCGCCGAGCTCGTTTTCCATGACGTCGATGAGTTTGCCGTGGTTGGCCGTTAGGATGTGGTTATTGAGTACGGTCTTACCCGAACCGAGAAATCCGGTCAGGACGGTAACGGGGAGTTTCACCTTGACGGCTCGGCGACCGGCGGGTGATGCTTTCATGGGTCTCATCATAGGAAGGAAATTAATGAGGTAAAGGCCAACGACGGCGCACCAGCAGCGCCCGGTTGAACGCCGCTTCGGCTTGCGGAAGCGATCGACTCGCCGACCCGTGAAGCGGTGGGCGCAAGCGACGAAGAAATTTCGCCCAGGGGCAGTTTGTCGCGGTGTCGTAAAATCTGGCCCGGTCGCATTTCTTGGCGAGGCGTTCCCACTCGTTGGCCATGCGAGCCGCCGGAACAATCGCGTCCTGGTCCCGGCTTTTCAGGCAGTGCTCGCGATAGGCCGCTCGAAATGTCTCGCTTATCCAATGTTCGTAACCGCTCAGCCATTCAAGAAGGTCCGTGAGCAATGTTCGAACGGACCCCCATTCGTTCCCCGTCACCGGCCGATGCATGGATGGCAACTGTTCGGGAGCGAACACGGGGCCAAGTTCCGTCACCTTGCCGAAGACCGGGGCGAAGTCGTACCGGCGCAAAAAGATGCTGCCGACACCCTCTTTCGCGTAAAAGATGCCGAAACCCCAGAGCGTGACACTGCCGCCTTGCAATGTCAGGGCTGAATAGGCAGTCGAACCGCGAGCCCGATCTGGCGGACGCAACTGGCACATACCGAGACGGGACAGGATGTTGCCGTCCGGATTTGCAATGTCCCGACCGAAGCACCACATTTGCTGATCCAGAAGTTCGGCCGCGAATTTTACAAGTTCGACTGTTGGAAAAATCCGCCAGTGTCGCGGATTTACCGGCGGGATCGGGAACCGCGCCGATTGATCGACAACTGGATTCACGGCACTGCCCCCCGCATAGAGGTCAGCCAAGCCGAGGGGCGCTTGCTGAAGACACGGCTCCACCGGGTCGAACTTCCAGCGCCGAGGAAACCGAAATAGACGGAGACAGGCAGTCGATTCATTGTGAAGTTTTTCCGCAAAATGAAACTGAACGTCTTGAGTTTAACTAGGTATGACCTAATCATACGTCAATAGTTCGTCAAAGGTTCCATTCGACTTCGTGAACTTTTTCCCCGATCTGTCCCGTTTGATTGAAAGAAGGAACTTGCAATGGGTTACCACTTGAAGCTCGTCGCCTCCGCGAGCCTACTGCTACTGGTGCTCCGCGATTCCATTCTGTATTCGCGGCAGAAAGTGACTGATCAAGTAGGCGAGCGAACTCTCGCCCTAGCGAATAGAAACCTGGCGGATAGCGACTTCCCTTCGGCAGTGCCGCCTTGGGGGAAGTTTCGCGGATTCATGGCGGAAATCGAAGTTGAGATAGCGGGGCAACGGAGCATGGGGCGAGTCGTGGTCGAAGAGAGCGGGCATCTATTCGTCGAGCAGCTCCCCGATGCTCACGCGAATTGGGTGAGAAGTAATCTGGCTTGCTTGATCGAGGTTCAGTTTCCGTTTCGCGATACGGCTTCCCGAGGATGGCTCTCTCAATCGCGTGCGCACGAGTTGAAAAACTCGAAAACTCAGGCGATTCGCTGGATCCGCATCGACGGTTTGGACTTGCTCGATTCAATTAAAATCTCGACAGTGGAGTCGGCCGGATTCCAAGGAACGCGGCCGATCGTCTGTTCGATCAAGTTGTCGAACCATCAAATACTTGGAAAGTCTGGGACACAGAGATCGAATGCTCGATCAAACGTGAAGAGATAGCCCGTCGATTCCGGCGGGCTGATCCGCGGAGATCACACCTTCTTCACCGGCCCATGATTATCACAATGATCGCCATGCGGGTGGTGCAGGTGGCCATCGACGAGATAATCGAAGTGGTCGCCGTGTGGAACCGCCGCATGACCACAATCGGGACCGTGCTTGTGACTTTTCTCATGAGCGCCGCAGTCGTGTGTCGGCGTGCAGTCGGCCGGATTGGTGGCATTGACGGGCAGAAGGTGTTCCTCGACTTTGCCGTTGGCCACGTGATGCAAATGGCCGTCGTGCAGATAGTCGACATGACCTTCGTGAAGGATGCCCGTGTGACCGCAATCGGGACCGTGTTTGTGCGTATGCCCTTCGTGAGTTGTTGCCATTTCAAGCCTCCTCAATGGTTGATTGTGCCGCCGGCGCTTCGAGTTCTTGAGCATGCGCCAGGGCGTTGAGAATCAGATCGGCAACGTGCCGATCTGACAGACCATAGTAGATGTGGTTGCCATCGCGGCGCCGGGAGATGAGCCCTTCGCCGCGCAGGATGCGAAGCCGTTGCGAAACGGTCGAGAACTTCTCATTCACGACCGCCACGATTTCCGTGACGCACAACTCGCCCTTTTTGAGCAGTTCCAGAATTCGCAATCGCGGTGAATCACCCATCGCTCGAAACAATTGGGCGGCACGTTCCAACGCGGCGGGAGGAACCGGGCGTTCTCCCTTCGCGTGATCGCCCGGCTTGCAGACGTGAGCGGACTTCTTAATGGCCAACTCCCCCGTTCTACTATTCCATCACTTATTGAAATAGAAGATCAGAGGGTCGTTGTCAATATCGAATTGCCTATTCGCCGGTTCGTTCCAGCTTCGTTAAAACGATGGCCGCGTTCGGCAGCTTGGGGTCTTGCGCGAGCGCCTTTTCGATGAGAGAGCGGCCGCGATCGTGGTTGCCGCGCGCGGCGGCCAGCAGGCCGACGTTGTAGCTGGCTTCCGCGGGCTTGAGGACTTGGGCGAACGCTTTCAAGCTCTCGTCGTCTCGACCCGTCTTGCCGAGGACCGTGCCCAGGTTGATCCAGGCTTGTCGGTGTTTTCGATCCAGCTCGATCGCTCGGCGAAGGTGCTTCTCCGCCTCCGGCCACTGTTCGTTTTGGGCGAAGAAATAGCCCGCGTCATTGTGCAGGTCGGCCTCTTTTGGCTGTTCCTTCAAAGCGATGACAAATTCTTCGGCGGCTTTCTGTTGATAACCGTTACGGCCAAACAGAACCGCGAGCCGCCAGGCCACGCCTTCTTGATTCGGAGCGAACTTGCGGGCACGAAGGTATTGATCAGCGGCTTCGGCATCGCAACCCTTGGCCTCGAGTTCCCGGGCGGTGGCCAGGCAAGCCTCGGCCGCGACCTTGGGCGGCAGATCCGGCGCTTCGCGCGCCGTGTTCTTAGCCATGACGGGAACGGTAACTTTGTAACCGGCTGATTTCGTGTTGCTCGGCAACAGACAGCCGCCCAGCGACCCCAATGCGGAGAAGAGGACAAGCCAGCGAATCCGTGTCATGATTAGTATCCTCGTCCGCCGCCGAAGCCGCCCGAGCCGCCACCGAAGCCGCCGCCAAATCCGCCCGAACCGCTGTTGTTCATGTTGCCGCCGCCCAGATTCCCCATGAAGAGGCGCGGATAGATGCGGGCTGCATCTTCGCCGAAGAGCCCTTCCGCTTTCGAGTCGGCCAGAACGACTCGTGCCTCGGCATCGCCCAAGCCAGCTTCCTTGAGCGCTCGAACCAGGATCGGCAAGCGAGCGCCATCGAGAGCGGGCGATTCACTGGGCGTGAGATAGACGTGACCTGGGGTTCCCGCGAGTTCCTCCGCCAACTGGCGAATGTGACGTCGCCCGAACGGGCCAAGCGTCTTGCCGCCCAGATACCATTCGAATTGATGGATGAAGTAGCGATCGAGCCGAGCCTTCATTACTTGGTGTTCCGTGTAGGCGAGAACCGACGAACCATTGGGCGGCAGGTTCGGGTAGGGCGACCACTTGGCCGAGTGGCAACCAAACAACGTCCCGCAATCGTTGAAGCAGCCGCCGTAGGGGGCGTTGGGCGCCTGGGCGATCGCGAACGAATGACCGGCGAGCAGAGTGCCCGCCGACAGCAGCCCACGCACCGTTCCGATCAGATGGATTTTCATGAATAAACTCCCGCGTACGCCGGACTAACGGCGCGAGTAGCCGGGTTGGCCGATGAGTAGTTTTTCTTCGATCTGCTGGCGACGTTTCGGGTCGTCGGCCGTCAGGGCGGGGACCGGCGTCGGCAGAATGTGGTCGCCAATGGCCGAGGCCGGTTGCACCGTTCCGGACAGGCCGCGTTTGCTGAGCATTTGGCTGCACAAGTAGAACTCGACATCGCTGGGCGAGATCATTTCCGTTCCGGGCAACGGCTTGAGTTCGTGGCGTTCGAGTGGGTGAACCAGTTCCGGGGTGATGAGTACGACGAGTTCTTGTTCGGCACACGAGGTACGATCCGAGGCGAACGCTCGACCCAGGAAAGGAATATCGCCGAGGAACGGGACGCGCGTCGCATCGGAGCCGAGATTGCTTTGAATCAGGCCGGCGATGGCGATGGTCTGGCCTTCGCGAAGTTCGACGGTTGTTTGAAAGGTGCGTACGTTGAGTGACGGAACATTGGCGCCGCCGATGTTGGCGGAAGTCGCGTTGTCGCGGGTGCTGACGGTGCCATTGAGCGTGAGGCGGACGCGATCGCGATCGGTGATGACCGGAGTGAACCTCAACTGGACGCCGAACGGAATGAAGGACACGCCCTGCAAGCCGACCGCGGTTGCCCCGGTGACGACTGGGACAGGGAACTCGCCGCCCGCGAGAAAAGAAGCGACCCGGCCGTTCATCGTCACCAGGTTCGGCTCGGCCAGCGAACGGGCCAGGCTGAGATTCTTCAAGGCGTTGATGGCGAGCAGAATATTGCCTCCATCAAGGCGTGCCGGGAGATTGATGCCGCTCGTCGAAACGGATCCGCCGCCTCCGCCGAAACCGGCGCCGTTGGCCTGCAAGCCGAGGAGGCCGCCCGTCAACTGGGCGAAGACCAGGCCGCTGCTATTGGCCACGCTGAAGTTGATGCCGATACTACGTGCGGCCGAGCGGTTCACTTCCGCGATGGTGCAGCGAAGCATTACCTGCTGTTCGCCCGCGACGCGCAGCTGATTGATGACATTGCGCCCGCCGGCCACCAGGAAATTCTCGAGCGTATGTTCGCCCATGACATCGGCGTCGGCGACCGCCTCCGCGGGAACAATGACATTAAGTTGGTTGATGGGAATCGTCGCTGCCGAGTCACGTGGAGCGTTGGCCCGCACGATGCGAAGAATTTGAAACCCTTCCTGAATGTCCTTCACTTCGCCCATGAGGACCAACTTGTCGCCCACCAGCTTGATGCGCACTTCGCTATCGGGGAACGCTTTGTTGATCTCCTGGGCGAGAGCGGCGTAGACGCGCTCGGTGCGCCCCTTTAGTTCGGGGTCGGGCAGCACGCGCACGAGATAGCTTAAAATAACCTGCTTGTCTTTGTTCTTGGGATCGGCGAACCAAAGCGTCATCACCGTGGTTCCTACCCTATTACCGGTCAACGAGAGTTCTTGCGGTGAAATGACGGTGGAGGAAGCGATCTTCTCGTCGGCGATCTGCACCCGCTTGGGCGCGTCTTTGAAGAGCATCAAACGCGAGCGATTGTGGATCAGGTCGAGCGTGTTTTCCGGATCGACCACGTTGGTGACAAATTGACCGAAACGCTCTTTCACTTCCTTGGTGACTTTGGGCGTCAGGCCGACCGGATTGCCGAGAGCCGGCAATCGCTTCAATTCTTCGCCACCCGCATCCTTCGGCGGCATGATCTGTTCAATTGGCTTCGGCTCGACCGCTTGAACGGGGTGAATGTCGCCCGCTTTCGCCGCGGATTTCCAAGATAGATCGATAACAGGCGCCGGCTCCGATTGGGCCGCGGAACCGAGCATTCCGACCAGGCATGCGAACGCCAGCATGTGGCCGCCCCACCAGCGAACGGTAAACCTCCATGAGTGCTGCGTAGCCATAAACCACCTTGTCTGTTCAGCGGAACGGCTGACTTCGTCATCGCTTTCACGATGGCTAAGCGGCTCCATTCCGCGCCTTCTCTAGATACCTATCGGCGTATAACTTGGTAAACTTTGACAAAGATCCCGACTTTGTCGGTCATGCGGACACGAGATCTCACCGAATTCATCGAACTCTAGCTGTTTTTTGCCATTTCTCATTGAAATCTCTTGACGCAGTATTCGTAAGATATAGTTTGTTATACATGATAATACTCGGAATCGAATTGACGGTTCTTGATAAAACTTTGTCGATTATTCCGATGTGTATCGCAATCGTCCTTGGTCTTCATCCCCTGACCTGCCTCGTTAAGGAGTCCTGTCCATGATGTTGAAGAATCGTCAACAGAAACGCAAGGGCGCAGCCCTTGTCGAGTACGCCCTACTAATCGCGGGCGTCGCCCTGATCTGCGTTGCCGCCGTGTCCGTGTTCGGCCACAAGACCAACGACATGATCGCCGCGACGGCAGGCGTTCTGCCCGGCGCGCATGCCGATGACAATGCGCCGATCAACAGCGGCTACATCGTCGAGACGGCCCCGAACGCCAATGGCGCGATCGCCATCGACGTCGGCACGATCGTGACCAACTCGAACACCGAACGTCTCGGCAATCTTCTCGGCAGCGCCAACGGCACGATTTCGACGCTGGTTGTCGAACCATAAGCAACGCGTGATCCATCGCCTCTTTGCCACGGCCTCCGGCCGCGTATTCGCGCGGCCGATGGCTCGTGGTTTTTCTCGATCGTCGGGAAGTTACTATGCGGAGTCTGGCGCAATACCCTGGTTCGCGGCGCGGCAGCGTCCTCGTTGAGTTCGCGTTTGTCGCTCTCGTTCTGTACCTGCTGCTGGCGGCGACGATCGAGTTCGGGCGCATCTTCTTTTCCGCCCACACGCTACAAACGGCCGTCGATGTGGGGACACGCGAACTGGCGCATCTGCCGCTGCCGGCCACATCGACCTTCGATGCCGCCTTGCAAGATCCGACCGTTCAAGCACGAATCTACAGCCAGGATTGGCTTGTGGTTGATCTCGACTCCCTTCCCAGCGATCTCGATGCCTTCTGGGCCGACAAGCCTGTTCTGAACCAGCAACTGCGCAACCTCATGATTCTGGACACCGAAACGGGCCAACGCCTGCTCCGCTATCCCGGCGCCCTCGTCAGCGCCACGGGAACGCCAACCGGCTACACGGTGCGCATTCCCGTGGTTGACGCGAGCAACACCGTCGTCTGGCACGACGTCGTGGAAGAGATCAAACCCGAAGGAGCCGCGGAAGGGCCGTTCAGCTTGCTGGCGCCGCCGCCGAATCCGCCCGAACTGCGTGGATTCGTGGCGTTGCGGATCAACTATCCGTATCAGGCCGCCGCGTTGACGGGCTATCGGTCGAATCCCGCGAATCAGCCGGGTGAGTCGCCCATGCCTAATATCGATTTTCCGGTGGAAACGGACGATGACGCCGGGCCGGGAACTTACACCGGCCCGTTGGGGTTGGGTAAACAATACGCCCTCGGCAAGGAGGTCCGACCGTACCGCAAGGTGCTCTCCGCGCAGGCGATTTATCGCCGTGAAGTCTTTCGTTGAGTCTGCGATCGAAAGGGAATTGATCATGGCATATGGCTACTCGCCGCCGCGCGGCCGTTCGACCACGACGCTCATCGTCCTGGGATTGCTCTTCCTCATCGTGGGAGGTCTTGGGACCGTCGGCGCCCTGTGGGGATTTGGAATCATCCCCAATCCGTTCGGCAAGACGACGTTGGCCGGCCCATCACGGGAAGGGATGGTGGCCGTTCCCGTCTCCGCCATCGACATTCCTTCCATGTCAAAAGTGACCCGCGATCACTTGTTCGACAAGGAAGCGAAGGAAATCAAACTCATCTACATCAAACCTGAAGAACTTCGGCCGGACATGATTCGCGATCTCAGCCAGATCATCGGCCGAGTGATGAAACGCGAAAAGAAACCGGGCTTCGCATTCACCGAGCGTGACTTTTATCCCGTTGGCACGCAACCGGGCCTCACCGCCGCGATCCCGCCCGGCAAGCGATCGTTCGTTCTCCCGGTCGAGAAGATCACCGGAATCGCGACGCTGCAACCGGGCGACCATTTCGACATCGTCGGCTCGCTGGCGGTGGACGACAAGAAAAATCCAACCGGTTCGACGCCCAAAGATCTGATCAACAGCGCCATGGTAGTGTCGCCGACGGGCCAACCCTATCCGCCCAAGCGCTCGGTCGTGCGCTCGCTCGTCGCAAATGGGTTGGTGCTGACGCCGCCGACGATCCGGCTGGTGCCGACCGGGGCGTCCACCTCACTGGCCGGTGGCGCGCCGCCCAAGACCAAGCCGGTGCAAGAAATCGCCATTGCCATTGACGCGGATGAGGTAGCGATCCTGGCTGATGCGTTGAAGGTCGACGCAAGCTTGACCTGCGTGGCCCGTTCCGGCCAGCCCAACGGCAACACCGATCCTGAAATGCCGATCGTCGTTCCGACGCCGAATGTCCCGACCGTCAAGATCAAGACGATCGAGACCATCGTCAACGGCAAGCGCGAAGTCTTGCGGTTCGGCGAGGCCGGCGAACCGCTCGTCGACGCCGGGAAAGAACTCATTGAGTTAGCGCCGCGCGGAACCGAGAAACCATAAGGAGCGTCGTCGATGCGTCTTTCTTCCACGCTTCACAGGCGGCGCGGCGTCGTGCTCGTGTTGTTTGCCTTGCTTGTTTTCGCGCTGATGGGTCTGGCCGCGTTGCTCATCGATATGGGCATCGCTCGATTGACGCAACGGCAGATGCAGTCGGCCGCGGACACGGCCGCTCTCGAAGGCTTGCGCGGCCGGGACCCCGCCACCCTCGATCCGGACCGGACGTTGGCAAGCGAACTCGTTAAAATTCAATTTGACGATGATCTGAACTCGGCCCATGGCGACCACATGCAGTTCGGGGCAGGTCCCCGCCTGACGTTGATCGATACGCAAGGCGTGAGCGACGTCGGCAACTTGAACGCGGGACAACTTCTGACTGTTGGCGATCCGCCCGTCTACAAGCCGGTGCTTCAGTTGAATGCCGAAGATGCCGTTCCTGGCGATCTCGTCAGCGGCTCCTATCAGGGCGATCTGCTGCCTCATGGAGAATCGGCCGACTATGTCCGGGAGGACTTCGTTCCGCATTCGGTTGATCTCGCGCTGCCACGCAACGCCTTACTGGTTCGTTTGCGGCGGACTAACGACTTTCAAGGGCTCGACGACCTGTCTGGCGTCAGTTCCTCAGGAGAAGCGCTCCCCCTCCTGTTCGGGCGCGGCACTTTGATTCAGGCAGCCGATCCTTCGTCGGGGTACTCGGCCCGGCATCATGGGATTTCGGTGCGTGCAACAGCGATCGCGCAGGCTCGTCCCGCGCTAACCGTTGGTCCGGTCATCGTCGACGGCGAATTGGCCGTTGACGGAATCGCTCCCGTTGCTCTGCAACGAACATTCTGGCTAGGCATGGGCGCCGACGTGGTCACGCTTGCCGTGAATGCCACCGGTGGCTTGGGAACAACGGGCGGTTCCGGGCAACTCATTCAGGCGAACAATTTCGTTTCGATCGGACGGCGCGTGACGGAACTCGCCACAACTCAGCTTCCGGTGTTGAGCGACGACCAGAGACCGCGGAGCATCTACGTGCCGTTGTTCGAATCAATCGCGGGGCCGAACGGCAGTGAGAACTGGCTCGTCGGTTTTGGAAGAGTGACGATTGATAACCTCGCGCCGTTGCAGCTTCGTCGCGAGACGGGGATTCTCGCCGCCCGTAATGCGAGTGCGGTGCTGATCCAGGGCGAGAGCAACAGTCTTCCCGCCGATGCGCCGCTCGATGAGATATTCACGATTCATCGGGCGCTGGGAGAAAGCGCTGACAGCCGATTGCTGGTCGTGACCGCGCCGGCGCTGGTTCGCTAACTCATAACCCCCCACGATCCGTGCATTCCAACCTTCAGATCCTGGTTGCCTCCTCCGCCGATTCGCGATTGCAACCGGAACTTCGCGATGCGTTTGCCGGCGTTCCCGATGTCGCGCCCGTCTTTCATTTCGCGACTGAATTCCACCGCGCGGTGGAACTCGCGCGCAATCATCAGCCCGATCTGGCCTTGATCGAGATGACTTCGGATCTCAATCCACTGAGGCACATGGTCGAGGAACTGAGCGTAGCGGCCCCCGACATCGCGATCGCGGCCGTCTTTCGCCCGGAAGTTTTCGGGCACGACATTTCCGAGAGCGCCTTCCTGATCGAGGCCATTCGGGCCGGCGCTCGCGACTTTCTGCGCCGGCCTATCTCCAGCACCGACCTCGGCCAACTCGTGCAGCGTCTAACTCGCGGAACGGGGAAAGCCGCTCGCGGAGTCGGCAAGGTCGTCTCATTCGTCAGCAACAAGGGCGGCGTCGGCAAGTCCACGCTATCCACGAACGTCGCGTGTGCCCTCGCCCAGCGGTTTTCCGAGAAGGTTTTATTGATCGACGCTTCCCTGCAAATGGGCGTCTGCTCGGCGCTCTTGAATTTGCGACCGGCCACGAGTCTCTCCGACTGCGTGCGCGAATGGGAACGGCTCGATGAGTCACTCATCCGGCGTCTGGCGGCCAGCCACGCTTGCGGGCTGCACGTACTCGCGGCCCCCGCCGACGCGGAGGAAGCGTCGCAAGTGACCGATGCCGTCATGGCTCGCGTCATTACCTTGGCGCGGCGGACCTATGACTATGTCATTGTCGATACGTTCCCCATGCTCGATCGCGTGATTCTCACCGCGCTCGATCTCAGCGAACGGGCCTACCTCATCACGGAAAATGTTGTTCCGACGGTGCTGGGCGCCGCCAAACTGGTGGAAGTATTCGACCGTCTTGGTTTCCCCGCCGAGCGCCAGCGCGTCATCCTCAATCGTTTCAATTCCTTTGGCGGCTTGCGCGTCGCGGATGTCGCCGCGCGGATCAAGCGTCCGATCGATTTCGTGGTGCCCTACCAGAAGAAGCTGGTGGCGGCCGCGAATCTCGGTGAGCCCTACATTCTGAAGGCAAGCGCCTGGTGGGGCTTCGGCAAGGCAATCCACCAGATTATCGGCGACATCACCGAAGCGAAACCGCTCTCCGGCCTGGCCCGCGGCGAACCCCCAACCAACAGCCCCGCTCAATCAAAATCCACGGAAGCAGCCCCATGACCCCTGACGGCAAACAATCAAACCGATCGCGCGAACTACTCGGACATACGGAATTCGCCATCCCCGCCGCGCGGTTCACGAAGCCCAAATCGGGAATCAGCGCACCGCGCGTCGCGGGCGATTCCAAAATAACTCCTCCGTCGAGCGGCTACCAGGCCGTCAAGTCAGAGCTTCACCAACGCTTGCTCAACGATATCGACGAGCGCGACCTGTTCGGCTCGACCGAAGAAGCCGTTGGGGAAATAATTCGCCTGTTCGTCGGCCGGATCCTGGCCACGGAAGACATCCCGCTCAATGAAGCCGAGCGCGAACGGCTCGCGGACGATTTGCTCGAGGAGACGCTCGGCGTCGGCCCGCTCGCTCCGCTCATGGCCGACCCCGCGGTGACGGACATCCTCGTCAACGGCCCGAACCAAGTCTACATTGAACGCTTCGGGCGACTTGAAGTGACCGACATCCGCTTTCGCGACGCGGAACATCTGGTGCGAATCATCCAGCGCATCGCCGCTCGTGTCGGCCGGCGCATTGATGAATCGTCGCCGATGGTCGATGCCCGCTTGCCCGATGGCTCTCGCGTGAACGCGACGCTGCCCCCGGTCACCATCGACGGGCCGACGCTTTCCATCCGGCGCTTTGGCAAACGCCGCCTGCGCTGGGACGACTTGCAACGGCTTGGGATGCTCTCGCCGGACATGGCCCGGTTCCTCGAATTCGCGACGCGGGCCCGCAAGAACATCCTCATCTCGGGCGGCACCGGTTCCGGCAAATCGACGTTTCTGGGCGCCTTGGCCGAAGCGATCTCGCCCACGGAGCGGATCGTAACGATCGAGGATGCCGCGGAACTGGTCCTCGATCAACCCCACGTCGTGCGGATGGAAAGCCGGCCTGCCAACGTCGAAGGCCAGGGCCGAATTGTGTCCCGCGATCTCGTGATCAATGCCTTGCGGATGCGGCCGGATCGCATCATCGTCGGCGAAGTGCGCGGCTCCGAAGCGATCGACATGCTCCAGGCCATGAACACCGGCCATGAGGGCGGCTTGACGACGATCCATGCCAACACGCCGCGCGATGCGTTGGCGCGACTGGAGACCATGGTGCTGATGGCCGGGCTCGACCTGCCGTCGCGCTCGATCCGCGAGCAGATTGTCTCAGCCCTGCACTTCCTGGTGTCCGTGAAGCGTTACGAAGACGGCGTTCGCCGCGTCGCGTCGATTTCCGAGATCACTGGCCTCGAAGGGCTAACGCCGCAGACCCAGGAACTCTTCCGCTTCGAGCGAAAAGGAAAAAAGGGCCGGAGCGTTCAAGGCGAGTTCATCGCGCTGGGCATCGTGCCGCGCCTCGTCGAAGAACTTCGCGAGCAGGAAATCGAGATCCCCCTGTCGCTCTTCCAGAAGCCGCGCGGGGGCGTCGATGATTGAACTGGCCCTGGCTTTACTCTGCCTCGCGGCCGCGGGCGCAGCCATTGCGTATTGGTATAGAGGCGTTCGCGAGCGCGAAATCGTCCGCCAGCGGTTGACTGCCGCGGACGTCGAGCCTGATCGGACGCCGCCACGCTGGGATGTCCCGTACGTCCGGCGGGCCTTCATCTTGCCCTGGTTGATTGGCGGCGGAGTTGCCGCTAGCCTTCTGTTCATCGTGAAAGTCAAGATTGTCTACGCCCTCCTGCCTGGCCTGCTCGTGGGATTGTTGGGATCGGAAATCGATCGCATGCGGATCTTGCGCCGGGCGAACCGCATCGAGGCCCAACTATCGGACGCGATCGACTTGATGGTGGGATCGTTGCAGGCGGGCGGCAGCGTGCTTAGCGCTCTCGATTTTGCCGTGCGCGAATCGCGCTGGCCCATCCGACCGCAACTGGAGGAAGTCGTCGGCCGCATTCGCCTGGGCGATAACCCGCCCGCGGCGCTCAAGGCTCTCGCGCGGCGTGTGCCACTCGAAAACTTCGTCCTATTCACCACAGCTCTAGCGGTTCATTGGGAAGTCGGCGGCAGCCTGGCGGCAACGCTGTCAATGGTGGGCAAGTCGATCCGCGATCGCATTGAAATCGGCCGGCGGGTCAACTCGCTCACGGCCCAGGCCAAAGTGTCGATCATTGCCGTTCTCGCGGCCACGTTCTTCATCGCCCTGGTCATCTGGCGCAACAACCCAGAGCGCATGGAATCGTTCGTGAAGACCAAGATCGGGTCTTATGCGATCGGGTTCGCCATCGGCTTGCAGGCCATCGGCATTGTCTGGTCGGCCGCCATCAGCCGGTTGAAGTTTTAAGGAGGCGCGATGACCGCGGCGGGAATCGTAATCGCGGTCTGGCTCGCCGGGCTGGCCGTTCTGTTCGTCCTAATCCGAAGCGCGCTGCTGCGCCGCCGGCTGCGGGAACGCATTGCGGAAGTCTCCGAAGGCCTGTCCACTTCGATGCCCTCGCAAGAACCCGATCGCGGCCTGGCCGCCTGGCTCTTTCGAGCCGGCTATCGGTCGCCCAATGCCGTGTCGGCATTCATCGGTCTTTCGCTCGGGGCGCTCGTGCTGGCGACAATACTTGTCGCAGTCGTCTACCGCAGCGGCCTGCTGGAAAAAGGCCGAGTGGGGTTGGCCGGCATTCCCGGCAACGTGGGCGACATCTTCCTGCCGATGCTCGTCGTCGCCCCCTGGCTCATCGGCATCATCTTGGTTGCATTACCGTGGCTCGTCGTTCGGCAGGCACGCCGACAACGGGTGACGCAAGTCGAGCAAGACTTGCCCCTTTTTCTCGAACTGCTGGCTACCCTCAGTGAAGCAGGACTGGGGTTGGACGCAGCCCTCGATCGCATTCTTACGTCGCAATCAAGCGAACGCGTGTTGAATCAGGAACTGCGCCAGTTCCAGCGTGATGTACTGGCGGGTCGTTCGCGCGTCAGCAGCCTGCGCCGATTGTCACAACGGGTCGATGTGATGTCGCTGACCGTGTTCATCTCCGCTCTCGTCCAAGCGGAACAGGTTGGCTCCGGTGTCGCCAATGTTTTGCGAAGGCAAGCGGACGACCTGCGCGACCGCCGCCGGGAACGAGCCATCGCCTTCGCCATGACACTTCCCGTGAAGTTGCTCTTTCCGCTCGTGATCTGTTTCCTCCCCGGGATCTTCGTCGCCACCCTGGGACCGACGTTCTATCAGTTTTTCCAGTTTGCCGATTCCGTCATCCAGAATCGCGGAGGGCGTTGAGATCTCGGCGTGGGGACGGATCGGGACGGCCGGATCCCGACCGTTTCAAAGCGATCGACAGCGCAGCTTCGGCAACAACCGCTGGTATGCAGTACTTGCTCCGCCACCTGGCGAATCGCCTCAACCAGATCGCCGAGTGAGAAGACGATGTCAAGGTCGACGACAAAATCTCGGGGAGCGTGGCCCTTCCATTTCACGGTTGGGGCTTGCATGTTGCCGAAACTATGATCCCGTCGCCCCCAAGCCAGATCTTGTTCAATTCGCTCGTCTAGCGCTCCGCCGGATCACGACGTTTCCCTTGTACTCGGCGCGCCGCGTGGTTTTCGAACGATCCGACACTGAAGGGCTCGGTTGGATCTCAAATCTCTCACCCTCACGAGCAAAACAGCCGCGCCTTGCTCATGACTTTGCCGTCCCGGTCGTTGATCGCCATGCTGAGAGGCTGGCGGACGCGGGAACCGCTGGTTAGGTACAACATGGTGCTCGGGTCGAGCAAGGCGTCTGCGGCAACGGGTTCGATGCGGCCGACCGGCCGTGGCTCGGCGTTGGCCGTCAACAGGCGTTCGCGAGAATCGCCAGGATCGGCTCATCGACTCAGCGGAAATCTGGAACGCGTCCTGAAGTTGATAGGTTATTTTGACGAGTCGTACGCATTCGACAAAACTCGTTGCCTGGCATGCCGGCGCCAGGCGTGCGATCAGTTCGGCTGCCGTGCGATAGGTGTCCTGATGCTCGCGACAGCGAATTTCGACTCCCGCCAGGCCTTACTCATCGCACTCCTCACAAGAGTGGCGTCACGGCCTGCGTCACTTCCAGTTCCGCAATTTTCAATTGATTCGGATCGATCTTGATTATCGCCGTATCACGCTCGACCGATAGGCGGACACGTGTTTTGGTGACTTCGATGGCGAAGTCCGTCTCGTACAGAGACCCGAATACTGCCCCGGTCCAGCGGACCGTCACGCGGAAGATCATCTCATGGCGATCAGACGACAACGAGGCTTGCACCGGCAGCGATTGCACAAATGAGCCGGTAGGATGCGTTCGTTGCAAAAGAGTCTGTCCCATGTTGATGCCATACATCCCCTGCCGGACGCGCTCATACTGCTCTTTGGTGAAAGCTCTTGGATCCGGCCGGTCTTTGTTCGAGGTGCTGGGGTCTAGAATTGGAGGCGACGCTGGCCCATTGCAGCCGTTGCATCCGCAGCCATTGCAGCCGCTGAGGATTGACAGCATGAAGCAAACAATCGGCAGAATCCCGAACGAAGTTAGGCCGCGTTTCATGGGGCAATTCATCAGACATCTCCGGGTATAGATGTTCGGTCGATCAATCCATCAACAGTCGGAACACGCGAGAAATCGAATCGGAATCCGATCGAAGTTCCTGGTGTTGGAATTTGGTGGCGATGATCGTGTTTGAGCCGATCAGGAAGGCACTCTTCACTGACACGCAGCCATCGCCGTGAGTGATTTCTTCCGGACACCGGAGGTCATTCAGCCAAGCAAGACCTTGCCGTCTGAGCACCAGGGATCGTTCCTGTTCCACCTTTCGCCGTAACGTGGAACGGACGATTTCGAATGTCTTGGAAGCCGCCATGGCCTTGAGCGGACTCAGAAACTGCCCATAAACGACCCGATGACGCTTGGCATGATCGCCCGCGGCGCCGAGATGATTTAGAAAAAGACTGTCGGGCTCTAAGTCCAGAAAGATCTGCCCTTCGCGCTCTTTGTTCAGTTGGCCTGCTGTTGACGGAAGGTCGAACGGTAGGCCGAGGTGTTCCGGAACGTCGAGCCAATACCGCAGACGCACCATGGACGATCCACGATGAGGCGTTCCCAGCAGCACGGCCCGATCGAAGCGGCCATCGGCCTTCTCCGCGTACCACCGCAACACTAGTCCGCCGGCACTATGGCAAATGAACCGAGCATTTGCGGGAGCAAGACAAACCCGGTCGATCTCGTTCTTCAAAGCGGTGCCCGCTCGGGCCAGACTTCCGGTCGGCGGATAGCGAAAAGCCAGAACCGGCACATCCTTGAAGACGCCGCTTGTCTGCATCGCGGTGATCATCGGCACAAACGTCGCCTCGGAACCGAGCATGCCATGCACGAAGATGATTGGCTGGGCGGTTTCGCCGATCGACTGGTTCTTCGGCCGGTCGAATCGGCCTATAAGTCGATCGTAAATGAGCAGGCCGAAACGATCCGGTTCGTCGAAAATGCCGTCACGGTCAGCCAACAGCCGCCGTAGGCGTTCCTCTGGGGCCGGCATGTTGACATTCAGGGATAAGCTGAAGCGATCTTCCAGTTGCTTCTTGACTGGATCGATCTCCGCTTCAGCTCGCAAGCTAGGACGGTTGAACAGAACCATCCAGCGGAGCAGATCGAGCGTGGCCTCTGGATCAAACCCGGCATTGCGGCAAAGATGCAGGGCAAACAGGTCGGCCTCGTATTCCTGCTCACGCGAGTAGACGAAGGGGGACAGTTGGCCGGCAGCGGTCGGGCTAGTCCGCAGAATCGAATACAGGTCCTTGCGGTCAATTCCCAAATTGTTGCCGTCATTCGCCTCTCGATCCAGCTCGATGCCTTGATACCCGCGGCGGCAATGCGCTAAGGCATTATGGCCGATCACTTGAGCCAGAAGGAACGCCAGCGCGGCCGGCTCTCTTTTGCTGTCGGCGAGCAATAGGTCGAGCAGCGGCTGGGAGATGTAAATATGCCCGCCACCTGAGGTGAATGCCTCCAATTCCGAGATGCCGAGAACGGTCAAGGAGAATTTGACATCATCGGTTCGATATGAAGATGGCAAGTGTTCCAAGAGCTTGGCGAAAACTTCCTCGGCCTGCGGTGGCACGTCAAGTGTTTTGCAAGCATTGGCAATTCGAAAGTGTTGCTGATCGGCTTGCCGACGCTCGTCAACGGCGGGTGGTAGGACATTCAGCAAGAGCCAAGACGTGAAACTGGTGTGTTTGTTTCGCGGTGGCTCGGAAAGATCTTTCTCGGCACTCTTCGAAACGAATTCATCGATCTGTCGCCTCTGCGTCTCGCTGATCTCGGCGAACGCAACTGATTTCTCGTCGGCGTGCAGAGTGCCGGCTCGGTTGTCCACTGTCAAGTGCCTGCCGGCCAGCAGTATCGCACAGAGGATTGCGCAGAGGACGGCGATAATAAGAATTCG
>Ga0105046_10005659_pt1 | contig 19757 bp, 12 predicted proteins | sample MAT03_FD_78385 | JGI IMG/M metagenome (GOLD analysis project Ga0105046, IMG submission 78385) | Freshwater microbial communities from Lake Fryxell liftoff mats and glacier meltwater in Antarctica - MAT-03 (megahit assembly) | ecosystem: Environmental > Aquatic > Freshwater > Ice > Liftoff... | reverse complement strand
TCGCCGCCATGCACGCGGCCGAGGCCGCGCAGAGCTTCTCAAACACCTGCTGCTCACGCTCAATGGCCCGCGCCCCGGCCGTGGTCGTCTTGTCTTCAAACGTCTTGAGTTCGGGCGTGATGTAGCGCTCGGCATTCGTCAGCGTCTGCCGCCGCGCAAACACCGTCGGCGCGCGCGAGGTCTGCCCCTTGGGGAGTTCGATGTAGTAGCCGAAGATCTTGTTGTAGCCCACCTTCAGGCCGGGAATGTTGTGCTCGCGCATGAGGGCCGACTGATATTCACTCAGCCAGGCGCCGGCATCCCGCTGTAGCATCCGCGCTTCATCAAGCACCGCGTCCACCCCGTCGCGAACCAGGCCGCCCTCACGCAAATGCGTCGGCGGCTCATCCACACAGGTGCGGGCGATCTCATCAGCCAGAGGTTCGAGCACGCCGCGCACTTCGCGCAGCGCCGCCAAATGCGCGCTGAGCGCCCCCACGTTCACCATGGCCGCATCCAGCGCCGCCAGTTTGCCCAGCGAGCGACCCAGCGCCACCAAATCCCGCGGCGTAGCCCGGCCCAGCGCCACCCGCGCAGCAATACGCGGCACATCCTGCACGCCTTTGAGCGCCGCTTCAACCTCGCCCGCCAGCCGCCGATCTTCCTTCAGCGTCGCAACGCACGCCTGGCGGGCCTCAATGACCGCCAGTATCGCGCTCGGGCGGCACAGCCAGTCGCGCAGCAATCGCTTGCCCATCGGCGTGCAGCAGCCCGGGCCATCAGGCCCCAGAAACACCGCCACCAGCGAGCGATCCTGACCGCCCGGATTACCCGCCGCTCCCCCGCCACGAATGGTCCGATCAATCTCCAGCGACCGAAACGTCGCCGCGTCGAGCATCAGGCAATCACCCGCCTGCTCACGCCTGGGCGGCTGAAGGTGCCCAAGCGACTTGGCGAGCGCCGCCGCTCGACCCGCCTGCGTCGCCCCGTCGAGCGCCTGCGTCTGGCGCAGGTAGCGCAGCAGCACGCCCGCAGGAATCAGGCCAAGGTCATCATCCTCCAGCCCGAAGCCGGCGAGGGTTGACACGCCAAACTGCGAGCAGATCGCCTCGCGGGCTTCATTCAAGCGAAAATGCCACTGCGGCTGCGGCGTGCCCGGCACGCCCAGCGCATCGAGAATCGCGCCCACGCGGCCGGGCTTCTTGCCGTCGCCCGTGTCGGCATACACCACCTCGCTCACCTGCCGGCGGGCCAGTTCGTCGATGATGGCCCCGCCCACGGCCGCGCAGCGCGTGAGAACAAACCGCCCCGTCGAAAGTTCGGTCACGGCGATCATGACCTCGTCACAATCGGGCGGATAGCAGACGCACGCCAGGTTGTTGGGTCGGTCGTCTTCCAGCAGCGTCTCATCAACCAGCGTGCCGGGCGTGAGCAGGCGCGTCACTCCCCGCTCAATCACCGCGCTCGCGCCGCCGAGAGCCTTGGCCTGCTCGGGGGTCTGAAGCTGATCAGCCACCGCCACCCGCACGCCCAGCGCCACCAGTCGCCGCACATAGGTGTCGAGCTGGTGGTAGGGCATTCCCGCCATGGGAATCCCCGCCGACCGCTGCGTGAGGGTGAGCCCCAGCAGCTTGCTGATCTTGACGGCATCATCATCAAAGAGCTCGTAAAAATCGCCGATGCGAAAAAGCAGCAGACAATCCGGATGGGCCTTCTTGAAAGCCATGTACTGCCGCATGGCGGGCGTATCACGCGGGTCGCTGGCGGGCTTCTTGGCACCCTTGGCCGCCGCGAGGGCGAGTTTAGATTCCACCTGCGACTCGGCAGTCCCGCTCACGAGCCCAAGCCCGCCGTCATCAAGTTGTGTCTCGTCGCTGGTCATGCTGATTCGGCCAAAGGATAACGCTTTGCCGCCCCCATGCCGATAGGGTTCGCGGAGTATTCTCTGCAAACTCCGCCATGAACCCGCCTTCTCCCCATTCCCGCACTCCGACCGACGCTTCAACGCCGCCGTCGCTGCTCCAAGTTGCCCATCTTCCGATCACTGACTTCCCCCCCGCCATCTCGATTCCGCCCATCACCCGGCCCTTTGACGTCACGATCACCCCGCCCGGCTCCAAGTCGCTCACCAATCGAGCCCTGCTTCTCGCCTCGCTCGCCTCCGGCCGCTCGACGCTCCGCCGTCCGTTGCTTGATGCTGACGACGCCCGCCGCATGCAGACGGCCATCACCGCCCTCGGTGCCCGCCTGACCCCGCTCGCCGGCGGTGATCTCGCCGTCGATGGCGTAGGCGGCGCGTGGCCGATTACCGGCGAACACACGCTCGACCTCGGCAACGCCGGCACCGCCACACGGTTTCTCGCCGCGGCATCGCTCCTCGCCCCGCCGGGCACGTCGATCGTGATCGACGGCAACGAACGCATGCGCCAGCGGCCCATCGGCGAACTTCTCACCGCCTTGCGCTCCTTGGGCGCAACCGTCGAACCCCTCGGGGCTCCCGGCTGCCCGCCGCTGCGTGTCCGGCCACCGCACGATCGCTCGGTGTTTGCCGACTCACTCACCTTCGGCACCACCGCGTCAAGCCAGTTCATTTCCGCCGTACTCCTGATCGCCCCCTGGCTGCCGCGCGGCCTGACGGTGCGCTTCGCCCCCGGCTCACTCGTCACCAGCGAGCCCTATATCGCCATGACCATTGGCCTCATGCGGCAACTCGGGCTCAGCGTCTCCGGCCCTGCCTCGGGCCCCATATCCGTCAGCCCATTCACGCCCGGGACCGGCCTCGCCGGGTTTGATCTGGCCATCGAGCCCGATGCCAGCAGCGCGAGCTATTTCCTCGCCGCCGCCGCCATGTGCCCCGGCAGCACCGCCACCGTCACAGGCCTCAACGAGCAGAGCCTTCAAGGCGACGCGGCGTTCATTACCGTCATAAACGGCATGGGCCCCATGGTCGACAGCGGCGACTCATCAATCGGCGTCACCGGCTCCACCCGCCTGCGGGCGTGCCATGTTGACCTTGCCGACATGCCTGATACGGCAATGACCTTGGCGGCCATGTGCATGGTCGCCACTGGTCAGTCAACCATCCGCGGGCTTCGGACCCTGCGCGTCAAGGAGACCGATCGACTGGCGGCCCTGGCGTGCGAACTTTCCAAGCTCGGCGCCACCGTCGAGATCACCCGCCAAGGCCATGACGAAGGACTGCGAATCTCCCCTCCCGCGACCGAGTCCGGGGATAAGGGGGATTGGGCTTTGGATCGACCCGTCCGGCTCGATACCTACGACGACCATCGCATGGCCATGGCCTTGGCCCTGATCGGTCTGCGTCGCCCCGGCGTGGTGATCAACAACCCCGCCTGCGTCGCCAAGACCTATCCAACGTTCTGGGCGGACCTGCGCCGGCTTTATCCATAGAGAGCGCCCCGGTGAACAACCGGCACCCGCGCCAAGAGAATCCGCCCGTTTTTTGCCAAATGTCAGATCCAGCGGGAACCAACCGGCCTTCCGAGCGTCAAACTGAGCATGCAGTCTGGTGAGTCAAACGCCGAAGCCGGTCGATAGCTGGGGAAAGGATCGCCCGATCCCGCCCCCCCTCCTCCCCCGACAGGGCCTAAGCGGAGTACGCTTATCCGGACTGCAAACACCGTCCGCACCCGGACGTTGGTCAGGCGTATGCTTGGCCCCCCAGATTGGTCTGAGTGAATGAAGCAAGTCAAGGAGTCGTCGATGAGCATCCGCCGCAGCAAGTTGTCCACCCTCGCGTTCGCTTCCTCCGCGATCGCTCTTTCGCTCGCCGCGTCAACGGGTTTCGCCCAAACCGCCGGCAGCACCGACAAGGCCCCCGACGCCAAGAACGTGACCCCCGCCCCGCGCACCGGCAACCCCATGAAGGACGCCCTTCTCCGCATGCAAAAGCCGCTGACGGTCGAACTCAACGACAGCAAGCTCGAAGATGTCTTCGGCTATATCGCCCGCGAGACCGGTGCCGACCTTGAGGTCATGTGGAAGAACGACATCGACGACGGACTCGACAAAGAGCAGACCATCACCGTCGCCGCCAAGAACATGCCCGCCATCGACTTCCTCGAAAAGATCTTCGAGCGTTTCGAGGGTGGCACCAAGAAGCACTCCTGGCAACTGGCCGACAACGGCGCCGTGCAGATCGGCAGCAAGTCACGCCTCAACAAGTTCAAGCGCATCGAGATCTACGACATCAACGATCTCCTCTTCGTCCTGCCGCTCTACGACAACGCCCCCCAGATCGACCTCAACTCGGTTCTCCAGTCGAGCAAGGGCGGTTCGGCTCAGTCTCCGTTCAAGGAACGCGCCAATCAGACCCGCAAAGAGCAGGAAGTGAAGTCCAAGGACGATCGCGCCAAGGACCTTCAGGAACTGCTCACCAGCACCATCGAGAACGAAGAGTGGCTCGACGGCGGCGGTGAGAACACGATCCGCTACTACCAGGGCAGCTTCATCGTGAACGCCGCCGACTACATGCACCGCGCCCTCAACGGCTACAAGTGGTGGCCCTCCTTTAAGACCTCCGGCGGCACGAGCGGCGTCAAGCGCTACGTCTCGCTCACGCCCGACACCAGCATCGCCAAGGCCGACGTGCCCTTCCGCACGGTCAGTGTTAACGAACCCCGCTGATGCGCGTTTGATCAAACCCGCGGACGCAACGATCAACTCACAACGGCTCGCTTCGGCGGGCCGTTTTCTTTTTTGGTTCTCTTTTCTGGCCTCCCGGCTGCACCACAAACACGCGCCGCTCAGGCCGCCGGCGTTGCCGCCCGCTTGCGCTCGCACCACGCCCGCCACATGGTGCGATACGCCTCTTCAAGCGCCCGCGCCATCCCCTTCGCGTCGCCAAGCTCGCTCTGGCAAACCCGCTCCCGCAGCTCGCCGCGGAGCGTTCCAAGCTCTGCAACATCGCTCGCGCACCGCGCCGCCGCGCGCACAAAGCCTTCCGCATCGGTCGCGATCAGCTCGGTCAGCCCCACCCGCGTCAGTATCGAAGCGCTGACCCGGCTCACATGCCCGATCCCGGCGCGGCTCACCACCGGCACACCCATCCACAGCGCCTCGCACGTCGTCGTTGTACCGGTGTACGGGTACGAATCGAGCGCAATGTCGATCAGGTTGTATACGTCCAGATGGTGGCTCACCGCCGTCTTCCACCCCACCATCTCGACGCGCCCGTCCTCGATCCCCAGCTCGCGCATCGGCTTCATGGCCATCTCGCGGAGCGAAGCGCTCGACTGCGCGCGGTTCTTGATGATCAACCTCGAACCCGGCACGGCGTGCAGCACCGCCGCGAACGTCCGAAGCTGCGACTCGTTGATCTTGGCCGAGGCGTTCAAACACCCAAATGTGATGTGGCCGTTTCGCACCGCCGGGAGCGGGCCCACGGCCGGAGCATCAGCCGGCGGCGAAAAGTGCAGGAAACTCCGCTTCAGCCGCAACAACTTCTCCGTAGCCAGTTCTGGCTCGCCAGGCGCTGGCATCGGATCGGTCACGGTGTCCACAATCCGGTAGTCCATGGTGGGGAGCCCAGTGGTGTCGGGATAGCCGATGTAGGTTACCTGCACCGGTGCCATCCGCCGCACCAGCAGAGCCTGGCGGGCCCCGTCGGTATGCCCATTAAGGTCAACGAGAATGTCGATCCCGTCCTTGCGCACGCGTTCCACAACCTGCTCGTCGGGCATGTCCTTGATCTGCACCCAGCCCTCGCACAGTTTCTTGAGCCGCTCACTCACCTTGTCCATCGGACTGTTCATGTAGACAAACAGCTTCACCCGCTCGCGATCGTGCTCGCGCAAAAACCCTTCGGCAAAGCACGCCACCACATGGGCCCGAAAGTCGGAAGTAAGAAATCCCACGCGGATCGGTCGCTCCGGATCGGGCGAGTTGCCAAAGCCCAGCGAATCGTTCACGGTTGCGCCGGCGCTCACCACCGCAGCCACAAACCGGCGGCCATACTCGACATGCTCGTCAAAGATCTGCCGCGCCGTCCGCGTCGGGTCGTAGTGCAGCGTCATCATGTGGTTGGCGACAAGCCCCGCCTTGCCGGGCGCCAGCGCGATGCTCTGGCGAAGAATCGCAATCGCCTCGGTGATGTTGGCCTCTCCACCCCCGCCCACCAGGGCCGAAGCCAGGTTCACCCGCGCCGATGGATCAACCGGCGCAAGCTCAAGCGCCCGCCGGGCCGCCGCGATTGATCCATCGATCTCGCACAGCGTGTGCAGCACGGGGGCCAAACCCAGCCACGCGACGGCGAGCTGGTCGTTGAGCGAAATCGCTTTCTCAAAGCACCCCTTGGCCTCCGCCGGCCGCCCCGCCATCACCAGCATGTTGCCAAGATTGGCATGCGGACGCGCATCCTCAGGCCGGGCCGCGATGGCCCGCCTCAGAGCAAACTCCGCCTGATCCAGCCGCCCAAGCCCGCACAACACCACCCCCAGCACCATGTTGCTCTCGGCATCGGTTGGGGCCTTGGCCAATGCTCTTCGCAACATCGATTCGGCCGCTTCCAACTTTCCGGCGCGGTAGGCTTCGATAGCGGCTTGAGGTGCGGGCATGAGTGGTCAGTGGTTCCGCGGCGGCGAGAACGAATCGAGCGCGACAGGCGCAGCCGAGCGTAGCCCGCCGGCACGAAGCCCCTTCAACATCGAAGCCATCTCGCTGGCAACCTCAAGGCCGTTAACACTACAGCGCCGATTCGTGCACGACCAGAGCCGGGCTGTCGCCGCGGCGTTCCCACCGTGAGCCGCGCCCCCGGGGCTGCGCCGTCGTCTCCAGATGCGCCAGGTAGTTGCGCAGCGAACGATCCTTGAACTGCTCAAGGTATTCAACCGCGACCGTCTTGTTGATCCCCAGAATCAGCTCGACCACCTTGGCCCGATCGAGCTCCGCCTCGACATCACTCCCAACCATGACCGCGCTACACGGCGCAAGAGCCGGCTCCACCGCCTCCACGACCATCATAACGATGTCCTCGTCATCGTCGGTGCCGCGCGCAGCGTCCTCGGCCATCAACTCGCCATCGTCGTCAAGCGTCTGCTCGCTTGCCGCGCTGGCCTCGTCCTCTTCGCCGATCGCGGCCGCAAGCGGCCCACTGGTTCCCGAGGCCGGGGCACTTTCCATCAACATCGAGTACTCCGCCTCGGAGAGCACCGACACGGTGTGCGGAGCTCGCCGGGCCGGGGGAGCCGGGGAGAGAGACGGGGGGGCAAGGGTGTGCCGGCGGGGCAGCTTAACCGGGAGCGAGCTTGACGGGCCGGAAAAATCAAAGAGGGTCAAACCGTCCATGGCAAGCCGTTCCTCGCCCCGCTACAGGGCGTGAAAGTGTGAAGACGTGGCTCCGCCATCGAACTGGAAGCGAGCGACTCCGCGCCCGCCGACCGAGTGATGGGTATCGGTTGACGGGTCGGTTTTGCTCCACCCGGCGCGGACAATCTTCTGGCCCCTCAGCCGTCGCGCTTCCCCTATGCTGGCGCGTGATCTTCGCCCTTCCATCCATGCACGATTCTGGCGGCTCGGCCGCTTTCCGGCCGGTCCCGGGTGCCAACGCGATCTTCGTCGCCGCGGGCACGCCCGCCTCGGCCCTGCTTCACCCGAACTTCCACCTTCCCAGCACGGTACCTCCCACGCTTCCCCCCCCAACCGCCCCCCCGATTGCCCGAGCCTCGACCATCATCGCGTGGTCCGGCTCGCTTGCCAGCCATGACGATCCGCAGGCCGAGCTATTCGAGCCCAACATCGGCACCTGGACCAAGCCCGGCTGGTCCGCCCTCGCAAAGGCCTGCGAGCGACTCGTCCCGCTGCTTGTGGCCCATGACCTTCACCTCTGGATCCGTCCCCACCCCGCGCACATCATCTCCGACGGCCCCTCGATGCTCAAGTTCCTGCGTGAGGTGGTTCCCGCAGCCTCGGCCCACAACCCCCACGCCGCCAGCCCTCGCCTTGCCGTTCTTCCCGACCCCGCCATGTTGCTCACACCCGCCATGCTGCCCCTCGCCGAGGACCACCTCGACCGGCTCTTCGCGTACGTCGATGCGGTGCTGGCCACCAGCAACACCGGGTTAGTCGTCAGTTCTGTCGCGCTCTCGCTCCCCATCCCCAACCCTCCCGCCAGCCAGACCCTCCCCCTCCGCCCCCCTCACGCCGGTCCGGGCCAGTATTTACGCCCATGCCCGCCCGACCAAGCGGTGATCTCGCCCGCGCAACTCACGCGCCGCATCGAATCGCTGGTAAACAAGCCCGCACGCCTGTTTTCCTCGAGCACTGCCGATTGAGCCCGGTTTCGGCCCCCCGGATCGACGCCACCCTCCTCGCGCACTAACCTTGACCCTCATGCCCGCCACCCCTCCCAACCTCGATCACCCCCTTCTGCCCGTCCTGAAGCAGGCCTTCCCCGCCAAGCGCCTTCGTGCCACCGAGTTCCGCGGCCAGACGACCCTCATTGTCGAACCCGCCGACCTCCACACCGTCCTCGCATTCCTCAAGAACGATCCGCGCTGCGCCTTCAACTTCCTCTCCGATATCGCCGGTATTGATTACCTCGGCTACCCCACCAAAACCGTCGGCCGCTTCGCCGTCTCGTACATCCTCCAGTCGTTCAGCCGCGACGACAAGTTCTTCGTCAAAGTCTTCCTCGACCCGTCGCTCCCAACCGACGGCACCCAGAACGATCCGGCCCTCATGCTCGACAGCGTGACCAATCTCTGGGCCGGGGCCGAGTGGTTGGAGCGCGAGGTGTTCGACATGCTCGGCATTCGTTTCCGCAACCACCCCGATCATCGCCGCATCCTCATGTGGGAGGAATACCCCGGCCACCCGCTCCGCAAGGACTATCCCGTAACCGGTCGCGGCGAGCGCGAGGCCTACCGCATCGTCGATCGCACCGACAGTTGACAGCCCGTTGACAACCAGTTGACCGACAACTGCCCGCCAGTTCACGCGCACTCCAGAGGCCGAGCACTCCCCGCTCGGCCTTTTTCATGCCCACCGATCGCTCCTCAACAGGCCAAAACAGAAAACGGCCCGAGCATCGCTGCCCGGGCCGTGAGTTGTCACTTCGTCAATCACACCGCATCAGGCCGACTTACGGGCAGCCCGCGAAGAACTCGGTGATATAGGTGCTGAGGTCGTCGGGATCGACCGAGCCGCTGTTGTCGTAGTCAGCAGCCGGGTTCGGGGGCTGAGCGAAGAAGGCGTTGATGAAGTCGGCCAGGTCATCCGGATCGAGGGTGCCGTCACCATTGAAGTCCGGAGCGCAGCCGCTGGGGCAGTTGTTGGTGCCGGGCGTGAACACCGCCGTGCGGGCCGTGTTGCCGGTGCCGATCGACTGTGAATCGATCGACGTCGCCGACGTGCCGTCGGTGTTCTCGATACCGATCGTCACATCGCCAACAACCGTCTGAGTCACCGTCCCGTAGACCAGATCAACACGGCCACTCTCGTGCAGAATAATCTGGAACGAGTTGCTGTCGGTGTTGGCGAACTGCGGAATGCCCTCATGCGAGACCACAAACTCGCGGTTGGGAGCCTCGCCCCGCACCAGTGTGTAGACACCATTGGGAGCCGCGGCCCCGGCCGCGCCGGGGTTCAGGTCATCCCAGAAGCCATAGATGGCGTTATTTGGCGCGCCAGCCGCCGGGAGCACAGCATTAAGGAGCGTGGCCGCGCCCGCCGCATCAAACGTCACAAAGCCGTTGCTTGAGACAAAGACCTGCGCGTAGGTGTTGCCGAAGAAGGTGAAGTCAAAGCCCAGATCGACCAGCGTGCTGCTGTCGTCGGTCAGGGTCAGACGAACCGCGTTCGCATCAGCTGAAACGCTCTCGAACACTCTCGCTGACCCGGCGATCGGGTAGCCATCACCGGTGCTGCATTGCGTGCTGTTGCCGAGGTAGGTCCCGCCCTCAGCATCGCACAGCGCGCGCGACTTGATCGAGCAGCCATTCGTGGTGCAGCAGGCACCAACGGGGGTGAAGATCGTCGTGTTGATCGTGCCGCTGCCGGTACGAAGCTCACCGTCGGTAATCGTGAATGGCACGGCGTTGGGTCCCTCGGCAACCCCGGCCGGAACCGTGTAGGCCACGCTGAAGATGTTGTCGCCGGCCGTCACGTCGGGGGCCACGCCGTTGTCAAGCAGCACCAGCGTGCCCGAGCCGCCCACCGACGTAGCGTCAACCGTCACGGCCAGATTGGTGCTCGGAGGGAACGAGCCCGGTGTCACCGTGACGCGGAGCGTCGTCGAGAACGATCCGTCATTGCCCAGCAGGGCTGGCACCGCAACACCAGCGCCGCTCGGCGCCACCGGCTCGGTCGCCGAACGCAGGTTAACCTGCACGCCGAAGAGCCCGCCACCGGTGCTGGTCACGGTGAAGTTATTGGTGAACGCAGCGTTGAACTGCGCCACCGCGAGGTAGTACACACCCGCCGGAAGCGTCCCGTCGCGGCCGTTGTAAGCCGCCGACGTGCCCACCGCCGGACGACCGCCAGCACCGAACGAAATCTGCGTCAGCAGTCCGCTGCCGTCATCATCGTCGCTCACGACGAGCGTGCCGTCAACACGGTACACGCCAAGCTCGGTATCGCCTGCCGATCCTTCGGTATCGAGATCCAGGAACGTGCCCAGCCCGGCGCTGGCATCCTGCGAGAGCGAGAAGCGGTACCACGACACGCCATTGGCTGGCACATCGGTCGTGCGGTTGAGCACCACGGGCGGCGTCGAGACATTGCCCAGGTCTTCAATCACGCTGGGGGGACCAATCACCGAGAACGCGATCAAACCGTTGGAACCGCGCCCCTGTGCATCCGCCACCGCAAACGGCAGTTGCACGGCGCCCGTCGCTGCGCCGTCGGGAATGCTGAAGAAGTACGAGAACGTACCGTCGCCGGCCGTCACGTCGCCGTTGCTCCCGTTGTCAAAGAACTGTTGCGCGGCGCTCCCGCCGATGGCGGAGAGGTCTCCGTTCACCGTGATCCCCGTGCTGACCGGGTTGATTCCCGGCGTCACGCGCACCGTGAAGAGCGACGAGCCCGTGCCGTCGTTGGCCGCCCCGATGGGCGAGGCCGCGCCCGAGCCGAGCGGGTTGACCGAGGGCTCCACCGTGAATGAGAACCAGCAGATCCCGAACGCCTCACGATCGCTCGTGGCGCTGTTCACCGCCCCGTCGATGCCCACCACCTCCACGGTCACAACGGCGTTCGTTGCGCCCGAGCTGGTAGCGATGACATTGGGGAAGTCGAGAACGTTGCCCGTGCGGTACGTGTCGTCCGCGGGGCTGCCCAGGTTGTTCGCAAGGTTGAAGTTGCTCATCGCCACGTAGTACGTGCCGGGGACCAGATCGCGCGTCGCGCCGGTGTTGTCAACGTCGTCATGCCCAAAGCCCGGGATGGCGTCGAAGTTACTGTCATACACCCAGAAGTCGGTGTCGAGCGCGGTCGCTGTCGCCGCATCGGGCCGAACCGTCACAGCGCCGGGCGAAATCGAACCCGCGATCTCCACCGGATCGATCCGGTCGCGCGAGAGTGTTCCGCCGTACGAAGCCGTGCTCGACACCGAGCCCGTGATGCGAACGAAAAGTTCTTCCTGACGGCCAAAGCCGTACCACTGCACGAACCGAGTCGCCACGGCCGCAGTCTGGAATGCCACATCGCCCCCCGCCGTCGGCACGCCCGCCGCCTGCGCTAGGCCGCGCACCGACGCGGTCTGGAACAGCGTGTCCGACGAGAGCTGCAGGCGATACTTGTAAATGCCCAGCGCCGCCGCCGCCGTCTTGACCCTGAACGTATCAAGACTGGTAGCCCCCGCCGTCGCCGAGGCGCCCGTTGTGGTGCCGCTGATCGTGTCACCCGCCACCATGCCCGCGCCGCCGCTGGCCGCCTCTGTCGCCGTGGCTTTGGTCTCGTTGGGTTCGGTCTCAGGATTGTTAACCTGCGCCACCGCGCCGGCCGCCAGGAACAGTGATGCCGCTGTCGGCAGCCCAAACTTCAAAAAATCGTACTTCATTCTTCACTACCTCCGTTTGCTTCCATGACAGCCCGGGTGAACCACCGCGACACACCCGGAGAAATCGTGACCTTCCCTGATGCGCACCGTCGAGCGAACCGCCCGAATCGGGTAATCAGATACTCGAAGTCTTACCCACCGACGCCAAACGGCAAGTAGTTTTACAGAGTTTCTCCTACCAACCCAAAGATTTTTGCTCGGCCGACGGACTCACCCCTCTCGCCGCTCGTCGCCCCCCCCCCGTGACAGGTGCAGCAACCTGTCGTCTCAACGCGACATTCCGACCCAAGCCCTCCCATGCTCCGGTAATAATGCGGTTCTTGAAGTCCTGACTGACGCTCCCCCACCAGATCATCCACGGCACGCAGTTTGACGTACCCCTCTAGTATCCTGGAGATGTCGTGAAAGAGCCACAGTCCATCCTGACGCATCCGCTTGCCGCGCTGGCCGGGCTCTGCTCCCTCGTCGCGCTCGGAGGCTGTGCCTCAAGTTCACGCTCGGCCGAATCTTGCCCTGCCACCGCGTTCGCAACCCGGTCCGCCGCCCTCTTCACCAGCCCCGACGTCGAACCGCCTTGGGGCGATGAGTTTGAGTTCACCCGCCGCGATGCCGCGCTGGCCTATTCAACACCCCAGCCCGTACTGGCCTCCAGCGAATGGCCCGATCCCGGCACCCCCTCACTCGACAATCCCCGCTCGGTCTATTTTTACTCAAACTACGACTACAACCGCTTCATCTACTTCGCCCCCAGCCGTGCCGGGTGGCGCTGAGCCCGGCCCTCGAGATCTTCGCTCCGCCCCTTCCTCAAAATGAAATGCAAAAACCCGAACGCGTCCGCTCGCCACTGGGCGACCTCGGACGCGGTCGGGTTGATTCCTGATGGCCCGTTTCACCCCGGCGATTGAGCTTGGGGCACCCATCCTGAGCGCCTTACACCCACCCTCGCCGCCGAAACTCCACCGGTTCCTGCGTGCCGTCAACGTCACGGCTCGCGTGCACTCTCCTGCATGCACCATTTCCATCCGGGCCGGCGTGTCGATCCGGCCCGGTCTCTCTCTCCCAGCGGGCGGAGTCTCTCTCGCGTTCACTCATCAGTCAGTCAGCGGGCTCGTCGGCGGCAACGACGCGTTCTGCAGGTTGATCGTGGTATCGATACGCACGTTCGACTGCGTGCGGCGCCGTTCGGCGAAGAACAGCCGGAGCGGGTACCGACTGCCATCAATCAGCGTGTTGAGCCGGTCGAGTTCGATCGTCTGGCTCACAGCGCCGTGAATACCACCCAGGTCAACCACCAGCTTGTTGTCGATGTAGACCAGCACGTCATCGTCACCCGTGAAGGTGAACACCTGGCCCGCCCCACGCTTAAACACAAACGTCGTGTCCAGCTCGTACGTGAAGTGGAAGTTCTGATTCGGCGTACTGCCGCCCGAGTTGCCAAACAACTGACCGTTGATCGGGAAGAAGCCGCCAAGCGACGCGAACGCCGGGTCCGTTCGATCATTGAACGAATAAATGTTCGTGTTCGGCAGCCTGGTAAGCGTCAGCGGCATCGTCCGCGACAGGTTCACGCCGTTCACATCGCGGAACCACTGATCGACGCCCGCGACGCCGTTGTTAGTTCCGCCCTGCGCGGTCGCCACCGCACCGGCCACATCGCCCGATCGGGCGCTGATGTAGCTCTTGACGCCCGGAATGCGGTTGCGGCCCGAGGCATCGCGGGCCTGGGTGTTGACCTTGAACCCGCGGCTCGCAAACACGGGCTTCCCGTCGCTCCCGAGCTCGTCGGCAAACTGACCGACGTAGTGACCAAACCCTGCCGTCGGCGCCATCTCAAAGTCGGTATGACCACCCGACTGATCGCGACCCTTGAAGTCGCGAATCACGCCGTTAAGCGAGAGCGATGCGGGCAGGTTGGCGTACGGATCCGACGCACCGTCGGCCGTGACCGTCGAACCCGGTACCGCGATGCCAGCGATCAACGCGAGCACCCCGGCAACGCCGGCTACCGGCAGCCCCACCCGGCGAAGCGCCAACTTGGAAAAAAGAATGTTGCCCATAGATGAACTCCAGTGACCGGCGGCGACGCACCGCAACCAACAACGGAACTCCACAACAATGCATTCGCCATGTCAAACCGGCGAACCTTCGAGCCGCGTTCTGGCTCGCGAGGTTGGGCTTATTCCACCTTGGGTACCCCAACCCGCCAAAGCCCCGGTTATCTGACGATTCAACTGCTCGTTATCGCCCGCCAATCATCACCCGGGCGCATCATCCCAAAAATGAAGCTTGAAAAAAGGCCCCCGCGGCGATCCGCGGGGGCCTTCAACTCACATTCTCCGTCTCAACTCTCGACCGCCGCGCTTACTGGCAGCCGGTAAAGAAAGCACCGATGTAGTCAGCAAGGTCGTCAGGATCGACGCTGCCGTCGCCGTTGAAGTCGGCGCTGATCGGCGCGGGCACGCTGAAGAACGCCCCGATGTAGTCCGCCAGGTCATCAGGATCGAGGTTGCCGTCACCGTTGAAGTCCGGCGGGCACGAGGGCGGGGTGATGCCAGTCAGGTTCACAAACTGGTCGCCGGCAATGAGGGCGAAGTCCGCCGTGCGGGGCTCGCCGATGTTGCGATCGTCGTAGCCGCCCGCGGCCGTGTTGCCGGCGGGAAGACCACCCAGCACCTGATTCGCCACAAAGTCGTGACCCGAACCGTTCACAAAGCCGGCCATCAGGATGGGGCTCATGCCGTCCCAGCCCAGCTCGCGAAGATCTATCTCAAGTTCCACGCCCGTCGTCACCGACGCCGCATTGGCGCCCGACATCGCCGTCACACCGCCCACGTTGCTGTTGTCGATCGACGCGATCAACAGACCAGCCGTCGGAGCCGGCAAGCTGGGGATGAACTCGCCCAGGTGACGCGGGGCAAAGCGGCCCTGCGGATCAGAATCGAACGGCTCGAACCCGGTCAGCGGGGAATACCCGCCGCCCGCCCCGTCACCATCAAACAGAATCGGGTTGTTGGTCGGCTTGTCGCCGCCGTCAAAGCACGAAAAATCAAGCGGCGCGCCGGCGAAGTTGCGGGCGATGCCATCGGTCCGCAGCGGAGCGACATTGGTGAACTGGGACGCGACCGCCCCGTTTATACCGTTGGTGAAGCTGATCCAGTAGTCGGCCGCGAATGCATCGTCGAACTTCAGGCCATCGACCGGGACGCGGGAAGAGAGTTCGTTCATAGGGTCTGACAGGGCGAGGGTGAGAGCGCCCATTCGGTTGAGACCGTTAAAGTCGATCCTGCCGTTGCCGCTATAGAACACCACCGAGCCGCCCGACGTGGTGAGCTGCTGGCTGCCGCCGCGCAGGCGGTTCTGCCCGCCCGGCGCGCAGTCAACAAACAGGTCATACTTGTTGAAGTTGTTCTGCACGTTGCCAGTCACCAGCACGTGCAGCTTCATGTTCGTCGCGTCAACGTACGAGAACAGGCCGTCCATCTCCGTGCCATAGGCCCGGTCAACGTTCGGAGCCGCGTTGGCGCCTCCAACTTCCGTGCCGATCACCCCGCCCACGTTGGCGTTATTCACCGTCGCCACAATCGCCGGCGCACCCGCATCACCGCCGGTGAGCGCGCTCGGCGAGCCATACGTCGTGCCGCCGCAGAAGAACGCCAGCCCGCCGCCCGCCGTCGGAAGCTCGCAATAATTTACGAAGATCTGGTTGTTCTCCGGCACGCCTTCGGCCGCCGTGTTGCCGCCGTTCATCGTGACATAGAAGTCAGCATCAAAACCGATGTCAAACTGCAAACCGTTACCCGTCCCGTCATCGCTCAGTCGATTCACTGGGTCCGGGTTGCCACTGACGAGGCGATTCTGCCCGCCCGCGATCGAGTCAACAAACAGCTCGAGCTTGTTGAAGTTGGCCTCCAGATTGCCGCCAATGAAGATATAGAGCGTCGTGCCCTTTTTGCCCACGCGAATGTTGTCAAGCTCAGACCCCTCGCTGGTTGATGGCACAACGCGGCGCACGAGCTGCCCGTGATCGGCGTTGCCGAAACCCGTGTAGTTCGTCTGCGTCGAGCGATTCGGGCCATACAGCCCCGTGTCGAGCGTGCCGTCAATCACCGGATTCGCGCCGCTGTTGGCAAACGGCGTAAACGTCGCCACAAACTGATTGCCCACGAACGCCCCAAAGTTCACATTCCGCGGCTCGCCGAGATTCGGCAGGTTCAGCGGCAGCCCCCCCAGCACCTGGTTCGAAAGAAACCCGCGATCGCCACCGTTTACCATCAGCGCCAGCCGGATCGAGCCCCCGGTGTACGGCGTCCCCGCCGTGCCCAGCGCCGAGAACGGAATCGCAATCTCGATGCCCGTCGTCACCGTCGATGGTGTCCCCACGTCGCCAGCGCCAGCGCCCGCGCCGCTGAAGTTGTCGCCAAAGAACGTCGGCGTCGTCTGCACCCACTTGGGCGCGCCATACAGCGATGCTTCGGTCGCATCGATACGGCCATTGGTGGTAAACTGAGCCATGGCAGGCGTTCCCGCAGCAAGTGCGAGGAGCGCAGCAGCGCGAAGTGATCGGCGATACGTCATTGAACCTTCTCCAGTTGAAACGTGCGAGGCCCGAAATCAAAAGCTCAGCGCGAGCACAACAAACGCTCGACCGCAATTGACAAAACACGGGCAAGAAAAGGCCCGCGTCACAACCAGTATACCTCAAAGTGGCTGTTTTGCCCGCCCGAATTGGCGGGAAATCCGATCCTTTGCAGCCGAAGTCCTGAAAGTCCGAAAACGTTCCACAGCCGCCAGTATGTTCTGTTTCCGTTCGGTAAGCGCCAAATCACCACCCAAACTCCTCTCCCTCCACTCTTCAAGTCAGGCATTTGACCGGGCATCAGCCAATCACCCGCACCCGCAACTTCCTCCCGTCGCACCTGCTGATCTCAACACCATCCCATCCCCGCTCGTCCAACTTCCCGTTTCCGCCGGCAACCCCCCGCCTCCGTTTTTCGCAAAGAAACTTGCACATCGCCGCGTTTACACGATAATATTTGTTCACCGCACTCGCGGCCGACCTTGGCGTCGTGCGTTCACCGACGCTCTCGCACTCACCCCGCGGCGTATTTTTTTCGCGCCGCTTCGGAGTCACCGATCATGACGTTGCCCCTCTGCTGCCGCCGCCTCCACCCAAAGGCGTTCACGCTCATTGAGCTGCTCGTCGTGATCGCCATCATCGCGCTCCTCGTCGGCATCCTGCTCCCCGCCCTCGCCAAAGCGCGGGCAGCCGCTCGACTGGGGGCCTGCGGCAATAACTGCCGCCAAATGGGGCTGGCGCTGACTGCGTACGCTGGTGATAGTCGGTCTTGGTTCCCGATAATGCCGTTCATCAACGACACGGTTCGGCGCAACTTCCACCGATCGCCAGTCCGGCCTCCTCGCGCCGCGAACGAAGGTCCACTTCTGGACATGCAGTACATCTACGGAGGTGTGGCTGGCCTCTTTTCGCTTTACCAAAACCCGGATGGCGGCGAAGGAGCACCAACTGGGCAGTATGGCTACGTGGGACCGTTCGGCAACTATTCCACAACGAGCTATGCTCCACCCGGTCCGGGTCAGGCGGCCAATCCGAATCCGCTCATGAAAGCCTATCTCGATGGATTTGGGATTCTCACCTGCCCATCGGACCGCGAGGACAGATACTACGGAACCGTACCAACCCCGAGTGCACCCGCATACGCAGTTGCGCCCACTCGTGTGCCCAAAGTCCCGACCACAGAATTTGAGGTGGTTTCGTACAACATCTCATACCTCTACATCGCTGGTTTCAAAACCGACGAGTCAACTCTTTTCAAGTCAGCCCCGCTCTGGGGTGACGAAACGAATGGCTGTGATGTCAGCATTCGGTCTTGGTATGGCGGTTCGGGCAACTCCTCCGCAGATGCCACCGCAGCCGGAACGCGACCAGGCTATTACGCACCCGTCGACAACCACGGAACCGAAGGTGGCAACTTCGTATTCACAGACGGCCATGTTGAGTTTCTCAAAGACAGCGTACACGATACTTTTTTTAGGGTCGGCAGTAATACCGCTGCTCAAAGCGTGAACGTGATTCAGCCCTATCGGAGCACTTCGCTTCAAACGCTCGATTGATTCTTCACAGAAAGGCTAAAATGCATTTTTGTCGATACATCGCGGCGTCCCAACGCTAGCCTGAGGAGCGTGGCTCGCTGGCGGCTTGTTGCCTGCCTGTGCAGCGGTTGCGGATGATACTGAATTTTTACGCCTGACATGGCACATTGACATCGCGACTTGCTTACCACCGCTGGAACTTGATATCACAACGTTATCGCTTCGTTCGCAACCAGAAAGCTATCTGCTAAGCACTCTGCTTCCGCGGGTTGTAAACACGCCAGCCCGTGAAATATACACTGCAAACTATAGACGAATTGCTGGCATGGATCTTTCAGAAGCCGCCCTATTTCCATTGGTGCCGGCAGCGACGGCCACCATTTCATATACGACTCCCCTTGGTCCGGCTATAACCAAGTACGACCTGGCAATCGCCGTTGTTTTGGAAAAGGAACTTTTACCCGATCCCACTTACTTCGTATATGCTGTTTGGGAGACTCGCCCGACGGATTCAATGGGCGTTCCTCTGGACTTCGATGTCGCCTATCCGTATGGCATTGATCATCAAATAACTTTTTATGATCATATCGGATCCATAGACTCGTACATTCCGCCGATCGAGTACGTCGGCGTGTATTCGTCGGCAACTTTTGAGTCGCTTCCTTCGTCCCTCTGTCCTTTTGGGAGTTCGACGGAGAACGGCCCAATTGCCATGGCAACGTTTCAGATAGAACGTCGTTCGGTGGACGGTTGTCGCGTGGATTTCAACGGCGATGGCTTGGTGGACCCAGACGATCTCTCCGATTATGTCTCGTGCTTTTTCGCCACGCCGCCGTGTCCCGCCGCCGACTACGACCTCGACGGTGCTGTCACTCCTGACGACTTGTCGGACTTCATCACGGCGTTTAGTTTGGGCTGCTAACTACTTGGGCTGCCACTTAACTGAGCTATTTGTTCCAGTGTCAATCAGGCTCGATTGTTGCTCCATCCACCCCAAAGCCGCGCTCGTCGCGGCTTTTTTCATGCGCCCCCGCGCTCCAACTCCCCACCTCTCACGCCGCCTTGGCCGGCGCCGCCGCACCACCTCCGCCGCCACCGCTCACCGGCTGCGACGCCGGAATCTTGATATTCGTCGCACACGCGCGGCACCGCACCGTCTTCCCCCGCGCTGCCGGCGGAATCGCCAGAATCTTCCGGCACGAAAGGTTCGGGCACATGATGCGCAGTGACTCTGACTCAGACATCGGGCTCGCTCCAGTCCCTCCCTCATCGACCAACCCCCTACTCCCCTGAACCGCCCTCCCAGCACCGCACCCCCCTCCACACTTCTCGGACTCCCCCGCGCCGCTCACGCCTCCATCCCGAGCCCCACAGTGGCACCCCATACCAGCCCACCCTCCTCTCCTTTTTTTACCTTTCGTTCCCCCGGCCGCGCTCTTCACTCGCGCGCGAATTGCCACTCCCTCGCGCCCCGGCTTGGCGACCAATCCCGGAACGCGCAATGATGCTGGGAGCGTGCTGTCCGACGACCCCTGCCGTTTGCTCAGGCTTGGTCGAACTCGGCTTTGGTGATCTGCAAATCTCGGAGTATGGCGCGGAGCGTGCCCGTGCGAAGGTCGCGATTGGCGTACGTGGGAATGGTCGTGAAGCACTG
>Ga0105046_10005655_pt1 | contig 19760 bp, 18 predicted proteins | sample MAT03_FD_78385 | JGI IMG/M metagenome (GOLD analysis project Ga0105046, IMG submission 78385) | Freshwater microbial communities from Lake Fryxell liftoff mats and glacier meltwater in Antarctica - MAT-03 (megahit assembly) | ecosystem: Environmental > Aquatic > Freshwater > Ice > Liftoff... | reverse complement strand
TCGTGAATCATCAATCGTCACTCGTAAATCAAATAATATTTGGTGTTTTTCTTTTTTACCTCATACTATTCATGCGTCTGCCCTGGGCCTGGCGGTAGCCTTTTGCAAAGGGCTACAGTTGTTTTTAGCTTTCTAATGCATGTCCTTTTAACAAACCCTAGCAGAAATCGTGAATCATAAAAGTCGTTTACTAAGCCTAACAATATTTTTGGTAGTTGGGGTTTCAATTCCAAAGCAAGTTTATGCTTGTCTTTGCGGCCAACCTGATCCTTTGGCTAAAAATCTTGAATACAATTCTGCTGTATTTGTTGGAGTATTGGTGAATATGCCTGTATTAGACAGTTTATATTCTTCCAGAGAGGGTCGACAGTTTTTTTACCAGCAAAAACATTTCAATTTAAGGGTGATAAAATATCACAAAGGTCTAGGGTCGGGAAGTGACTATGTAACAGTCTTTGACCAGAATTCTATTGCAGGTTTTTTAAGAACTGTTGTTGTCGGGGATACCGTTTTAGTTTTCGCAAACCATCATGGCGATTTTTTAGAGGGAAATATGTGTAATCGATGGGCTTTTATTTCCACGCCAAAAATAAAAATGGAATCGAAATTTGATTCTCTCTATCTCATAAATGCAGAAGAAAGGCAGTTTACCCATGACACGAGCTTATGGAAAGCACCTGTGAATAAAGACGAATTATTCCTGCCTCAAACACCTATTGTAGAAGTTCCTAACCAAGTCCTTTCATGGGAGCAAAAACTGCTGATAATTAGCCTTTTGGTAAATGTTGGTCTTTTTGTTTTTCACATTGTAAGCAGGTACTCTGCACGCGATTAAACTGCTTGGCCATTGAGTTGGTAACAGGATTTTTCCTGGTATCGCCAAGCAAATGTGTCATTCGGAGCGTACTTCATATTGCAGCACCAATAAATAGTCCTTTTTTCAGTGTCCGGTTTTTAAAAAGAACATTTCGATTTCCAGGTTCAATGGAATAGGGTTGAATAGTTTTCCACAAAGAGTACAAACTTCCCACTTTTTGTTTTAAATTTGCCCTGTAACGTAACAGTAGCCCATGCCAAACTTCGCCCACCTCCACTGCCACACCCAATTCTCCCTGCTCGACGGCGCTGCCTCCATCCCCAACCTATTTAAAAAAGCCGCCGCCGACGGCATGAAAGCCATTGCGATCACCGACCACGGCAACATGTTCGGGGCATTCCAGTTTGTGGCAGAAGCAGCCAAGCACGACGGCGTGAAGCCCATCGTGGGTTGTGAATTTTATGTGGTGACCGATCGGCATCGGCACGCTTTCACCAAGGAAGACAAGGACAAGCGCTTCCACCAACTTTTTCTGGCAAAAAACGCGGAAGGCTACAAAAACCTCGTCAAACTTTGCTCGCTGGGCTATATCGAAGGGTTGTATGGCAAATACCCGCGCATCGACAAAGAACTGATTTTGCAGTACCACGAAGGATTGATCGCGACCAGTTGCTGCATTGGCGCCATGGTGCCGCAGGCCATTTTGCGGCATGGGGAGGAAGCAGCCCGGAAAGAATTTGAGTGGTGGCTCGACCTGTTTGGCGAGGATTATTATATTGAAATACAGCGCCACCACATGCAGGAGCAGGACAAGGTGAACGAGGTGCTGCTGCGCTGGGCCGATGAGTACAACGTGAAGGTCATTTGTACCAACGATTCGCACTACGTGGATCAAAAGGATTCCAACGCACACGACATCCTGCTCTGCGTAAACACGGGCGAAAAGCAAGCCACCCCCGCCATCCGCGAATTTGTGGAAGAAGGCACCATTATGAAAGGTGGGCGCTTCGCGTTTTGGAACGACCAGTTCTATTTCAAGACCCAAGCCGAGATGGGCAAGTTGTTTGGCGACGTACCCCAGGCACTCGACAACACCATGGAAATCGTGGATAAATGCGAGCACCTGAAACTCAAAAAAGACATACTACTCCCCAATTTTGTCATCCCGCAAACTTTCCAATCCCAGGATGATTTCCTGCGCCACCTCACCATGGAAGGCGCCAAAAACCGCTATAAAGAAATTACCGCTGAAATAGAAGAGCGCCTCAATTTCGAGCTGCACACCATCAGAACCATGGGTTTTGCGGGCTACTTCCTCATCGTAGCCGATTTTATCAACCACGGCAAAGACATCGGCGTGTTCATTGGCCCCGGCCGTGGTTCGGCGGCGGGCAGCGCGGTGGCCTACTGCATCGGCATCACGAATATTGATCCCATCAAGTACCAGTTGCTGTTCGAGAGATTCCTCAATCCCGACCGGAAGTCCATGCCCGATATCGACACGGACTTCGACGACGAAGGCCGGCAGAAGGTGATTGATTATGTGGTGCAGAAATACGGCAAAAACCAAGTGGCCCAAATCGTGACCTACGGCACCATGGCCGCCAAAATGAGCATCAAAGACGTATCGCGGGTGCTCGATTTGCCGCTCGACCAAGCCAATGCCCTGGCCAAGCTCGTGCCCGACAAGGCCGGAATTTCCCTCAAACGTGTGCTCACCGCGCCCATCGCGGGCGAAGGCTCTTTGTCAGAAAAAGAAAACCTGTCGGGTGAAGACCTCGACAACGCCAAAAAACTCCGAGAGCATTTGGCCGCCGTAGACACGCCCGAAGGCAAGGTGCTCAAAGAAGCCATGATACTCGAAGGCTCTGTGCGCGGCACCGGCATACACGCGGCGGGTATCATCATCGCCCCGAAAGACCTGACGGAAATAATTCCGGTGTATGCTTCCAAAGAAACCGAGCTGCTCATCACACAGTACGAAGGCTCTATCATTGAAGATGCTGGCGTTATCAAAATGGACTTTCTGGGTCTCAAAACCCTCACCATTCTCCGCGATGCGCTGATCCTGATTGAACAAAACCACGGCGTAAAGATCATCATCGACGACATACCGCTCGACGATGCTAAAACGTACGACCTGTACCAGCGCGGCGAAACCAACGGCACCTTCCAGTTCGAAAGCGCCGGGATGCAGAAATACCTGCGGGAGCTCAAGCCCGACAAATTTGACGACCTCATTGCGATGAACGCGCTGTACCGGCCGGGGCCGTTGGAGTATATTCCGGATTTTATTGCGCGGAAGCATGGGCGGCAGGCGGTGACGTATGATTTGCCGGATATGGAGGAGTATTTGAAAGACACTTTTGGCATTTGTGTCACAGGCGATACGCTTGTTTTTGACGCTATTACAGGGAAAAGGGTGCGCATCGATCAATTGGAAGACCGAGTCGGAGATTTTTATGTCCAGGGAGTTGATGAATATTTACAACCTCAAAAAGCGCCCATGACTTATTGGGTATGCAATGGCAAAAAGCCGGTTTTTAAAGTCAAAATGGGCAATGGGACGACGGTTAAAATGACGGCGAACCACCGGGTTTTAACCGAAAATGGCTGGCGGGAAATTGGATCGTTGAAGCCCGGCGACCATATTGCTACACCGCGAAAGCTCCATGCCGAAGCTCCACAATCATTTGACAAACAAAAACTCAGGGTGCTGGCTTATTTACTGGCCGATGGTTCCTTGACTTCCTGTGGGCCTTATGTGCCAGAGTTTGTGTTCGGACTTAACGAGGAGCAAATTGCTTTTTTCCTGGCTTCCTTTTGGGACTGCGATGGCTGTGTATCGGAAAAAATCTGCTTTGTTAAAACCATTTCGCTATATCTGGCCAAGGATATCCAGACACTTTTGCTCCGCTTGGGTATTTATTCCACCACCTGCGAAACCAAGTATTTCAACAACCAGCGGCAGGAAGAAATCACTGCTTATCAGGTTTCAGTGTATAATATCCCGCAATTCGCGGAGAAAATCGCGCCGCATTTGGTTTTGAAAAAAATGCCGGAGCGCGGGGCATTTCTTGCTGAAATTAAAGATGATCTTTCGCGTCCCGTCTTCTTTGAGGAAATAGACCGAACCTGGAAAGGCTCGCAGCGCGGACTGCTGGAAGCGCATGGATTCAGTCGCCAACACTTCAATACCCTCAATCGGAACCGACCACGAATCGCCGCCTCGGTGGTAGAACCACTGCTGGAATGCCTGGATTTGCCCAAAACAAAGCGCAACCTGAATGTCCGTTGGGAGGAAATTGCCTCCATTGAACCGGCTGGCGAGGAATTGGTATACGATATCACCGTCGCAGGTATTCACAATTTTGTAGGAAACAATATCATTCTGCACAATTGTGTCTATCAGGAGCAAATCATGTTGCTGTCACAAAAGCTCGCAGGATTTTCTAAGGGCGACGCCGACGTGCTCCGCAAAGCCATGGGTAAAAAACAAATTGCTGTCCTCAATAAAATGAAAGGGCAATTTATCGAAGGTGGCACCGCCCGAAACCACCCGGCCGCCAAGCTGGAAAAAGTGTGGACCGACTGGGAAGCCTTTGCCTCTTACGCCTTCAACAAAAGTCACTCCACCTGCTACGCTTTCGTGGCCTATCAAACGGCCTACCTCAAAGCGCATTACCCCTCGGAGTACATGGCAGCGGTGCTCACCCATTCGCAGAACAATATTGAAAAAATCACCTTCTTCCTGGAAGAGTGCAAACGCATGGGCCTCAACGTAAAAGGCCCGGACGTGAACGAATCGCTCGTCAATTTTGCTGTCAACAAAAAAGGCGATGTCCGCTACGGCATGGGTGCCATTAAAGGCGTGGGCGAAGGCGCGGTGGAAGTAATGATCCAGGAGCGCAAGGAAAATGGCCCATTCACCAACATTTTTGATTTTATGCGCCGCATCAACCTGCGCACGGTGAACAAGCGGGTAATGGAAAACTTGTCCTACGCTGGCGCTTTCGATAGTTTCGCACTCCCCAGATCGGTTTTTTTTACCCCAACCGACAAGTTCGATACCTTTATTGAAAACCTCATCCGCTATGGCAGTGCCCATCAGGAAGACAAGCTGATGTCGGTCAATTCTCTCTTTGGCGACCTCTCCGATAGCGTCAGCATCCCAGAGCCGATCGTGCCAAAAGCCACTGATTGGGGGCTTATTTTTAGACTCCAAAAAGAAAAAGACGTCATCGGCATCTACCTCAGCGGTCACCCGCTCGATGAGTTCCGCTACGAATGGGAAAACTTCGCCACCCCGCTCGACAAAATGGAGAACTACCGCGGCCGCAAGGTCAACGTGGCGGGCTTTGTGATAAAAGCTGAACACCGTATCAGCCAGCGCGGCACGGGTTGGGGACGTTTCACCATTCAGGATTACACCGAATCCCTGGAAATCACCATGTTTTCGGAGACTTACGCCAAGTTCAAAAGCTTCTTCGAGGAAGGCACCAGCGTGTACGCGGAAGGGGAATTCAAGCAGCGCTACAATTCCGAAGAATTTGAGTTCCGGGTAAACAATGTTCGCTTGCTGGAGGCTGTCGGCGCGGAAAAAACCACTTCCGTTACCCTGCAAATACCGATGGAATTGCTCACGGCCGAGCTGATCGACCGCATTGAAAAGCTTTGCACGGCCCACAAGGGCAAGCACCTGCTAAAAATGGAGCTGATCGACCGGCAGAACAAGGAGAAAATGGCGTTTACGTCGACGGGGAAAAAGGTGAATGTGGGGAATGAGTTTTTGGCGGCGATGGAACTTCTAGGAGTAGAATGTGGGGTGAATTGATTTTGGGGGTTTTGTATCAGGATTAGTAGGATTTTTAGGGTCATTCAGGATTTACAGCTCAATAAAATGAGTTTTACCCATTCCAACAGACGCTGTAAATCCTGAATGATCCTAAAAATCCTATTAATCCTGATACAAACCGCGCTCAACGCCCCTTGTTCTTCTTCTTCCACTCATCCCGCAGCCGCTGCTCTACCTCCCACTCCGGCAAATAATGCCGGGCCTCGAAAATGTCCTCATTCGTCTCACCCAGCTGCTCCGCAGTGGCATCCGTAAAATCCGCTTCCGGGCGCACATTGTTGTTGAAGATATGTTTGTATTGCAGGCTGGAGGCCCCGAAGTTGATCAATAATCCGCATTTGCCGTTGAGGCATTCGAGCGTATTGATGGCTTGCACAAGATCCTCGTTGCCGAGTTCCCCTTTGGCTTTCAATTCAAGTACCAAATCGGGTTCGCAAGCAAAATCGCAGCGTCGGTAACCAATCCGAAAAATATCATAGTGAATCGGTAACCAGACTTCGCGCTCAAACAAAATCCCTTCGCGTCGAAGTTCAATGGCCATGGCACGGCAGTAAATGTACTCCCGGAATCCGCGGCCTAATTTTTTGTGTACTTTCATGGCGCATCCAATGATGCGGTAAGTAAGGTCTCCATTTTGCATGGTGGTTGAAGTTTAGTGTGTTAAGATGAAAAAATAAAGCTTTCAAAATTACACCCAAAAATTCAAAAGCGCAAGCCCCCCCTCAATATTTCTCCGAACAGAACAACATAACGCCCCCCATCCACAAATGCCAAAAAATCCTGCCCAATCCTAAAAATCCTACTAATCCTGCTAATCCTGATACAAAACCCCGTCACTTCCCCACCACCTCAAAATCCTGCTCCAACCTAAACCCATCCTTATCCACCAGCGCCAAATGATGCATCCCCACAGCAGGCTGCAAACCCATCTGGTGAAAAGTCTTCGTGCTGCCCAGGTACACCCCATCCAGGTGCCAATAAATCTCGATATCCGTTTTCCGGTGCGCCACTTGAAAAATGGTGCTGCTTAGCTTGCCGTTCAAATCCACTGGCACGTAAATACGCGTAGCCTGTTTGGGGTAAATAAGCTGCATGGGCGACTGCCGCTGTGCGCTTTCAGTACCCACACAATCGGCTCGAAACGGCGGCGGCGATACGTACCAGGGGTTTTTCCTCTTAAAATAATAGGCTTCTACGGGGGGCAACACAAACCAGGGCCGGTGCTGCATCACGGAGGGCGACTCACAATCGCCCGTCACCTGCCATTGTCCTGTGGGGTCGAGGTGCAGCAGTTGGTGGTGTTGGCATACGGCAGATTTTAGGCCACTTTTGGGTATCCAAATCGTATCCGCGGCACAGTATTCCCCGGCGCGGAGGCCGCTTTGCGGACACACAGGCACCTGCACCATATCGTCGTAAGGTGGATCAAACCAGCGACCTTCCTGCGGGAGTTTCTCAAATATTTCAAATAATACGGGTGCGGCAAACGCCACCCCGATCAAGCCGGGACGACCTTCGCCATCGGCGTTGCCAACCCAAACGCCGACGGCATATCGCGGTGTCACGCCTGCCGCCCAAGCATCCCTAAAACCGAAACTGGTGCCTGTTTTCCAGGCTACCGACCGGCTGGCTTGAAAAAGCTCCCATTCTCCGGTGCTGTTCGGGCGCTCCACCTGGCGCATGGCTTCGAAGGTGTACCAGATAGAGGCTGCGCTGAGTAAATTGTTGCTCGTTGTTAGTTGTTGGTTGTTCGTTGTTCGTTGTTTGTTGTTCGCTTGCCCGCCATAGCCTTGGCGGAGGGGGCTTGGATTGGTTTTTTGTAGAAAGTTCGGCCGGCGGAAATCATCCCTGGCATATTTCCCGTTTCGGTCGTAAAAAGCTCCAAGGGTACGGCCCATACAGGCATAAGTATTGGTGATATCAAGCAAATTAGCTTCCGCGCCACCAAGAATCAGCGACAAGCCGTAATGATCCGGAGGTTTGTTGAGGGTGCTTAGCCCTAGCCGTTGCAAATTGAAGTGAAATTTTTCCAGTCCATATTTTTGGAGCAGCAGCACAAAAGGCACATTGAGCGACCGTATAAGCGCACGTCGGGCCGGGACAGCACCGTCGTAGGTTTCGTAATAGTTTTCAGGGCGGTACTGCCCCATTTGGGTAGGCACATCATGCAGGAGACTGGCGGGTAAAATATCGCCACTTTCCAAAGACAGCGCGTACAAATAAGGCTTTAGAATACTCCCTGTGCTGCGCGGTGCGGCAATAATATCCACCGATTCACTGTGTTCTTTGCCCGCATCTGGCACATTGCCGAGGTAGGCGAGGACATCCCCGGTCGGCACGTCAATGATGACAGCCGCCATATTGAACACCCCATTTCCCTTATAAATTTCTTGTCTTCGGGTTAATATTTGCGTCACCTGCTCCTGCAGATGTTTATCGATGGTGGTGTGAAAACGGGTCTGGTTGGCGTTGGCACCTTCGGCATTCGAGCGGGTGAGCCGGTCGAGCAGCTGGGGTGCCAGTTGGGGAAGGGGCAGCGGTTGCTCGGGCAGTGGTTCTTCTTTGGAATATTCGCAAGTATTGGCAGTAATGGTACCCTCGTCGCGCAAGCGTTCGAGCAGGCGGTTGCGCTTGGCTGCCAGCGCATCGCGGTTTCTGCCGGGGTGAATCAGGGCCGGGCTATTGGGTAAAACGGCTAGGGTTGCCGCTTCCGCCCAGGAAAGCAAGCCAGGGTTTTTGCCGTAATAACGCCAGGAAGCCGCTTCAATCCCTACAACGTTGCCCCCAAAAGGCGCATTGGCGGCATACAGCGACATGATTTCTTTTTTGGAATAGGTCAATTCAAGGCGGGTGGCCATGAACATTTCCACCATTTTCTCCACAATGGTGCGGTCGGGATTGTCGCGGGCCATGCGAATCACCTGCATGGTCAGCGTGCTGCCGCCACTGACTACGCGACCACTGCTGGCATTGAGCCATATTGCCCGACCAAAGCTCAGCGGATCCACCCCAGGATGCCACCAAAAACGCTTGTCTTCAAAAGCAACCACGCATGCTACATATTTAGCGGGCAAGGAATCTGCCTCCGGAAAACGCCATTGTCCATCCGAAGCTATTCGTGCCCCTAACAAAGCGCCATCCCGATCTTCCAGCACCACGCAAAGCGGTTTTTGGAACAGTGGGCGCGGAAGGCAGAATAACCACAAAACCAAAAAGAAAAGCATCGCCCCCGTCGTTTTCGGGCGACGGCGCGCAAAGGCCCTGACTTTTTGCCAAGCAATAGCGCCTTTGGCGCGAAAAAATTGAAGAAGATCCTGGTATGGGTATGACACAATATTTAATTTTCGACTCAAAAGTAAGACAAGCACATCAGGGATGCACTGGGTAATTAGCAATCGTCGGCAATCAATGAGCATTCGGATTTCGGAGTGCGGAATATCCTTTAACCGTAAATACTCGATTAGCGAACTGAATACAAATTTAGCCAACCTGCCAGCGAAGGATGCTCATAAACAGTAGAAATGATGAGCATATTCCGCACTCCGCACTCCGCACTCCGAATTCCCATAGTATATTTGCGCCATGAGCAGGATTCTCGCCATAGACTTTGGATTAAAACGCACCGGCATCGCGGTCACTGATCCGCTGCGCATCATCGCGAGCGCGCTAACAACCGTGCCCACGACCGAGGTGATGGAATTTCTAAAGGACTATTGCAACGAAGAAGACGTGGAATGTTTTGTTGTAGGGCTTCCGATGCACCACGACGGCAATCCGGCACAAATAGCGCCGCAAGCGGATGCATTTTCTGAAAAATTGCAAAAACAGTTTCCCGATAAACCTGTTTTACGATACGACGAACGAAACACATCAAAAAAAGCCTCTCAAATAATTCTCCAAAGCGGGATCAGAAAAAGCAAACGCCGCGACAAATCCCTGGTGGATAAAATCGCAGCAGCTTTGATACTAGAAGATTATATGTTGGAGAATCATTGGTAAAATAAATGGTTTCAGGTTTCAGGTTTCAAGGTTTTAGGTTTACGCCGTCTGCTGTCATATTTGAAAATATTTTTCAAGGCAATAACAAATCGCGTAAACCTGAAACCTTGAAACCTGAAACCTGAACCCCTGAAAGAAAGAATATGTTACTTCCCATTTACGCCTTCGGTCAGCCGGTACTCAAGCAAGTCGCGGAACCGATAACGGCAGAATACCCTGATTTAAAAGAACTTATTGCCAATATGTGGCAAACGATGTACCATGCTGATGGTGTTGGCTTGGCCGCCCCACAGATTGGTCTGAGCATCCGCTTGTTTTTAATTGATACCGAAGACGTGGATCGCAAAGGCGAAAAAGCTGATACCGATGTTGGCCAGAAACAAGTGTTTATCAATGCCCAAATCGTAGAAGAAACGGGTGAGCCTTGGATTTATGAAGAAGGCTGCCTGAGTATTCCCAAGGTGACGGGCGATGTGGAGCGGCAAAAGCAGATTCGCCTTCAATGGCAGGACGAAAAGTTTGAAACCCACGAGGCAGTATTCACGGGCATCAACGCCCGCGTCATTCAGCACGAATACGACCATATTGAAGGGTTGCTCTTTACCGAAAAACTAAAGCCGATAAAAAAACGCATGGTCCAACGCAAATTGGAGGATATCCGTCAAGGAAAAATCCAGACGGACTACCGGATGAAGTTTTTTAATCTGCGTTAAGCTGGCGGGGTTCAATCGACGATCATTTCCACCCGATTGAGCTCCTGCTGCGCCATACCCTTTGGCAATTCCCTGAATTCATACTGTTGGTTGCGCAGTTGCGGCACCAAACCGGCTTCCCGGATGGCTTGTTGAATGCCGTCAGCGGTAAATCGGAAGCGCGCGCCGGCGGCTGAAACCACATTTTCTTCAATCATAATGCTGCCAAAATCATTGGCTCCAGCGTGCAGGCATACTTGTGCTACTTGTTTGCCAACGGTAAGCCAGGAAGCCTGAATATTCACCACATTGGGCAGCATGATGCGGCTCATGGCGATCATGCGGACGTATTCGTCGCCCGTGACCGCGTTGCGTGCGCGTTTTATTTTTCGGAGAATGGTATCTTCATCTTGAAATGGCCATGGAATAAAGGCCAGAAAACCATTCGCATCGGCGGGTTTTTCACTTTGCACCTGCCGAATGGCTGCAAAATGCTCCATACGCTCCAGGTTGGTTTCAATATGGCCAAACATCATCGTGGCAGAGGTGGTCAAATGCAGTTTGTGCGCTGCCCGCATGACATCCAGCCATTCTTGTCCACCGCATTTTCCCTTAGAAATCAGGCGCCGCACCCGATCGTCCAGAATTTCAGCACCTGCGCCCGGCAAAGAATCCAGGCCGCTTTCTTTCAGGGCTTTGAGCACGTCGTAATGGCTCATATTTTCTAATTTGGATACGTGCGCGATCTCCGGAGGCCCCAGTGCGTGCAACTTAAGGTTCGGGTATTCCGATTTCAATTGTCGGAACAGATCCGCGTAGAATTTCAGTCCCAAATCGGGGTGGTGGCCACCTTGCAACAGCAGTTGCTCGCCGCCGAGCTTAAACGTCTCTTCAATTTTCACCCGGTATTCCTCCATCGTCGTGATGTAGGATTCATCATGTCCTGGTCGCCGATAGAAATTACAGAACTTACAATTGGCAATGCACACATTCGTGGTATTGGAATTGCGGTCGATGATCCAGGTAACCGTTTTGCCGGGTACATGGTGCTGGCGCATGGCGTTGCCGACGTACATGAGTTCGGTGGTGGCGGCATTTTCAAACAGGAACACGCCTTCTTCGGGCGTGAGCCATTCGAAGCGGAGGGCGCGTTGGAGTAGGTCGGAGACGTTCATAGGTGTTCCGGGAGTTTGGCCCGGTAGCGTTTGGTGGATAGATGCTGGAGTTTAGGGAAAACAAAAATGCTGTAGGAAGGTTGGGTATCAGGTCAATACTTTCCTTCTTAATGGAAAATGTTGCGGCAAGAAGTTGCGATGCAATGCAGCAAGGTAATTGATACGGTTCTCTACATCCGGCACTTGTAGACTATCCAGTTTCCAGAGCTTGCGCTGGGTGTTTGTGGCAAAATCAGCAGAGTCGAGCGGGCAGGTTGGGATTTTTATTTGGCCAAAAGCTGATACCGAGGCTGCAAGCCAAATCAAAATCGGCAATGACCCGGATATTTTCATTTTCATGGTTTTGTTTTTAAACTACCGATTAAGCGCTAAATATACTTCAACAATCGTATTTCACGTAATGGCCAATCGTCAATTACGCCTTCGTCATAAGAATAACCAAACCGTCCACAACTTTGACTCATAAAAGGAACTCTCCGCTCCTCCCCGTTGTTAAAGCAGCTTAATAATCCTCCATACTTCCAATTTACAGACAGCCTTACCACTTTCCCAACTGTCATTAGCCTACTTTTGCCCTCCTTTTCAAACTATACCTGTGAACGAACAACAACCGACCGCATCCCCGGCTCGCGGCGAAACCCGCTTTCAACGCATCCGCAGGGTCGTGCTTCAGGCCATAAACGGCGAAGAAGATAATTTTACGACGGGCAGTATCGACAGGGCTATCGTGCTTTTGTCCATACCGATGATCCTGGAAATGGCCATGGAATCGCTGTTTGCGATTGTGGACATATTTTTCGTGGCAAAAATCGGCTCGGAAGCCGTGGCGACCGTGGGACTCACCGAAGCAGTATTGATGCTGGTGTATTCGCTGGCCATTGGTCTAAGTGCAGCGGCGACCGCGATGGTGTCACGCCGCATTGGCGAGGGCGACCGCGATGCTGCCGCCAAAGCTGGAGGCCAGGTCATATTCATTGCTTTTGTGTTGTCAGCGCTTATTGCCATTCCAGGTTATTTATATGCCGAAGAAATCCTGAGCTTCATGGCGCACGACCAAAGTGTCTCTAGCGTGGGGCATCAGTTCACGCGGCTCTTGCTCACTTGCAATCTGCCCATATTTTTGCTCTGGGTCCTCAATGGCATTTTTCGCGGCGCAGGAGATGCCGCAACGGCCATGCGGGCACTCTGGATTGCCAACATAGTGAATATTGTACTTTGCCCAATCTTCATTTTTGGTTTTGGCCCAATACCAGCCATGGGCGTATTGGGTAGCGGCATCGCCACCACCATCGGCCGATCAACAGGCGTTGTGTACCAGCTTTGGAACCTGTTTGAAGTGGGCAAAATCATCAAATTGCGCTGGGAGATGCTGCGGCCCAACTTGAAAATTATAGGCACCTTGCTGCGGGTGGCTTCTGGTAGCACCGGACAGTTCCTGATCGCTTCGGCCAGTTGGATATTTATGATTTACATCCTGGGGCAAATCAACAAGGAAGTCGTGGCAGGCTACACCATCGCCATTCGGATCATCATCTTCACCATTATGCCTGCCTGGGGAATGGCCAATGCAGCCGCAACCCTGGTCGGACAAAACCTCGGCGCGGGGCAACCAGACCGAGCGGAAAAATCCGTTTGGCGCGCTGGATTCTTCAACATGATTTTTATGGGCGTTGTTGCGGTGCTTTATTTGACCTTTGCACCGTATTTGATACAGATATTCACCGCAGAGCCTGAAGCGATACAGGCAGGCACCATGGCCTTGCGGGTTATGGCTGGCGGCTACATATTTTTTGGCTGGGCGATGGTATTGACGCAAGCCATTAACGGTGCCGGCGATACAGTTACCCCTACCGTATTGAATTTCATATTTTTCTGGCTGATAGAAACACCACTGGCGTGGCTATTGGCCCTCCATTGGGACTGGGGGCAAGCAGGCGTTTATTGGAGTATCTTTACGGCAGAGTCACTGATGGCAGTGGCGGCAATATGGGTGTTTCGACGAGGAAAGTGGAAAACCGCCCAGGTTTAATTGTTGTTCGTTGATTGTTGTTCGTTGTTCGTTTCCGAGCCTTAGGCTTTCCGGTGGATAATAAAAAGGAAAGATAAATTCTTAAAATTACAAGATTTTTGAAGTCGTGAATAAATGGATATAGTTACCTTAAACAAAACATTATCAACAATATAAACCCTTTTCCAAAAGCCAAAACACGAAGCGAAAGAACACCTATTTACGAATTACCAATCGGTACGAACGAACGCCTAAACCACGAACAAATAACCAAGCGCTCGGAAACGAACAACTATCAACGAACAACAAATAACGAAAAAATGGCAAAAGATTGGAACCTCGGAGAAAAAGCTACCGGGCTAAAAAAAGAGCAAGAATACGCCGTTTTGGTCAGCGTGATCACGCCCGACATCGGCGAGACACAGGCGCATGAATACCTGGATGAATTGGAATTTCTGGCGGATACCGCCGGGGCAGACACGATTAAACGTTTCACCCAGCGACTAAAACACCCCGAGAATCGCACGTTTATCGGGAAGGGCAAGGTGTTGGAAATCAAAGAATACCTCGAACGACACGAAGAAGTGACGATGGTTATTTTTGACGACGACCTTTCCGGCAAACAAACCAATAACCTGGAAGAATCCCTGAAAGTGAAAATCGTGGACCGCTCCTCGCTCATCCTGGATATTTTCGCCAACCGCGCCCAGACATCTCAGGCCAGAACCCAGGTGGAACTGGCACAGATGAAGTATCTGCTACCGCGTCTTCGCGGCCTTTGGACCCACTTAGAGCGCCAGGCAGGCGGAATTGGTACCCGTGGCCCCGGTGAAACGCAAATCGAAACCGACCGAAGGATCGTACAGTACAGGATGAAAATTCTGGAAGATCGCCTCAAAGACATCGACCGCCAAAGCCAAACCCAACGCAAAACGCGCGGCGAACAAGTGCGGGTAGCCCTGGTCGGCTACACCAACGTGGGCAAAAGCACCCTGCTCAACCTGCTTTCAAAATCGGAAGTGCTGGCAGAAAACAAACTTTTCGCCACCCTCGATACCACCGTGCGCAAAGTAGTATTCGGTACCATGCCGTTTTTACTGTCTGATACCGTTGGATTTATCCGAAAATTGCCGCATCACCTGGTCGAAAGTTTCAAAAGTACGCTCGATGAAGTGCGGGAAAGCGACATTCTGATCCATGTGGTGGATATTGCCCACCCGCAATTTGAAGATCATATTCGCACGGTACAAGAAACGCTCCTGGAACTCGGCGCGGCAGACAAGCCCACCCTCATGGTGTACAACAAAATTGACTTGTACCGCGAACGCTATTTTGACGACTTGCTGACCAAGCAGGAACGCATTGATATTGAATCGGAATTGCGGGAACGCCTATTAAGCAATTTCGGCGAAAACGTATTCATGTCGGCCTATACCAAAGAAGGCGTCGAAGACTTAAAAGAACGGATGACGCGGATGATAAAAGAAACGTATGTGGTAAGGTATCCGCATCAGGTGAAGTCGTGGTAACCTCCCCCTGCCCCCCTCCGAAGTAGGGCGATTGGTTCTAAAAAAATCGTTCTTCAACAAAAAATTGGCGCGTTATGCAATATGAAATAATTCGATTTTTTGCAACGTTGTCTGATCCGCATCGCGGCCAAGGTCAACGTCACAAGTTGTCAGATGTATTGACGATGGTGACTGTAGCCATCCTCAATGGTTATCAAGGACCTAAAGGCTTTGCCCGATTTGCATCGAGCAACCAAGTAGAATTGACAGAAGTATTGAAGCTCAAAGGAAAAAGGGAAAACGTATACGATCAGTTTTTGGGTCTATACCAACGACTCTTTGGGCGTACAGCACCTGACAAAAGTATTTGGCAAGGGGCCGGCGATGAAAGTCAGGGACGAGCGCTTAAAACCAGGTGGATTTCGCCCGACTTTTTGCGGAAACTTCGGGTTTTATTTCTCAAACAACAAAATTCAGGAGCATGAAGAGTTCATGCAAAGTCAGGTCACCTTTCCCATAAAACCCCAGTTGAACCATACCTAAATTGTGGAAACAAAGGGCGCATGGCAGAAAATATCCCTATCCTATACGCCGGACCAAGCTTGCCGGTACTTCCTGTTTGGCAATTTCTTTTCAGATGCCATTACGCCCATCAATATGAGTCCGGAAGAACGCATGAAGCTCGATCAAAGCAACCAAACCCTTTCAGACCTTCGTGCAAAGTCTCTATACGATGCACTCCTGGCCCGGCAGGTGCCTGAAAACCAAATCAGCTGGAAAGGCTACGGCGAATCAAAACCCGTCGCAAAAAATGACACGGAGGCAGGGCGGCAAAGGAACAGGAGGGTTATCCTGAAAAAGGTTTCATAGGTTTCAAGGTTTCAGGTTTACACGATGGTTGTCATTTTTGAAATACAGTTTCAAGGCCACGAACCAATCGTGTAAACCTGAAACATTGAACCCTGAAACCTGAAACCCCCATTTAAACAGCTCGTTGAGCTTTTTCCCAAATCACCGACTGCTTCCCCCTTACCAAACGCCAGAAGCCGGCGTACATCGCCCAGTTCATCAGGCAGAAATAGTATGGTACGAAAAAGGCTTTCAGCTTGATTTTTTGCTTTTCAAGGACCCAGCCGAGCAAGGCTGCGGTGTAGAAAATTGATTGTAACAGCAGCAGAATGGAGTAGCCTGCTGCATGGTTTATGGCCAGTAAAAGGTTGCTAAACAGCACAATGGGCAAAAAAAGTGGCGCCAATGTCCAGCGCAAAACCCGGTGGGAGATGTACTGAAAGGAGAGCGTGCCGTAGCGGAATATGTTAAGCAAAGGCGCGAGCCGGACAAGGGCTTGTAATCCACCTGCAGCGATGCGCACCTTGCGTTTCATTTCCTCGGCAACGGAGGCCGAGGAGCTTTCTACAGCGAAGGCTTCAGGTTCGTATTGAACCCGCCAACCTTTTTGGGCGATGCGCATGGTGAGGTAAAAATCTTCTACCAAGGTATCTGGCGGCACATTTTCGTAGGCTTCCCGGCGAAAAGCAAACAACTCGCCGGCAGCACCCACGACCGACCAAAGCTCGGCATCCCACTTTTTCAACTGGCTTTCATATTTCCAGTAAATGCCTTCACCCGCACTGCTGGCATCGTTTTTTTTGTCCATGGAGATGCGTTTTTCACCTGCCACAGCGCCTACCTGCGGGTCGTTGAAATGCTGAACAAGTTTATGTAGCGCTTCCGCATTGACAAGAGTGTTGGCATCTGTGCTCACCACAACAGGCGTTGTCACCTGCGCCATCGCCCGCTGGAAGGCCGCGATTTTACCCTGGCGTTCGGGCTGGTGCAGGAGCTGCCATTGCGTGCCGGGTGGGTATGGATATTGTCGCACAAGCGCAGCCGTCGCATCGTTGGAGCCATCGGTGACGAACAAAAAGGTGACAAGTTCACTTGGATAATGGAGGGCAATTGAGTTCTCGATCTTTTGCGTGATCCAGTCCTCTTCGTTGTAAGCACAAACGATAAAAGTGACTGGCGGCAGGGGGCAAGAGGGGGGCAAGGGGGCTTTCCGCCCCACCAGCGCCCACAGCACGATGCCGTAGCCGAGATAGGCGTAGAAAATGACGGAAACCCCTAGCCAGAAGAGGATCTTGATGGAGAGAATGCTCATGCTGGGGGCAAAGGTAGCTTGGGATTGTGGAGAATGGAAATGGCAATAAAAGGGTGTTTTTGTAAGAAGCTTGATGTTCGTAATACTTGTCGATTTAGAGCATAACGGTACAAGGCACAGAAATCAAGGGTGCGTGACGTAGCCTGCTATTGCCCAATTCCGTTTCAAAGCAGGCATAAATGTGGCCATGATGCAACTTCGGCTTGAAAAACCTGCTGTCGTACCGATACGCAAGGCGTAAATAATATAACATTATTCTGGAATTGTGTAATATTTTAGGATGACGAAACCAACACCTTTGTAGCAGGGAATGCACGATCCCGTAACTGGCCACTTGCAGGAACAAAACAAAAAAGGGATTGCACGATTTCAAAGTGCCCGGCACCCGATTTTCGGTGAAGTAATTTTTTAGCTTCATTTAACACAAAAATCATAACTTTAAAAAATACAATATTCTGCTTTAAGCCCTTGTATTTCAGCCAAAAAATAAAAACGCTAGATAACTTGCCCTAAATTGGCTGAAAACTGTAGCGCAGGCGACATATCTTTCAACACAGCCTCAAAAAGGTTTGCTAACTTTGCCAACCAATTCAATTTAATCCCGGCCACAAACTGTTGCCATTTTCCTTCCTTCGCGTTTTTGGCTTAATCCTTGATTGATGTTTCATTCCATGTTTATCTCAAGCACGGAATTTACTGCTCCTCACCTGGTGCGTTTTTAATCCTTTCTGAAGCATGAATTCTTGGACAAAAAACAAACACGTGCCTTAACAGGCGCTATCTGTGAACATTTTAATCAAATAGTACCATGCTAAGAAGGGTTCTATTGGTTGAAGACCACGACAGTCTTCGCCGTTTGCTAGGTAATTTTCTTTCCGATAATTTTGATGTAGTAGGCGCTAAAAACGGCCTTGAAGCCATAACATGGCTCAGTAAGGGCGTGGTGCCTGATGTCATCGTCACCAACAACGAGATGCCCGAAATTGATGGCGCCAACCTGCTGCGGCAATTGCGCTGTACCGGGCTGTGGTCAAACATCCCCGTGGTCGTTATGGGCGAAGTGGAAGACAGCGACCAAGAAACCCTGCGCTACAAAGCGCTCGGTGCCCAAGCCTTTTTCAATCGGCCATTCAGTCCCATTACCTTGCAAGAAAAACTGCTCCAAATTATCAACACCCTCTAACCTTTTGCATTATTTGCCAATTTGCCAATTTATTTTTTTGCCAATTTGCTTTTTTGCATTATTTGCCTTTTTTCTTTTTTGCCAACTTGCCCTTTGCTTTTTTTAATCCATGATCACCTCTAATCTTATCCCATGTTATTATGTCCCGCAACATCCCTTTATCCGATTACTCGGTTGCGAATCGAGCCTTGCTATTTGTAGGTTTTGAACATGATTTTGATGCCAATATCCGGAGTTTCCCTTATGAGGATCCTGCATACCGGTACACCATCGAAAACAATGCATTTAAAGCTTTCCAATGGTTGGAGGCACAGGTGGAGCAACTCGAAACATTTCTAGTACCCCACGCTATTTTCTGTCGCCTGGAATGGTTGATAGACAATGAGTTTCTATTTGTCCAACAAATCGCTGCGCATCCCTACCTGTGTTATGTGCCCATCATTGCCCTGACCGATCATGGTCCGACGGAACAATACCAGGCTGTTTTGTCCAAAAGTAACGTTGACGATTGCTATTCTGTACCCGTTGATTGGAACAATTTAGAAGCGCGGTTGGAGTTCCTCAACCAATTCAAGCCCAAGCTTGTGGCAGCAGCCAAATGGCTCAAGCAAGAATGTTTTCAATTAAAAATACCGCGTCAAAAACGCATTTTTGATGTCCTGGGTGCCTCCTTGGGCATCGTGCTAACTTCTTGGGTTTGGTTGCCCGTCATGGTAGCCATTTGGCTCGAATCACGTGGGCCCGTTATTTACGTTTCCAAGCGGGCCGGCTTCGGCTATCAGCAGATCGATGTGTTGAAATTCCGCTCCATGTACCTTGATTCCGACCAGCATCTGCACCATTTAGCGCACCTCAACCAATACAATGCCATGGATGGGAAAAAATCGGTTTTTGTAAAAATCCCGAGCGACCCACGCATTACCCGCGTTGGCCGCTTTATCCGAAAATTCAGCATAGATGAATTGCCGCAACTGCTAAATGTTTTGCGGGGCGATATGTCGCTCGTGGGAAATCGGCCGTTGCCGCTGTATGAAGCCGAATTGCTGACCAAAAAGGCATGGGTGCAGCGTTTTCTGGCACCAGCAGGTTTAACCGGACTTTGGCAAGTACGCAAACACGACCGACCCAATATGGGCACCAATGAGCGCATCATGCTGGACATACAATATTCCAATGACGACTATTCGGTGATGAGTGATTTGAAAATTGTCTGTCGCACTTTTGGTGCATTCATTCAAAACGAGAATGTCTGAAAAAACAGATACGTTCCGGCCTGGCCTGGTCTCCATAATTACCGTTAATTTCAACCAAACGGAACTTACCTGCGCGCTGCTGGAAAGCATTCGCCAGCAGGATTACCGT
>Ga0105046_10005653_pt1 | contig 19770 bp, 16 predicted proteins | sample MAT03_FD_78385 | JGI IMG/M metagenome (GOLD analysis project Ga0105046, IMG submission 78385) | Freshwater microbial communities from Lake Fryxell liftoff mats and glacier meltwater in Antarctica - MAT-03 (megahit assembly) | ecosystem: Environmental > Aquatic > Freshwater > Ice > Liftoff... | reverse complement strand
TCTCATATCCTATTACTCATGGACTCCCCTTTGCGGCGCCGCGCGTTCCTCCAAACCGCCGCTGTTGCCGCGGTCGCCGCGCCTGCCGCTAAACCTGTGAACGCCGCCGTTCGCCCCTGGCGCGGCAAACCAACACTTTTCATCCGCGATGAACCCACCTACGCCTGTTTTTACGCGCTCACCGATTGCCTCGGCGGCCGCTTCTCCTTCGAAGAGGGCCCGCGCCAAAGTATCAAACAGTTCGTCGACGCCGGCTTCAAGCTCTTTCAACTCGATCTCTTTCTCGCCGACTGCTGGCCCAAGCCCGGCCCCCTTTCCGCCGATCTCGCGCGCCGCCAAATCCGTGGCATTCTCGATGTCTGCCCCGAAGGCGTCGTCGTCCTCCGCTGGCACCTCAACGTCCCGGAGTGGTGGAAGAAGCAGTTCCCCGATGAACTTACCCGCTACGCCAACGGCGACTTGGAGAACCCCGAACGAACTGTTCCTGTCCGTTATATTCAGGACGATCTCCGCCGCACGCCCCGCGCCAGTCTCGCTTCTGAAAAGTGGATGCAGATGGCCCGCGAAAAGACCGCCGAACTGCTCAAGCAACTGGCGAAGACGCCGGAAGCGAAGGCGCTCGCCGGCGTTCACGTCGCCTGCGGCGTTTATGGCGAATGGCACTACTGGGGCTTTATGCGCAATGAGCCTGACGTTAGCCGCCCCATGCAGGATCGCTTCGATGAATACCGCGAGAAGCTGAACAAATCGCTCGAAAAAGTTCCCACCACCGAGCAGCGAAAGGCCCTTGATGACGGCGTCTTCCGGGACCCCGTCAAGCGCGAAGGCGTCATCGATTACTATCGCTGCCAGCAGGAACTCGTCGCGAATCGAATCATCGATCTCTGCGCCGTGGTGAAGAAGAACTGGCCGGCGCCGATCCTCACCGGGACTTTCTACGGCTACTTCTTCTCCATGTTTGATCGCCAAGCCACCGGCGGCCATCTCGAACTTCACAAGATTCTCCAATCCCCGCATGTCGATTACTTAAGCGCACCGCAAGCCTATGGCACGCTCTATCGCGATCTGGGCGGCAGCGGGATCACCCGCGCGCTCATTGAGACCATCCGCCACAACGGTAAGTTGTTCTTCGATGAAATGGACCAGACGCCATCGTGGAAGTGGCTCAACAACGTCGATACCGCCTATCAACTCACCGATCTCGACGCTGACTACGCCCTCATTCGCCGCAACGTGCTCGAAAGCTTCACGCGCGGCGCGGGCCTCTGGTACTACGATTTCGGTCCGGGCAATCAGACCGGCTGGTGGGCCGATACCCGCTTGATGGCCGACATCAAAAAACTGAAGGAGATTCTGGAAAGATATCACCAGCGCGATTACGCGCCGGCCGGCGACGTGCTGTTCGTTTTCGATACCGAGGTCTTCTACTACACCGGTTCCATTCAAGGCACTGACCCCATCACCGATCCTCTCGCCGTCAACCGCACGATGGGCGAGGCATGGCGCAGCGGGGCCGCCATCGAAACCATGCACCTTAAGGATCTTGAGACCCTCGATCTGTCTCGCTTCAAAGTCGTCGTCTTCGCCAACACCTGGCTTATGACCGCCGCTCAGCGTAAGTTCGTTCGCGAAAAGGTCCGCGGCGCCAACCGCCGGATCGTCTTCCAGGGGTTTCCGGCTTACACCGACGGCAAGACACTCAACGCCGAGTTCACGCGGGAAGTTACCGGTGGCGAACCGGTCGCCACGCCTCCAATTCCGATGCAAGAGTGGCGTCGAATCTTCCAGTCCGCCGGGGCGCATCTGTACCTGGACGAAGGCGAAATCATCCACGCGGGCGGCGGTTTGATCCTCATTCATACGAAGGACGGCGGGAAGCGGCGACTCACACTTCGTTCCGGTAAATCGATCGATTTGGCCTTGCCGCCGAAATCCTCCTGGCTCTTTGACGCCATTACCGGCGAGCGTCTGCTTTGACGACGTGAGCAGATTCGGAACGGAATCGCGCCAGTCCTTGTAGCCATGCGATTCACGATACTCACCTTTGCTTTGTTATTGCCGGTTCAAGCGCAACTCGTCCTCCACAAGACGGAGACGACGCGCCAAGTTGTCGGCGAAAAAGGAATGGAGGCGGCCACCGTTCTGGAAGTCTCGACTGCCGATAAAAAGCGTCTTTATACGCTCAAGGTGGAAGGCGTCGACGGCCGCACCATGAACGACGAAATCTTCGTGGTTGCGCGCGGCTTGGAAGACGTCGAATGGTGGTCCGTGTATCGGCTGTCCGATGGCAAGCCGATGTTCGATACCCACGTCCCTGTCGTGCAGGCCGGCAAGCTCTACGCCGGATTCGATGTGCCCGCTGATGGCGACCCGCGGTTGAAGAACTCGCGTCTCGTTGGTGTCGTTAATATGGCCGGTGCGAGCGGCGCGGTCCGGCGTGTAGAAGTACACTGTGCCGATGCCAATCGAGCCGCGCTCCTCCGCTCCTACTGGGACGCCCGGCGCACCCTGAGCGTCAGTGGCGACTCGCTGGTTCTCAGCATACTCGGGGGCTCGCCCGACGTGAACATCCGTGTTCCGCTCAAGAGCACCGGCCCCGTCCGCGCCTGTGATATCGTGGCGCGGTGATCAGAAATCTGCCTTTCGCCATATTCGTTTTCGCCGCCGGGCTCAGCGCCCAGCCGCCAGCCGTACCCGCCGTCAACACGGACATGTACTACAAGCTGGGCCCGGATTCGCTGGCCCAGGAGGGTGTTCCGAAGGGCGTCATCAAAGGGCCGTTCCAGTTGCCCAGCCAAGCGTATCCGGGAACCTTGCACGACTACTCAGTCTACGTACCTGCGCAATACGACCCGGCCGTTCCCACGGCCATCATGATCTGGCAGGACGGTCCCGCGATGATGGCGCCCGAAGGCGACGCGCGCGTCCAGAACGTGCTGGACAATCTGATCTACCGCCGCGAAATTCCCGTCATGATCGCCGTCTTCATCAGCCCCGGCCGCCGTCCCGACCAGCCATCGCCGACGCCGCGGGAATGGGGGGACCGCACCACCAACCGGCCCGCCGAGTACAACACCATTGAGGACAAGTACCCGCGCGTGATCGTGGATGAGTTGATGCCGGTAATTAACAAGGAGTACAACATCTCCAAAGACCCGGAGCAGCGCGGCGTCGCCGGCGCCAGTTCAGGCGCCATCGCCGGCTTCACGGTCGCCTGGTTCCGTCCGGATCAGTTCCGGAAAGTGTTGAGCATTGTCGGCAGCTTCGTCGATCTGCGCGGCGGCCACAAGTACGCCGACCTCGTCGCCAGCACCGAAAAGAAGCCTCTTCGCGTGTTCCTGGTCGATGGCCGCAATGACAATCGGGGCCAGCGCCCGGGCGGAGAATACAACGCCAATCGCGATTGGTTCTTTCAAAACGTTCGGTTGATGAAAGCGTTGACCGCCAAGGGCTACGACGTCAACTACACGTGGGGGATCGGCCGGCACGGACAGAAACAGGGGGGCGCGCAGATTCCGGATATGATGCGCTGGCTATGGCGCGATCACGCCATAGCCACTGACGTCAACGACATGGTGGAGCGTTCCTTCCGCGCGCCTGCCAAGCCCAAAGAGTAGCTACTCGCGAAGCCCGAACGTGTAGAGCGTGTGTCCGACAGCGATTGTGACGCGCTGCTTCCCGTTGACCAGGTATGTCATCGGCGAAGCAGCCGTCTGGCCGCCGAGGTAAAGGTTCCAAAGCAGTTTGCCATTGGTCGCGTCGAGCGCGAAGAAGTGGCCTTCCCGGTTGCCGGAAAAGAGAACGTTCCCGGCGGTGGTGACAATGCCGCCTTCGCTGACGTCGGTCATCTTGTACTCCCAAACCTTGGCGCCGGTTGACGGATTCAATGCCCGAACGGCGCCGTAGCCGGTCTTCGGGTCGCGGCGCGCCAAGCGGTCCCGGCGTACCGATTGCACGGCGGCCTTGATGCCACCACCGGCGTACCACTTGCCCTTCTCGTATTCTTGATCCCAGGCGAAGTAGATGCTGGAGTAGTCGTCCCAGACGTTCAAATAGAACAGGTCGGTCTTAGGGCTGTACGATGGCGCAAACCAGTTCGTGCCGCCTTGCACGCCGGGGTAGATCACTGTTCCTTGCGGCGTCGGGATTTTCCCCGGTACGCGCATGGGACGGCCTTTATCATCAAGGCCCGTGGCCCAGTCCAGTTTTACGAAGGGCGTCCCTTGCAGGAATTCGCCGGTAGCGCGGTCGACCAGATAAAAGAAGCCGTTGCGGTTGGCCCACAGCAGAAGCTTGCGCGGACGGCCGCGCCATTCGCGATCGACGAGGACCGGTGTCTGGACGGCGTCCCAGTCCCATTCATCGTGTGGTGTGAACTGAAAGTGCCATTTCAATTTGCCCGTGTCGGCGTCGAGGGCGATCACCGAGCTGGTGTAAAGGTTGTCTCCCGGGCGGACCTTGGCATTCCAATCGGGGCCGGCGTTGCCCACGCCCCAGTAGGTGAGATTCAGCACGGGGTCATAGGAACCGGTGAGCCAGATGGGGCCGCCGCCGTGTTTCCAGGCGTCGTTCTTCCAGGTTTCGTGGCCGGGTTCGCCCGGCTCGGGGATGGTTTTGAACTTCCAGATTTCCTTCCCCGTCTTGACGTCGAAGGCTGCCAGGAAGCCGCGGATGCCAAGCTCACCGCCGGCCGTTCCCATCAGGACTTTGTCCTTGATGATGAGCGGCGCGTGCGTTAGCGCGTAACCCTCTTTGAAGTCGACGACCACTTTTTCCCATCGAAGCTGGCCGGTGATGGCGTCAATGGCCAACAGTTTGCCATCGAGCGTACCCATGAAGAGCGTGTTCTCGTGGATGGCGAGTCCGCGATTGATCTTGCCGCAGCACGGATAGGTAACTTCGGGATTCTTGTGTTCGTAGATCCAGAACTCGCGGCCCGTCGCGGGATCGAGGGCGATCACCGTGTTGGGCGCCTCGGTGATGTACATGACGCCGTCGACGACGAGCGGCGTGACTTCAAACTTCTCCAGCGACTGCGCTTGGAACGTCCATTTCAATTCGAGATTCTTCGCGTTGGCGGGCGTAATTTGCGTAAGTGAGCTGTGGTGGGTGCTCGCGTAGCTGCCGTGATAGGTGGTCCAATTGGCATCCTGCGCGGAGAGCGCGGCGGTGAGAAGGAATATCGCGGATTTCATTTCGTCGCTCCTTCCAGCGAAGCGAGGAAGGCGACCAGATTGTTGAGCTGTTGACCGTTCAGCTTGTCGCGAAAGGATGGCATTGGAGATCGTTGTTCCAGGGATTGCTCGCGGAGATCGGCTTTGGCAACCGAGCGGAGGCGCCCGGCGTTGTCGAGAATTTGCAGCGAAAAGGTGTCCTCGTTCAGACGCTGTCCGCGGAGCGTTTCCCCGGCTTTCGTCGTTGCCTTCCAGATCCAGTATTCGGGGGCGACTTCGGCGCTGGGGTCAATGAGCGCGGTCATCATTTCCGCGGGCGTCAAACGGTGGCCGATGGCTGACAAATCCAGTCCACGCGGCGCGCCGGCGCCGTTGAGCCAGTGGCAATTCGTGCAGCGATTGGCATCGAAGACTTCCCGGCCGGCCTTCGCGTCACCGGTGACGTTGACGGCGCGGCTGGCGCTGAGCGCGCGAATGAACGAGACGATCTGCCAGATTTCGCGGCCGTTCATGGAGAAGCCCGGCATGGAGGTTCCGGCCACGCCTTTGGTGATGACGCGGAAGAGCCCTTCGTCATTGGAGGCGTGCCGGAAATTGCCAGTAGAGAGGTTCGGTCCGCCCGCGCCGCCTTTGCCGTCGATGCCATGGCAACTGGCGCATTGGGAGCGAAAGAACGTATCGCCGCGAACGCGGTCGTCCGGGGATTGGAACGGGTTTTTGAGGGCAGTGTCGCTGTGCTGCGCGGCCAGAGCGGCAGCGCAAAGGAGCGCGAGCGTTAAACGGAGGATCATCCGCAGCGAATTATATCGTGTTATTGACAGAACCCGACTTCTTGGGTCATCTCGGGTTCCCGCTCGGGTTGCAGTTGTGGGTTTTCAATAACTTCTGGGATGCTCCGGCGGAATTTGCATCGCCGCTCCGCAGGAGTATCGACCGAAACGTGTTTCCCACCTACAACGTACCATGTGTGTCAAGATCTACAAATGCGCCTCTTTTTGATGCTATTTGTACTCGCTTTCGCGGCTTTTGCGCAGCGGGAACCGCTTATTTTTGACATTTTGTGGGTGAATCCGCCGAAGGATCCGCCGCGCGGGGTGACACATCACGTGTTTCCGAGCGCCGCGATGAAGACCGATGTGGGGTTCAATATCTACTTGCCGCCGGAGTACGCGACGTCGCCGGGGAAGCGGTTTCCGGTGATTTATTGGCTCCACGGGGCGGGCGGGCACGAGTCCCAGGGGCTGGCGCAGGCGGCGCTGTTGGACAAAGCGATTGCGGCGGGGTTGACGCCGCAGACTATCATGGTGATCCCCAACGGCGGGAAGCGATCGGAGTACCGCGACTGGGCGGCGCAGAACGTGATGGCGGAGACGATGATCATCAAGGAGTTGATTCCGCTCATTGACGCCCGGTACCGGACACAGCCGGCGCCTTATGGGCGGGCAATCGAAGGCATGTCGATGGGTGGTAATGGATCTTTGAAACTGGCGTTGAAGTATCCGGAGATGTTTGGGTCGGTGTTGGCGATTGCGGGAACTTATGGGCGGATCCGGTTGGATGGGTATTTCTTTTTAGGGGTGACGCCGGACCAGCAGAAGTGGGTGGCGAAGTTGGCGCAGTGGTACTCGGAGGACGAGGATGTGTTTGAGTTGGCGCGCCGGAATTACAATCGGCTGGGTCATTTGGCGATCCGGTTGCTGATTGGGACGCAGGATGTTTCGTTTCCGGATTCCGAGAAGCTGCATGTGCATTTGCGGGATTTAGGCGTGGCTCACGAGTACGAGATTTTGTTAGGGGTCAGCCACAACACGCAGCAGTATTACGACCGGGCGGGCATTCACGGATATCAGTTTCAGGCGGCGGGGTTTGGGCGCGTGAAGTAGGCGGCGGGCGGGTTCGAAATCAGCGTTCATGGTATCGCCGATCAAAGTCCGCTCCGAGCTTCTTTACCTTAGTTCGTCGAGTTCCTTCAACGTCTTTCCTTCTTTCGTCGCCCAAGCGATGAGTCCGTTGGCATGTCCGCCGTGGATGATCGCCGCTGCGCCTGACGGGCTGGAGAATTCAGCATCCCGTGTGAATACCAAAAACCTGTCCTTTTGAATGAGTGTGCCGTCGGCGGCGAACTGCTTGCGTTTCTCTACGATGAAAGGAGACCTTTCCGCCGATGGACGTAGGCCCAGGACCGCGGTTGAACCCTGGTAGACAACGAACCCGCTCGCAGTCCGCTGGCCTTTTGCCTCAGCACCTTTGCTCTTGCAGAAAAGCGACTCGCCCCGGCTCGTAGTTGGCGCCAGTTGATCGATCGGCGAGAGGATGTCAGACCCAAGGACTGGAAGCAGTTGCCGGATCCGAGTCATAAACACTTCCATATCCTCGCGGTCGGATTCGGGCAGGCGCGATCCACTGGCTTGATTCTGTTCGAGGGTAAATCGCTTTACTTGGGATGCTTCCGCGAGAATACAGCTCTCAAGATAACGCACATGAGCCTTGGTTAGGTTCTCGTCCTTGCTTACGAACACGATCGCGGATGAGAACTCCCTGGTTCTATGTTGTCTGAGCCGATCGCGAATTACCTCTGCCTCGCCGATATAGGCGTGGGGCGCGTTTGAAAGCGGGTCAGTGCCGATCAGGATATATACCCCGGCTTTCTCCAATTCCTCGCGAGCCAGTAAGTCATCAAGCTCCGTGCGCGGCGCGGCGATGGCCTTACCCGTCCAGTTGGAGATTTCGGCAGTGCGAAGGCTCTTGGCATCTCCTCGCGGTAGAAAGAGTTTTATGGTTGCAGATGGCATTTGCGTAGTTCAGCGTGCCGGGCTGGCTTACGCTTCTGTAACAGTCTACAGGCAGTTTGTCCTTGTCCTTTAATCGAGCGTAAAGTCGAAGGATTGCAGTCCTTTATTCCGGAGCAAAGTTCGTGACTTGCACGGTCGGATCACCATCGCCGGCGAAGGTGAAGGGTTCGTGGCCCCAGTGGCTGTGGCGTTTGCGGCGGAGGAAGACGATGGCCGTGCCTACGATGACGACAGCGATCATCCAGTGGAGGGGGTTCTTGAGGAGAGCGCCTATGATCCCGCCGGCGCCGTAGCCGTAGGCCGAGAAAGCCATTACGAAGAAGACGAGACTGATTGCGGCCGGGCGGTGGCTGGGGGCGTAGGTCGCGGTGAACGGGACGCGATGCCATTCCTGCATCGTGTACTCCACCAGGCAGGCGTTTACGCCGATTAGAAGGGGCAGGGCGGCGAGGGTCTTGAACGCGCCGAGAGCGAGGAATTGGAAAGGGAGCGCTACCAGAATAGACGGCGCTACCGCGAACCAGTACACGGCGGACACTGCGGATTCCAGTTGATCGGGACGGGCTAGCGCGTTCTCGGAGATTTTGAAGATCCAGTTAGCGCGCCATTCGTGAGGGATGCGGAAGCTCACGCGGAGCGCGGCCGTCAGGCTGAAGGTTAAGAGTAACGGCAGCGCGAGGGAGGTCTCGGTGAAGAGGCCATCGGCATTTCGGCCACGGGTCCATTGACGGATATACGTGGAGACGAAACCGTCCAGGGCGAGGGACGCTCCGACGGCGGCGATGGCGGAGAGAATGAGGCGGTGCTGGGCGTTTCGCGAAAGGGTCCAGGCGAGGAATGCGAGCATGCCGTTGTCATCGCGGCGGGCGAGGAACAGCAAAGGCGAGGGGTTGGCCGAGACGGCGCTTGGAGGCTGAGCGAAATCGGAGAAGCGGCGGTATAGGTTCAGGTAACTCGCGATGGCGATGGTGACTGCGATTCCGGCGGCGGTGAGGGCCCGATTGGCCATGGCGTGATGCCACGGGTCTTGCGAGCCGCGGATGGTTTCGCTGACGCCGTGCCACCAGACGGTGGGAATCCACGTCAGCCAGCCGGCGCGGGTGGCGAGGAGGCGGTGGAGTCCGGGCATGTGCCAGACGATGGGGATGAGGGCGAATGCGGTGACGAGCAACGTGGATTGGATGAGGAATGAGGCTTTGGATCTGAGTCGATGAGGGAGGACGGTTAGACAGATTCCTTGTAGGGCGAGCACGGAGAAGAAGGCGAAAAGGCTGGCGCCGAGGCCGCTGAGCAGGTGTGCATCATAGCGACTTGTTCGGGAAAATGCGGGGAAGATCAAGGCTGGCGGGAGGTTGAAGGCCAGGAGGAACATCGACAGGAATATTGCGAGTGCGGTAATTCTGGCCAGGAAGATGTCGGCGCGGCGAATGGAAAGCGGGGTGAGGACCTGGAAGTCCCGTTCGCCGGGGAAGAGAGATTGCCATTGCAGCGTGGCGAGGAGAGTGATGAACACGAAGCTGGCGGAGAGGTAGAACACTTCGTCGGCGGCGACTGCGGAGCGGAATAGGGCCAAGTCTCTGGAAGGGGAAATAAATCCGTATTTGTTGCCGAGTATGCGGGCGAAGTAGAAGTGAAAGCAGACGAGGGCGATGCCGATGGAGATAAGCCAGGTGCGAAAGGCGTCGACGCCGGCCTCCGACATGGCTTCGCTACGGAAGAAGCTTTGGAAGCTGTAACGGGTGAGGAGTTGGCGGGGCGTCATCTGGCTCTGACGGCATTGAGGATTGCTTTGGCGACGGGCGCATAATCCTCCTGATTGGTGACGCTGGCAAAGACCTTTTGGAGATCGGGGTTGAGCGCCGTTTTCAGGTTCTCGATGGAATCCTGAAGGACGACTTTGCCCTTGTAGCGAATGACGACGCGAGAGCAGACCTTCTCGACGACTTCGAGGACGTGGGAGCTGAAGAGGATCATCTTGCCTTCGGCGGCGAAGACTTCGAGGAGGCCGCGGAGGAGGAGGGCGGCGTTGACGTCGAGCCCGGAGAAGGGTTCATCGAGGATGAGCAGTTCGGGATCGTGGAGGAGCGCGGCGGCGAGGAGGACGCGGTGGCGCATGCCTTTTGAATAGGCTGATATAGCACTGTGGCGGGCGTCGTGGAGTTGAAAGAGTCGCATCAGATCGGCGGCTCGCCGGCAGGCGGTATCAAATGGAATTGAACGAAGGCGGGCGATGAGGATGAGCTATTCGGAACCGCTGAGATGGGTGTAGAGTTGCGGCTCCTCAGGTACGAAGCCGAGGCGGGATTTGAAGGCGATGGGATCGTCGACGATGGTGCGGCCGTAGAGTTGGACTTCGCCTTCGCTGGGTTCGAGGAGGCCCGTGATGATTTTTACAGTCGTGCTTTTGCCAGAACCGTTGGGGCCAAGGTAACCGAGGATCTCACCGGAACGAATTTGAAAGCTCACATTGTCGACGGCGGTGAAGCCGCGGAAGCGCTTGGTTAGATCTTTGACTTCGAGCATTTTTGAAGCCAGTTGATGGCAAGAAACAAGACGCTGAGAAGGACAAGGAATACGGAGAGGAAGAGCAGGGCGTAGAGCTGGATGTCCGAACCGAACTTCGGCTGCAGGAGGCGGTAGGCACTCTGTAATGTGACTGATGCCGAGGTGGCGACGATTGCGGCGGCGAGCATGATGGCGGTAATCCAGACGTAGGGGCCGGGGGAAGTGGCGCGATGGTAGATCGCGGTGCGAACGATGTCGATGACAGTCAAGAAGAGGTTCGAGCCGGGGTGATAGATGTCCGCTTCGATTTGCGGGCCGAAGCGTTCGCGGAAGTTCTCCGGGTAGAGCTTGAGCAGGAGCGAAACAAAGCGGTCAGGCATATTGGGATAACCTCCGGCGGGCGGCGCGGATGAGGGCCTCAAGACGCTTGGCCTCAGCTTCCAGAACTTTTCGGCCAAACGGGGCCAGACGATAGTATCGACGCCGCTGATCTTCGTTTTGTTCCGGGCGGCGCGGGGATTCCTCTATGATGCCGTTGGTGAGAAGACGGTCGAGCATGGTGTAGAGCGTTCCCGGGCCGACCTTCACTTCCTGGATGAGCGCGTAGCCGTGGCGGTCGCCTTCGGCGAGAGCCAAAAGGACTTGGAATTCGGCGGGGGTTAGAGGGAGCAAGCTCTCCGGCGCCGGCATGACTGTATCGATGATCGATAGACAGAGCAAGTCAAAAATTCATCGGTAGATTGACGAGGAACCACTTTTCCCTTTTGCTCCGCCAGCGTTTGGCGAGGGTGTATTCTTCGTGCTCGGGGCAACCGGAGAAGAGCGCGGCGGCGGTATCGCAGAACGATTCGCAGGCGTATTGGGGGAGGTTTCGCGGAAGATCCTCTTTGCGCCATTGGCTGGACCAGCCGAGTTCTCCGTTGGCGTTAGCGTCGATCTCGTGCTGCAGGAGTTGTTTCCAGGAGGCGCGCCGGGGATTGCCGAGGCGGACCCAGACAAAGTGAAAGAGTTCGTGGGTAAGGATGCGGGCGCGTTCCGCAGGATTGTCGCGCAGGCTGGAGAGAAGATGGATTTCGCGGCGGCGGATGTCGGCTCCGGCGAGGGCCGGGCGGGGGCCGTCGCTGAGCTCGGCAGTCCAGAGGAGACGGATTGGTCTACCGTTCGATGGGGAGAGGACCGAAGGCAGGGGCGCCCATGTCGAGTTCGTCATTGAGGTTGGCGTAGGAATCGCGTCCGGCGGCGTAGTGCACGGTGGCGCCGTCGGGGAGTTTGCCGGCGATGCTGAGGACGACAGCGTTGCCGTCACGGGGATCGATTTGCGCGCGGAAGATGGCGGGAATGGGAGAGCCATCGGGTGCGTGAACCGAGAAGCCGCCGAGGCGACCAATGGCGACGAGTTTGCCGTTGACCTCGGCAAAGAGAATCCGGACGACGGCCCCTTCGAGTTTGGCGTTCACGGGCCGAGGGCCGCGCCTATAGGGACGGAACTTTTCCAGCTCCGGGTGAAGGTCGTGGGAGATTTGATTGGCGAGGCGGAGGGCCAGACGTTTCAAGTCGGGGGTGGAGACGTGGATGGCGTCGTCGAGGGAGAGGTCGACGGCGGAGACCATGCCGATCTTGGGAATACGGGTCTCCATTTTGCGCTGGGTTTCCTGAACGGCGTTCCATTCGGCCTGGTTGGTGAAGCTGACGTGGCGGCCGATTTGAACGTAGTAGAAAGGGAGGTCGGGCTGGAGGAAATCCGACCGGAAGGAAGCGATGAGTTTTTCGAACTTTTCCGGGAAAGCGGCGATCACTTTGGGGTTGGCCTCCGATTCACCCTGATACCAAAGAACACCTCGAATGCGGCCGCCGGTGGCGAGGAAACGGCGATAGGTGGCTCCGTAGTATGAATCACCCTGTTTGTCCTTGAGCTCGGGACTCCACTGCTCCATCGACGTCCCACCGTGGGCGCAAGGAAGAAGGCCGATGGGGACACCGGTTCGCTGCAGCATGGCTTTAGCAAAAGGGAGGCCCAGCCCGGCGCCTCTCTTGCGATTTGCGACGTCTTGTTCGAGTTCCTGCCCCTCTAGCTTCTTCTGGTTGCCTTCCGCGTCTTTACGCCAGTGAACGCGATCGGCGGCGTTAACGAGGTGATGGAGCGGTTCGGTGGCAAGGACCCAACGGTCGGACTGGTCAAAGGAACGGATGCGGGGATCGGGCTGCTCCAGATCGGCGAGAACTCCTGCACCTTCCATATTCGACTGGCCGGCGAGGAGCCAGAGATCACCAACGTAGAAGTCCTTGATGCCATCGATCGATGTGGATCCGGCGACGCGGACCTCGAGAGAGTAGGGGCCGCCCTGGGGCACACCTTTGAGGAGGCCGGACCAGCCGCTACTCTTTACACGTTCGAGAGCTCTCCAGTCCATTCCGGCGAGCGGTTCGCCGTTCTGGTTGGTGACACGGGCCTCGACGAATTTGTTGAGGGATGCGCGCGGGGCGGCGCCGGCGATTTTGATGTCGGCGCGGCCGTCATTGTCACGCTGAAGAACAGAGCCCGCCTGCGGGCCAATGTTGATTTTCAGATCTTGTGCTTGGAGCGGAAGGATGAGGAAGATTAAGAAAGCTACAACTGCTCGGTACGACATGCCCATGATGGTATCACTGGATGGCGCGTGATAGGCTCAGGAATCAACATGGATCGACGAACATTTCTAAGCGGCATGATGGGTGCGGGGGCGGCGACGGCGAGCCTGGCGGGACCGGTTCCGATGGGGTTGAATACATACTGTTTGCGGTCCTTGCGGTGGAACGATGCGCAGTTGTTGGACTATTGCGCTTCGCAGCGGTTGGACGCGATATTTTTGCAGGATTCGCAGGACCCGAAGCGGGACGATCCGGCGCACTGGAAGTGGGTGCGGGAGCGGGCGAAGGAGTTGGGGCTGCATTTGGAGACGGGCGGGAGTTCGCTGCTGCCGCGGAACGCGGGGGAGATGGACGCGAAGATCGCGTTGTTGCGGAGGAATATTGAACGAGCGGCGGGGATGGGGTCGCCCCTGGTGCGGTCGCTAATGGCATCGGACCGGGCGAGCCTGCCTCCGGGGACGATTCCGCAGCATGTGGAGACGGCAGTGAAGATGCTGCGGATGGTGCGGACGCAGGCGATGGATACCGGCGTGAAGGTGGCGATGGAGGTTCACAAGGATTTGCAGGCGCGGGAGCACGCCCAGGTGGTGGAGGGGGCGGGGCCGGAGTTTGTGGGAACGTATTTGGATACCGGGAATCCGGTATTTGTAATGGAGGATCCGATGCAGACGCTGGAGGTGTTAGGGAAGTATGCGTTAACGGTGCATCTGCGGGATTCAGTGGTTTATGAGCATCCAAAGGGGATTGCGGTGCAGTGGGTGCCATTGGGAGAGGGGACGATCGACTTTCCGGCGATAGTTCGAAAGGCGCGGGAGATCTGCACGGACACCCACATTTACATAAAGCCGATTACGGGGCGGCCGCCGTATGTGCATCCGATTTTTGATGCAGCCTACTGGGCGGAGTATCCGGAGGTACGGGCGGCGGATTTTGCCCGGTTTTTAGCGTTGGCGAAGAAGGGCCGGCCGTATGAGGGGCATGTGGTGATTGAAGATTTGCAGAATGTGCCGATTCCGGCGCATTTTCTGCCGGCGATTCAGTTTCAGCAGCGGGACCATATGGAGCGGTCGATTGCGTACGCGCGGAAGACGCTGGGGCTGGGGCGGCGGAGTTAGTTCTGCTGTGACCGGACTTCGCCGCGCTTGACCTGGGCGCGGCGGCGGCCGGAATCGAGTTTGGCGCGGGCGGCGTTTTTGGCTTCCTCGGTGATTTGAATTTTGTTGACGACGGCGCGGGCTCCGGCGGTTTTGGCCATGCGGGTGGCGGCGCCTTTGTGTTGAATGACGCTGGCTTTTCCTTCAATGGTGGTGATGCCGCCACTGGTGGTGAACTTGAAGCCATTCCTGCCGATTTTGGATTTGGCGAGTTTGGCTTGAATGCGGGACTGGATCTCGGCGTCGGAGAGTTTTGGGGCGGGGGCGACAGTCCGTTTATGCGCGGGAGGCGTGGCGGGGGGGCGGGTGTGGGGCTGAGCGGCGATAACGAGGGAAAGGATGAAGAAGATGAGTTTCATACCGTAAAGGTAGTGGCTCGCGCACGGGAAAATTCTCCATGTAGAATTAAGTCAAACGATGCGGTACTACCTCTTCTTCGCTTTTGCCGTGGCGGCGTTTGCGGCCGATATGCAGTTTAATCGGGATGTGCGACCGATCCTATCGGATAAATGTTTCGTCTGCCACGGTCCAGATGCGAAGGCGAAGGGGATTGCGCTGCGCTTGGATAGCGAAGAGGCGGCGAAACGGGCGATTGTTCCGGGGGATGCGGCGGCCAGTAAGTTGATTCGGCGGATCACGGCGGCGATGCCGGCGATGCGGATGCCACCGGCGGCGTCGGGTGTTGTGCTGACGGCCGCGGAGATTGAGACGCTGCGGGCGTGGGTGGAACAGGGCGCGAAATGGGAGGGCCATTGGTCGTTCCTGGCCCCGGTGAAGAAGCCGGGGAATATCGATTCGTTTATCAGGGAGAGGCTTTCGCGAGAGGGGCTGACGCCGTCACCGGCCGCGTCGATGGAGACTTTGATTCGGCGGGCGACGCTGGATCTGACGGGATTACCGCCGACGGTAGCGGAGTTGAAGAGTGAGTCGTACGAGAAATTGTTGGACGGGCTGTTAGCGTCCCCCCGATTTGGGGAACGGATGGCGGCGCGGTGGCTGGACGCGGCGCGGTATGCGGATACGAACGGGTATCAGTACGACGGGGAGCGGGTGATGTGGCGGTGGCGAGATTACGTAATTGAGAGTTTCAACAAGAACAAGCCGTTCGACAAGTTTGTGGTGGAGCAGATTGCCGGGGACATGCTGCCAAACGCGACGTTCGAGCAGAAGTTGGCGACGGCTTTTAACCGGAACCACCGCGGGAATACGGAAGACGGCATTGTGGCGGAGGAGTACGCCGTTGAGTATGTGGTGGATCGGATTGAGACGACATCGGCAGTGTTTATGGGGCTAACGATGGGATGCGCGCGGTGCCACAACCACAAGTACGATCCGGTGACGCAGAAGGAGTTTTATCAGATGTTCGCGTACTTCAATAACGTTCCGGAGCGGGGACGGGCGATGAAGTACGGGAATTCGCCGCCATTGATTGCGGCGCCGACGGCGAAGCAGAGCGCGCAATTGTCAGTGATGGATGTGGAAATTCGTTTGTTGGAAGCGGAGTTGGCGAAGAGGCCGTTATCGAGAACGGCTTGGGAAAAAGGGCTGGGCGGGATGGCGGCGTGGGCGCCGTACGGGGAACGTGACGCGGAATTTTCGTTTGATGACGGCGGAGCGGCGGGACGGCTTGGGGGGGCTCGATTGTTTGACGGGACGGCGGTTGTGCCGGGTCCGCCGAAGAGCGGGCGGTTTGATATTGAAGACCGGTTTACGATTTCGGCGTGGGTGAATGGCAGTGGGACGATCGCTGCGCGGAAGGCGAACGACGCGTTCAAGTCGAAGGGAATTGGGCTTTCGATTTTAGACGGGAAGGTCGATTTTCACATTGTTAGCCAGTGGGAGAGCGATGCCTTGAAAGTGGAGACGGAGAACGTATTGGGCGAAGGCTGGCATCATGTGGCCGTGGCCTACGGGGGCACGCGTATGGCGGAGAATGCGCTGATCTACGTTGACGGGAAATTGGCGAAGACGAAGATCGTTTCGGACACTTTGTACCGGCCGTTTATCAATGCGGCGGGGAAGTTCGATGCGATGTTAACGGTGGCGGGCGGATCGGGGAAGGACAGAAGGTTCCGGGGTTTACTGGATGAGGTCCGCGTGTACGGGCGGGAGTTGAGGGCGGAAGAGATTGCGACGATGGCGGCGGGACGGACGCTGGAAGAATTGGCCGCGAAGGCGTCGAGGACCCAGTTGGAAGACCGGCAGTTGGAATTGGCGTTTTTGGAGACGCAGGCTTCGTGGAAACGAATTCAGGAACTGCGGATTGAGAAAGAGCGATTTGAGCGGACGTTTCCTTCGGTGATGGTGATGGCGGAAGCGCCGGTGCAGAAGAAGACGCATTTGCTGATTCGCGGTTCTTACGAAAAGCCGGGTGAAGAGGTGTTGCCGGGGTTGCCTTCGGCGTTGCCGCCGCTTCCTCCGGGGACTCCGAATAACCGGTTGGGCTTTGCGCAGTGGCTGGTGGACAAGCGCAATCCGCTGACGGCGCGAGTGACGGTGAACCGGTTTTGGCAGTCGTTGTTTGGGACGGGACTGGTGAAGACGGCGGAAGATTTTGGCCAGCAGGGGGAGTGGCCGTCGCATCCGGAGTTGCTGGATTGGCTGGCGGTGGAGTTCGTTGAGAACGGCTGGGACGTGAAGGCGCTGTTGAAAAAGATCATGATGAGCGAGACGTACCGGCAGAGTTCGAAGGTGACGCCGGCGTTGCTGGCGAAGGATCCGGATAATCGATTGTTGGCGCGCGGTCCGCGGATTCGCTTGCCAGCGGAGATGGTGCGCGACGCGGCGCTTTTTGAGGCGGGATTGTTGCATGAGCAGTTGGGCGGGCCGTCGGTGATGCCGTATCAACCGGACGGTTTGTGGAAGGACGTCATCATGCAGGACTTCGAGTATGTCCAGGCGAAGGGGCCGGATTTATACCGGCGGAGCCTTTACACCTTTTGGAAGAGAACAGCGGCGCCGCCGATGATGATGAATTTCGACGCATCGCAGCGGGAGGCGTGCATGGTTCGTGAGAATCGCACGAATACGCCGTTGCAGGCGTTGAATTTGATGAACGACGTGACTTTCCTGGAGGCGGCAAGGTTCATTGGGCAGCGGATGATGGTGGAGGGCGGTACGGCGAAGGACGACCGTTTGCGGCATGGTTTCCGGATTGTCGCGGGACGCGTTCCGACGGAGAAGGAGTTGGGCGTGGTGCGGGGATCGCTGGCGTATCATGCGGACTATTTTGCTTCGCACCCAACGGAGCGGGAGGAGTATTTGGGTTATGGCTATACGCCGTCGATGAAGACATTGGACCGGAACGAACTGGCGGGATACGCGGCGGTGGCGAGTCTATTGATGAACACGGACGAGGCGATTACGAAGGAGTGATGGGATGATGACGCGACGCGGATTTTTGCATACGACGGCGCTGGGATCGCTCTTGCATGGAGCTACGACGCACCATGCGGCGAAGGCGAAGCGTGTTATCTTTTTGTTCCAGCATGGCGGCCCGTCGCAGTTGGATTTGTTCGACTGGAAGCCGAATTTAGCGAAGTTGCGTGGTCAGGAGTTGCCGGAATCGGTCCGGCAGGGGCAGCGGTTGACGGGGATGACGGCGTATCAGGCCTCGTTCCCGGTGGCGTCGACGATTTTTCCGTTTGCGCAACGCGGGAAGAGCGGGGCTTGGATGAGCGATTTGATGCCGCATACCGCGAAGATTGCCGACGATCTCTGCATCATGAAGTCGCTTCACACGGAGGCGATCAATCACGATCCCGCGGTCACGTTCTTCCAGACGGGATTTCAGTTGGCTGGGCGACCGTCTATTGGGTCCTGGCTGTCCTACGGATTAGGGAGCGAGAATCAGGATCTGCCGTCATTCGTCGTGATGATCTCGCAGGGGCGCGGGAATTCGCAGGCGTTGGCGGACCGGATGTGGGGCAGCGGCTTCTTGCCGACGAAGTTTCAGGGGGTGAAGTTCCGGTCAGGGAAGGATCCGGTGCTGTATTTGTCGAATCCGGATGGTTATACGGCTGGCGCGCGGCGGCGGTTTTTGGACGATTTGGGCCAGTTGAACCAGATGCGGTTGGAGGAGTATCAGGATCCGGAGATCGCGACGCGGATTTCGCAGTATGAGATGGCGTTTCGGATGCAGACTTCCGTGCCTGAATTGGCGGATTTGTCGAAGGAGCCGGAGTCAACATTTGCAATGTACGGGCCGGATTCGAGGAAGCCGGGATCGTATGCGGCGAACTGCATTTTGGCGCGGCGGCTCGCGGAGCGCGGAGTGCGTTTTATTCAGTTGTTCCATCGCGGGTGGGATCAGCATGGTTCGCTGCCAAAGCAGATTCAATGGCAAACGGAAGATACCGACCAGGCCACGGCGGGGTTGATTACGGATTTGAAGCAGCGCGGGTTGCTGGACGACACGATCGTGATCTGGGGCGGGGAATTCGGGCGGACGGTATATTCGCAAGGCGAGTTGACGGCGACGAATTACGGGCGGGACCATCACCCGCGGTGCTTCACGATGTTCGCGGCGGGGGGCGGTTTCAAGGGGGGCTATAGCCATGGGGAGACTGACGACTTTAGCTATAACATCGTGAAGGATCCCATGGAGGTACACGATCTGAACGCGACGATGCTGCATTTACTGGGCGTCGATCATTCCCGGCTGACGTTCAAATTCCAAGGACGGCACTATCGACTGACGGACGTACACGGGAAGGTCGTACCGCAGGTGCTTGCCTAATTAGTACCAAGTAGTAACTGAAAGTACTATGAGTTTGATTGGTTAGGGTAGGACCAATTGCCTAACAAAGGCCGAGAAGCCAAGGAAAATACGGCAAATGGCGCCTTCCGGGCGGCGTAGCCGAGGCAAAGGTTCCAGGCCGTACGAGTAGTGATTTTAGATCCATTCTCCCAGTGACCTGATCGAATCCAGGGCGCAGGATGACCTTACCAGGGGTATTATATATGCTCCCGGCCAGGATTCTATGTCACTTGTTATCTGTTTCTGCTTGTTATTGACCCTATTGCTGCCGGTATTGGAAGGGCAAGTCAACCAAACGGGACAATGGGCTCCGATGGTGAATTGGCCCTTCGTTCCCGTCAGCATTGCGCATCTCTCCGACGGCCGCGTTGTGGCGTGGGCGTCGACGCAGACAACGTCATTTCCGGCGGGCGCGACATTCACTTATGCGGCGATTTACGACCCGGCCTCGGGCCAGATTACGAACCTGAATCATACGGCGCACGACATGTTTTGCACGGCAAATTTGTTCTCAATAGGCGAGTCCCCGGGCGCTCGAATTTCGAGTCATTCGCAAGTAGTCGAAGACGAGACGGGTCCTGAATGTGAGTTTGCGCATCATCGCGGCGATGGATTGGGCGGGTTTCTGAAATGACTTGAGGATACCCACCGCGAAGCGGCGCAGGCGCGTGATGTTTTCCGGGCCGAAGCCGGTGCGGATTTGGCTGCGATCCTCATCGCAAGTTCCAGTCGATGATGTAAGGAACGCTTTCGATGCT
>Ga0105046_10005651_pt1 | contig 19772 bp, 20 predicted proteins | sample MAT03_FD_78385 | JGI IMG/M metagenome (GOLD analysis project Ga0105046, IMG submission 78385) | Freshwater microbial communities from Lake Fryxell liftoff mats and glacier meltwater in Antarctica - MAT-03 (megahit assembly) | ecosystem: Environmental > Aquatic > Freshwater > Ice > Liftoff... | reverse complement strand
TGTGGCAGGGCGATTGCTGATTGAGCAGGATAAATCCCGTCCGCGCCGTTCCACGGCCAGTAGTTTGGCGGAGAGCGAAAAACGGCGATGTGGGCTGTATGTTGATCCGCGGGGCTCGATTCCATAATCTGGCAGGGCGAGTGCTGATTGAGCAGGCCAAATCCCGTCCGCTCCGTTCCACGGCCAGTAGTTTGGCGGGGAGCGAAAAACGGCGGGGTGGGTCGCATGTTGATCCGCTGGGGGCGATTCCATATTGTGGCAGGGCGATTGCTTGTATGATCCTGATTACATCGGATGTAATAGAAGGCAGCCGCCACGGAGCGGCACTGAGGTGGAGCTTGCGAACAATCGTATGGATCTTACTGTTAACATTGCCCTTGTTGGCACAGCGCGGTACGCGCGAGAGGCCCGGCACGCGCGTCAAGGACCACTTGACGACCGGCGCCAATCCGCCTAATCCCGACTCGGTTCCAACCGAAGGACCTCGTGGAAGTGGTTCATTTCGGCGATACGCGGTGGTTTTGGAGCACGAGCCGGTATCCGTTACGGTTACGACACGGGAAGAGATTTCGGGGTCGGCGGGACGCGCGCAGAGACTACGCGTGCAAGCTTCGCAAAGAGCGGTGCGCGGGGAAGTGGCCCGGCGCGGACTGCTGGAACACGGCACCGCCGATACGCTCGTGAACGCGGTATTTGTCTCGGCACGCAGTGAAGATGTCGAAGCTCTGGCCGCGCTGCCGGGCGTTCGATATGTGCGCGAAATGCGGCCGATCAAGCGGGCCATGACCAAGGCCAACGATGTAATAGCTGCCACCGCGGCCTGGAGCCAACTCGGGGGGCAGGGTAACGCCGGTACAGGCGTGCGAATAGCTATCATCGACTCCGGAATCGACCACACCCATCCGGCGATGCAGGATTCTTCGTTGTCGATGCCGGCCGGTTTCCCGAAGTGCAGTGGCCCCGAGTGCGATTTCACAAATTCCAAAGTGATTGCGGCGCGGAGTTTTGTGGAGAGGTTGATCTACGCATATTCAGACGACACGCGTCCCGACGACTCATCGCCTCGGGACAGGAGCGGTCATGGCACGGCGGCCGCATCGGCGGCGGCCGGGGCCGTGGTCGAAAGTCCGTTAGGCCGCATGTCCGGCGTGGCGCCGAAGGCCTATTTGGGCAACTACAAGGTATTTGGATCGCCAGGCGTCAATGACACAACATTCGACGATGTCGTGATTGCCGCCCTGGAGTCGGCGCTTTTGGATGGGATGGATATCGCGTCCCTATCCCTGGGAGGATCGTCGCTGTGGGGGCCGAACGATCGTGGAAATACTTGCGGCAAGACGAACAACGCCGCTTGTGATCTTCAGGTGGAGGCCGTCGAAAATGCGGTTAGCCGCGGGCTGATCGTTGTTGTCAGCGCGGGTAACGAAGGCGAAAAGGGGATAGAAGTACCGACACTGAACTCGATCACATCGCCGGGGACCGCGCCGCGCGCGATCACCGTGGGTGCTTCGTTGAATGGACATATCCTTTATCAATCGGTGAGTTTGGCCGGGTTGAGCCGGATGAATGCGTATTTCGGCGACGGTCCGCGTCCGGCGAAACCGCTGACGGCGCCATTGCGCGACGTGGCGCGGATAGAGCCGGATGGCAAGGCGTGCACGCCGCTGGGAAATGGAACGATGGCCGGTGCGATCGCTCTGGTGGTTCGAGGAGATTGTACCTTTGCCGTGAAGGCGAACAATGCACAGCGGGCGGGCGCGGTAGGAGTCGTGATGTACCAGCCGGATACGAACAGGATTTTTTCTTTGACCGGCTTACAGGCCACGGGGATACCCCTGGTGATCGTCGGCCGGGACAATGGCGAAGCGATGAAGAGGCATCTGGCGGAAAATGCGGATGCGCCAGTTACCCTGGACGCTATGGTCACGGCAACTTCGGCAACGCCGGGAGAAGTGGCGATATTTTCTTCTCAGGGCCCGTCGACGGGGCTGAACGCGATTAAGCCGGAGTTGCTTGCTGTGGGCACCGACCTTTATTTAGCGGTGCAGAAGTTTGACCCGAATGGGGAGTTGTACGATTTGAGCGGTTATGCCCGAGCGCAGGGAACCAGTTTCGCCGCGCCACTGGTGGCGGGCGCGGCGGCATTGGTGAAACAGCGGAATAGGAATCTCACGCCGGCCCAGGTAAAGTCGGCGCTGGTGAACACGGCGAATGCGGATATTGGCGACTACAATTACGACAAACAGCCGATTGATGCGCTGCAGTCGGGGATGGGGGCGGGTCAACTGGACGTAGATAAAGCTTTGCGGGCGAACTTCGCGGCCGAGCCATCGACGGTATCCTTCGGTATTGTGAAGGCGCTGCCGCTGACCAGTCAAGTGTGGTTTGTTAATACTTCGAGTGCGCCACTAAATCTTCGTTTTTCCGTCGTACAGACGGTTCGCGCTACAGGAGTGAATATCACTATAACGCCAGCCACGGCGGCCGTGGGAGTGGGGCAAACGGCCACGGTTACACTTCGCGTGGACGGCACGTTACCGGGGGCGAACTGGTATGAGGGCGAAGTGGTGGCGGAAGGCGGGGCTACGCCACTGCGCGTTCCGTATGGCTACTTAATCGCGGACAACGTCTCCTTTAATGCCTTCGCTCTTACAAGTAACGGCTTCACGGCGCAGACCGGAGGGCTGGTGGGTCGTTTAAACGCGAAATTCGTGGACAAGGCAGGCGCGCCGGCCGCAGGCGTGACAGTTGTCTATCGCGTTGAATCGGGTGGCGGACGTATTGAGGAAGCTCTGCCGCGAACGGACTCACTGGGGATAACGGACGCCGTCGCCTTTGCCGGGCCGACTTTGGGTGAGCAGGTATTTTCGATGGAAGAGGTGAAGCCGGGGGGCGGGGGATTGAAGGTATTTTGGGACGGACGCGCGATTCAGAAGCCGGCGATCCAAACCGGCGGCGTGGTGAACGCGGCGAGCGGACAATCCGGTTCGGGTGTCGCGCCTGGCTCCTATATTTCGATTTTTGGAGCGGCATTGGCGGACACCACCCTGATCTATTCGACGACCTATCTGCCGCTTTCACTAGCCAGAGTAAGCGTTGGTTTCGATGTGCCGAACCGCGCCTTGAGCTACCCTGGGCGAATTCATTTTGTCAGTCCCGGACAGATAAATGTGCAGGTTCCGTGGGAACTGGCGGGGGAGGCAGCGGTCGACATGAAGGTGAGTATTGGGGCCTATTCGTCCGCCAGGATTCGCGTCGCGCTTAATGACTATTCGCCCGCGGCCTTTGAATACACCGATCCTGGAAGCGGTCGTTTGCTGACGGCGGCGCTCGACCAGAATTTCGGCTTGGTGAACTCCGCGAACGCGGTACGGCGGGGGAGCGTCGTTCAGATTTATGCCAACGGCGTGGGTCCGGTCGACAATCGGCCGCTATCGGGGGATCCGGCCGGAGCGCAACCTTTGTCTAGATGCCGGGTTCCACCGGAAGTGACGATCGGAGGACGCAGCGCAACGGTGCTGTTCTGCGGTCTGGCTCCGGGCTTTGTCGGGCTCTACCAGATCAATGCGACCGTTCCTGAAGACGCTCCCACCGGGATTCAGCCGCTGGTGATGCGAGTGGGCGGTGTAACATCGAAGTCCGCTTCGCTGCCGGTGCAGTAAGAGACAATTGAAAACATGAGTTTGAGCAAATGGCTGCTGGCGATCAGTTGCGTCGCTCCGGCGCAAGTGGTGCCGGACTGGTATGTCCTGGAGCTGGCGGAGACACCGACGGAACGAACGCGCGGCGCGCGGCGAATCAGGGATTCGCAGACGAATGTACGGCAAGTGATCGCGGCGCGCCTGGGCGGCCGGACCCTTGTCAAAGATTCGACCGAAGTCGTGATGAATTCGTTAATCGTCGAATCACGGGCGGGCGAGGCGGAGTTGGCGGCGCTTCCAGGAGTGCGGCGTGTTTGGCCAGTTTACGAAGTTCATCCGGAGCTTGACCGGGCTGTCCGGTTGTTGCGGATCGGGGAAGCATGGGCGACCGTGGGCGGGGCGGAACGGGCCGGCGCCGGTATAAAGATAGGAATTCTGGATTCCGGTATCGATGTGAAGCACCCTGGATTTCAGACCGATGCTCTCCCGGCGCCGGCCGGGTATCCGCGCGCGACCAATGAGGAAATGCGAGGACTGCTTAATAGCAAGGTGATCGTGTACCGCACGTATGATCAAATCCTGGGCTTCCCGGAGAGCGCGAATGACAATTCCGGACATGGGACAGCGGTGGCGATGACAGCGGCCGGTATTAGGGTCAAGAGTCCGTTAGGGGAAATCCAGGGCGCAGCGCCAGGAGCATGGCTAGGGGTATACAAGATCTTTGTGGGGCCGGACGGCGCGAGCTCCAACACGGCGGTGGTGGCGAAGGCGTTGGACGATGCCGCTGCGGATGGAATGGATGTCCTGAACCTCAGTTTCGGGTTTCTGCCTCAAGTTCGGCCGGAGTTTGACCCGCTGGCGCCGGCTATCGAACGAGCCGCGGCGCTCGGCGTGATGATCATCAAGTCAAACGGAAACTCGGGGCCGGTGCGCCAGTCCGGATCGACACCGTCAGTGGGTACGGTGGGACTGGCGGTTGGCTCGAGCTGGAGTGACCGAATTTTTGGATCGGGAATTCGTATCAACGGTGCGAATCCGATTGTCGGGGTCCCCGGAAACGGTCCACCGCCGCCGGGTCCAGTCAGTGGGACTTTGAAGAACATAACGGACTTAGATCCGAGCGGATTGGCCTGTTCCCGGTTGCCGGGCGGTTCGTTGACGGGCGCGGTCGCCTTCATTCTGCGCGGAGAGTGCACCTTCGAAATTAAGATTAGCAACGCGCAAGCGGCCGGAGCGGCAGGGGTAATTGTCTATACGCACGCCGAATCTCCGGAAGCGTCAGGAATGCAGTCGGGATCGGCGACCCTTCCAGCGATGATGATCAGCCATCGGGAAGGCTTGAAAGTGAAGGCGGTATTGGCGGAGACTCCCGATTCATCGGTCGAAATGGACTTTGGCGACGCGCTGCCATTTGTGCTGGATTCCGACGGCATTTCGAGCTTTTCTTCACGGGGTCCGGGACCGGACGCAAGCATCCGGCCGGACTTGGTCGCCGTTGGAGAAGATATTCTGACAGCGGCGCAGAAGGGAAACTCTAACGGAGAGGTCTATGATCCATCCGGTTATAAGGTCATCAACGGGACTAGCTTCTCTTCTCCGTTGACCGCCGGCGCCTACGCTGTTCTGAAGGCAGGCAGGCCCGGTTTGAAGGTGGGCCAATACCGGTCTTTGCTGGTCAACACGGCGCAGGCGTTTCCCGTGGCCGAGGCACGAACGGTACAGATTGGCGGGGCGGGGCGGCTTGATTTGCAGGCGGCTCTCAGCGGCCGGCTGGCGATGGATCCCATCTCGGTCAGCTTTGGATTGGGCGGGCAACGCTTGGACGCGGCGCGAACGATTCGTATTCAGAACGCCGGGACGGGCGCGGGAACGTGGAGAGTGGAAATCGATTCCGGCGACGAACTCAAGGCGACGGTCGAGCCGGCAGAGTTTTCGTTGGGTATCGCCGACACTTTGGATTTAAACGTACGGATCCGGGGCGACGTCCAACCGGGGGAGTACCAGGGGTTTCTGCTTTTCCGCCGGGTGGATGCCGAAGAAGGAGAGCGGCCGCAGCGGGTCGCCTACTGGTATGGCTCTCCTATCGGAACGCCGGCGACCATTCGGATTATCCCGGCCGCGCCGGCTACAGCCGCGAGTAGCGGCGTGGTGAGCTTGAACGCATTGATTACGGACGCTATTGGCGCGAGTATACGAGAAGTTCCTAAGGTGACTGTGCTGGAGGGCTCGGGGACGTTCATCGATGCCAGATCGGAAGAGACTATTTTTCCGGGGTATTGGAGCCTATCCATACGCATGGGCGCGGAATCAGGGCAAGTAAATCGATTCCGCGTGGAGTCAGGCGCCGTCGTCCGGGAGTTTTCGATTCGTACGCGATAGCTTCCAATGGAAAGTCTGTCCGCGTCTAACGCGCTGCTATACTTAGGGTGGAAAGCGGTCAGATCACGATGGAAGAATTAAAGAAAAAGCTGCAAGACGAGATTGTGGCTTTGGAACACGAGTTCCGTTTAGAGCTGCCGAAGGAGATACTTCGCGCTCGGGAGCTCGGAGATCTGAGCGAAAATGCCGAATACCACGCGGCGAAAGAGCGCCAAGGCTTGGTGAATGCCCGACTGGGGCAATTGCGGAAGCGGCTGATGGAATTATCCATGATCGACCTGACGAAGGTACCTCGGGATCGCGTGGGATTCGGCTCGACCGTGGTGGTTTTTGACGTAGCAAAAGCGGAGGAGTCTACCTACCGATTGGTGGCAAGTGAAGAATCAGACGTAAAAAAAGGTCTGATTTCCACGAGCTCGCCGATTGGACGGGGGCTTTTGAATAAAAAGGTCGGTGACGAAGTCCGAATCGTCGCGCCGGGCGGTACGCTGCAATTTGAAGTGGTTCGGATGACGACGCTTCACGGTGATGTGATCGAATAGTAGCGAGAAGCAGCCAGGAGCCGTTGAATTCGTCATGACCATTACTAGCGCAATCGGGGCGGGCTGCAGCAAGATCATTTTTCTTATTGTCCGTGGATTAGCACTATCCAGGATCCACCCGAATGTACTGACTCTTATCGGCCTGTTGATCAACGTGTTTGCCGCGGTATTGCTGGCGCGCGGGGAATTCTTCAAGGCTGGTCTCGTTATAATTGGCGCCGGATTATTCGATATGGTGGATGGGCGCGTGGCGCGGCATACAAACCAGGTTACGAGGTTTGGAGCGTTCTTCGATTCGGTGTTGGACCGGTACTCAGACCTGGGGCTTTTGATGGGACTATTGGTGTATTACGCCAATATCGACCGGTTCTTCTATGTCGTGTTGACGGCCGTGGTGATGACGGGGTCGGTGATGGTCAGCTACTCAAGAGCGCGAGCGGAGAATCTGATACCGACCTGCAAAGTAGGATTTGCCGAGCGTCCGGAACGGGTTGTGCTGCTGATCATCGGTGCGCTTTTCGACCGCATGGCGCCGGTGCTTTGTGTGATTGCGGTGATCTCGAATCTAACCGTCATTCACCGGATGATCTACACGTTCCAGCAGGCCAAACAGTTGGAGGAGGCGCAAATGCGTCCCGGAGGCCTTTCGCAGACAGCGGGGTCCGCGAGAAAAGGGTAGGGCTAGTCTTCCACAACGACAACTGCCATTGCCATTTCGGCGGTGTGCGTCATTGTCAGGTGGATGGTTCGGATACCGTTTTGCGCGGCGATTCGCGCGGCGACGCCGGATAGATTTAGTGTCGGCTTTCCCGAGGGCTGCCGGCCGACGGAAAAGTCCCGCCACGTCACGCCGCCGGAAAGGCCGGTGCCCAAGGCCTTCATGCCCGCTTCCTTTGCTGCGAAACGGGCGGCAAGGCGTTCGTCAACATTGGCCTTCGACAGGGAATAGGCAAGTTCGGTCTCGGTGTAAATACGGCGCAGGAAGCGGTCGCCAAATCGTTCACGGGACGCGCGAATGCGCGAGACCTCGGCCAGGTCGGAACCAATTCCCAGTATCATTCTGCCCGTCCGCGGATGATCCGCAGCCTCCCATTTCATTATCGAGGGTAGAATGGAAGTTATGCACATCCCCGACGGGATCCTTTCCGTACCGGTATGGGCCACGCTGAATGCGGCGGCCATTCCGGGAATCGGATTGGCGGTCCGGCGGGCGCAGAAGAGCCTTTCCGAAGGGCACGTACCGCTTCTGGGGGTGATGGGCGCCTTTGTGTTTGCAGCGCAGCGGATGAACTTTCCGGTAGGATTCGGAACGAGCGGTCATCTGCTGGGAGGCGCGCTCTTGGCGATGACGATGGGTCCGGGAGCGGCGACGATCATCTTGACCGCAATCCTGATCCTCCAATCGCTGCTATTTCAAGACGGAGGGTTGTTAGCGTTGGGCGCGAACGCGATGAACATGGCCTTTATCGGCGTTTGGGCGGGTTGGCTGCCGTACCGAATGCTGTCAAAGGGGAGCTTGCGTACCGTTGGGATGTTTGCGGGTGGACTTCTATCCGTGTTGGCTTCGGCCGCGGCGGCAATCGCGGAATTGCGGTTATCGGGAGTGGCGATGAGCCCGGCGATAGTCGGCGGCTCCGCAGGTGTGTTTCTGGTCACCGGGATTATGGAAGGGCTGATTACGGTAGCCGTGCTTCAGGCGGTGGAACGATTGAATCCCGGTTGGCTACGCGTGCCACGCGGGATGCCGAGCCGGGCGGCGGGAGCGCTCGTGACCGTGGCGCTGCTGCTGACGATCGGTGGAGTATTGTATATTTCCGCGCTGCCGGATGGGTTCGAGTCGTTTGCCGCGAGGGTTGGCGTGGCGGCGCAAGAACGGATCCTTTGGTCCGCGCCGTTTCCTGATTACGAAGTGCCGTTTCTGCCGGGAGACTGGAGCCGTAAGGCGCTTGCCGGGCTGGCGGGAATGGCGATTATCTACGGGATCTGCCTGACGGTGGGTCGATTGTTGATGCGGCAAAGGAGCGCGTAGTTGCGCGACCGGAGTGGGAAGTCACTGCGATTGGAGGAGTGGTCGCGGCGGGATTCGTTCTTACACCGGCGGGACGCGCGGATAAAAATATTGTCGGCCCTGCTCTTTCTGGTTGCCGTGTCGTCAACGCCGCCCTCTTCGCCGGCAGCGTTTGTCCCGGCCGGAGCGTTGCTGGCGTGCGGACTCTATATCTCCGGTCTGCCGCCCCTCGCGCTGCTAGCGCGGGCCGGTGTCATCATTCCGTTTCCATTGTTTTTCGGGTTTGTGAGTTGGATGGAGAATAACAATGCGCTTTTTGCGGGAGCACTGGTGGCGCGAAGCTATATCTCGGCGTTAGCCGTGCTGCTGCTGGTTGGCGTGACCCCGCTGCCCGCTCTCTTTGACGGATTGCGAGGAATTGGGGTGCCGGCCCTATTGGTGATGGTGTTGCAGTCGCTGGTACGGTATTTGCAGGTTATCGTTGACCATGGAACTCGTATGCGGCGAGCGGCGCTCTGCCGGGATGCGGGAGTGATGCCGCGGAGGAACCGGCAATCCTTGTGGCGTAGAGCGAGCGGAGCGTTGGCGGTTTTATTCGGGCGCTCTTACGAGCGAGCCGAGGGAGTGCATCGCTCGATGATCGCGCGCGGATTCCGGGGCGACTTCTTGAGTATCCGCCCGCCGGCAGTTACAACCCAGGATTGGCTTTATTTAGCGGGCGCGGGGCTGAGTATTTTAGGCGCGAGAATGCTAGCCCGGGTGAGTCAATGAGTCTGCCGGCAATTGATGTCCAGAAACTCTGCTACACGTATCCTGACGGAACGCCTGCGTTGCGGGGCGTGGATTTTCAAGTAGCAGCCGGCGAGAGCGTGGCGCTGTTGGGAGCGAACGGATCCGGAAAGACGACATTTTTGCTTCACTTGGCGGGACTGTTGAGGGGCGAAGGAGAGATCCGCATCGGAGGGGTGACGCTGGAGGATGAAACACTAGGAGCTATTCGGCGAAGTGTCGGCTACGTGTTTCAGGATTCAGACGATCAGTTGTTTATGCCGACAGTTTTGGAGGACGTGGCGTTCGGGCCGTTGCATCGCGGCGTGGACGCGAGTGAATCGATCCGGAGGGCGCGCGACATACTGGCGACGCTGGGAATTAGCCACTTGGAAGAGCGCGCCCCGTACCACCTCAGCGCCGGAGAAAAGAAACGAGCATGCCTGGCGGGAGTGCTGGTGATGAAACCCGACGTACTCATCTTTGACGAGCCGACAACATTTCTGGACCCGCCCGGCCAAAACGAGCTTGCACGGCTGCTAATCGAACTGCCGCAAGCGAAACTAATTGCTACGCACGATGTCTATTTTGCGCGCAAGGTAGCTACGCGGGCCGCGTTTTTCCTGGCCGGCCGAATTGCTGGCGATGGACCAGTGGAAGCGATCGCCGACCGCTTCCACTGGAGGTTAAGTTAGGCTTCAGAATCCTTGCGGAAGGCCGCCCAGCGCTTACGCTGGGCTTCGGCGATCCGTTTGCGAGCCTCTGGGCTCAGATTCCGCTTACGACGCGCCTTGCCTTTAGTTTTGCCTTTCTTCGCAGCCGGAGACGATGCTTCAGCGGCGACGGAAGCCGAGGCAACCGCGCGTGTCTTCTTTCCGCCGATGAGAGAACGAACCATGCGGATCTGTTCTTCAAGGCGCTGCTTCTGTAATTCAAGACCTTCTAGCGCCGCTTCGTAAAGGGCCGCCTGGTCGACTTGGGTTGGAGTTCTTGGCATACTCTTACCCATCAGCGTGCGACTTATTCCCAAATTTGTCAATACTATCGTGGAAGATAGTTATTGGGCCCTCATTGACAAGAGTCACGATCATTTGCGCCTGAAAGACTCCTGTTTGTACATTGGACATTCTACATTTAGCTTTGTCGACGAAATAGTCGTATAGCTTACGGGCTTCGGCTGGCGGCGCGGCCCGATCGAAGCCAGGCCTTCGCCCGCGCCGGATGTCCGCGTAAAGCGTGAATTGAGACACGATGAGTAATCCGCCTTCTACGTCTATCAGAGTTCGATTCATTTTGCCTGCGTCGTCTACAAATATCCGGAGATTTAACGTTTTATCGAGGACATAATCCGCCTGTTCCTCGCTATCTCCCATTCCGATTCCCAAAAAAAGAAGGAGCCCGCTGCCTATGGCGCCCGTGACCCGCGCGTCCACGGTTACACTGGCAGAAGACACCCGTTGCAGGAGCATGCGCATACAGTTTAGTATGCATGGGGCCGATAAAAGGAACAGGAATGCACATTGAAACCTACGCCTACGGGCGTGCCGGGTTGCTGGGAAACCCCAGTGATGGATACTACGGCAAGACGATATCCCTTTTAGTCCGGAATTTTCGAGCCCGAGTCATTATCTACCCGAGCGCCCGGTTGGAAATAAAGGCCGGGAAGGCCGATCTGCCGGTATTCGAGTCACTCGACGATTTGTATGAAACGACGCGGTGGCGCGGCTATTACGGCGGTTTCCGTATTATTCTGGCGCTGCTGGTGCGGCTTTCAGATTATTGCCGCGATCGGGGGATACCGCTGCCGAACCGGAACTTCACGCTTGAGTATGAGTCGACGGTTCCATTGCGGCTTGGAATGGGCGGATCGTCGGCAATCGTCACCGCGGCACTGCGGGGGCTGATTCAATATTACGAACTCAAAATACCCATTGAAGAGCAGCCAAACCTCGTTCTGGAAACGGAAACGAAGGAATTGGGAGTTGCAGCGGGGCTGCAGGACCGCGTAATTCAGACCTATGAAGGCGTCGTGTATATGGACTTCGATCGTAAGTTGATGGACGTTCGCGGGTATGGAAATTATGAGCGCTTGAGTCCATCTTTGCTGCGGGATGTCTATGTCGCCTATCGCACCAGCCTCAGCGAAGGGACCGAAGTTTTTCACAACAATGTGCGGGAAAGGTGGCGCAATAACGATCCGGAAGTTATTGCGGCGATGCACACGTGGGCGTCCTACGCCGAGCGTGGAAAGCAGGCATTGCTTGACGGAGACCGGGCGACGCTTCATGAACTGATCGATGCGAATTTCAATCTCCGCGCGAGGCTTTACCAATTAGATCAGGGCAATTTGGAGATGATCCGGTTGGCTCGTTCCACCGGTGCATCAGCTAATTTTGCCGGCTCCGGCGGAGCGATTGTCGGCCTGTATGAAGGCGAGGAGATGTTTGCACGGCTGAGAGCTGCTCTGGCGCCGGCGGGCATCGCCGTGATCAAGCCGCAAATTTCAGCCTGAACCCCGCCGTAGGTTTGTTTACCCACCCGAATTAAGGCTTCGGCCCGATCACTCATCCCGCGTGATCCCCGCATAATGGGGCGATGATATACCGTAGACGGCGGTCCTATGGCGGCACCCCATCGGGCTTTTACCGGTTTGAGAACACCCGTTCCCGTTCGGGGATGACTGGTTATGGCGAAGGTGACTTCGTCCGGCTTCGGGATGAATACGGGAATGTCTGGAACGGAATGGCTGATCCGCAGGGGGATAACATCGTTCGCTACCGATTTCGCGATGCGACAGGAAAGTCCATTACGGGAATTTCGGACTCATTTGGTATTGTCTTGCGGGATGAAAAAGGAAACACCTGGCGCGGATTTGTCGATTAGCGTGGCTCCGTTCGCGCACAGCGGCGGGGCGGCTGCGTTACTCTAAAAGCTGCTCCCAATGGCTGTAAAGAAACCGATTGAGTACAAAGACGCGGGTGTGAACATCGACGAAGCGGATCGCGCCGTCGCCTTAATCCGCGCGCATGCCCGCAAGACATTTACCGATGGCGTGATGACCGACATCGGAAGTTTCGGCGCCGGATTTCAGTTAAAGAAGTCTAAGAATCCTGTGCTGGTCAGCTCTGCCGACGGCGTGGGCACGAAGCTGAAGGTGGCCTTTCTTGCGGGTAAGCATGACACGGTCGGCGAGTGTTTGGTCAACCACTGCGTCAACGACATCATGGTGCAGGGCGCGACACCGTTGTTTTTCTTAGACTATTTCGCAGTGGGCAAGTTGGAGGCAAAGGTTGCCGGAGAAGTTGTGGCCGGGATAGCGCGGGGGTGCAAAGCAAATGGCTGCGCGCTGATTGGCGGCGAGACTGCCGAAATGCCCGGCATGTATGCGGCGGGTGAGTATGATGTGGCCGGATTTATAGTCGGCGTAGTGGAAAAAGACGACATGCTGACCGGCGCGGAGATTAAAGCGGGCGACGTGCTGTTCGGGCTGCCGTCGAACGGCCTCCATACCAATGGCTACTCGCTGGCCCGAAAGCTCCTGTTTGAAGTCGCCGGATACAAGATCGATACTGTCGTGCCGGAACTCGAATGCACGGTCGGCGAGGAGTTGCTGAAAGTACACCGGAGCTACAAGCCCGCGATTGACTGCTTGATGGACGCGGGCTTGTTGAAGGGCGCCGCTCACATCACAGGCGGCGGCATCACCGACAACACGCCTAGAATGCTTCCCAAGGGGCTTGCGGCGGAGATTCACACATTGACGTGGACTGTGCCGCCGGTCTTTCAGCTCCTAAAGAAGCTGGGCGACGTCTCCGACGCCGATTGGCGCCGGACGTTTAATCTGGGTGTCGGCATGATCCTCTGTGTTGGGGCGGAGGAGGCCGCGGATGCCTCCGAGATCCTCGCCGAGGCTGGCGAGCCACATTTCCCGATCGGCGCCGTCGTACATCTTAAAAAAGGCGCAAAGGAACGTGTTCAGTACGTATGACGCGGCTGGGGATCCTACTGTCGGGCCGGGGATCGAATTTCGAGGCGATCGCCGAAAACATCGCCGGCGGCCGGATTTCGGCCGAGATTGCGGTTGTCATTGGCAACCGGCCCGCCGCTCCTGGACTCGCCGCGGCCCGCCAGCGAGGACTGACTGCGGTGTGTTTGCCATCGAAAGGACTGGACCGGGAGGTTTATGACCGCCAGTTGATGGCGACCTTGCGCGAACACGCCGTGGAATGGGTGGTTCTCGCCGGGTATATGCGCATTCTAGGCGCGGAGTTTATCCGCGCTTTTCCGCAGCGCATTCTCAATATCCACCCGTCGTTGCTCCCGGCGTTTCCGGGTTTGGACGCTCAGCATCAGGCCTTCGATTATGGAGTGAAAGTTAGCGGCTGTACGGTCCATTTTGTCGACGAGCATTTGGACCACGGTCCGATTGTGACGCAGGCGGTGGCGCCGGTTGAGCCGGAGGATACGGCGGACAGTCTGACCGCGCGCATTCTGGCGGCGGAGCACCGGATTTATAGTGAGTCGCTCCAACGGCTGCTTACAGAGGAATGGCGAATCGATGGGCGGAGGGTTGTTTTTACGCCATCAGCTTCGTAACCGCCTCCACCATTTGGCCCGGATGGAAGGGTTTGGAGAGGAAGCTGGCGTTGGCAGGCAGAATTCCAGATTGAACGCCAGGATCGTCAGTAAAGCCGCTGATGAACAGGATTCGGGTGGAAGGGTGGCGAAAACGCACTCGATCAGCCAAATCGCGCCCCGTCATGCCGGGCATCCGCATGTCCGTGACTAACAGTGCGAAGGGGTCCTTTCGACGGTCTAGCAGGGACAGCGCTTCTTCTCCCGACGCCGCGTCGGTGACCGCAAAACCCCGTCCTTCCAAGATGCGGCGGACGATAGCGCGAATTCCCGTCTGGTCGTCGACAACAAGCGCCGTCTGGGGGACGCTGACGGGAGCATTTTTCGCCAGCGGGATGTGCATCTCGAGCGCGCCAGGCTCGATCACCCGCCAGCGGACTCCGGCCTGAAGCATCTTCGGTCCAACCATCGCGCATTCCCGCGCTCCGGCTTGTCCCTCGCGGGCGGCCTTGCTTAGAACCTCAAACTGCTGACGTAGCGTTTCCGCGGACATTCCGAAACCCTTCACAGTTACTACGGCCTCCTGCGCCGTTACCTCGGTTTCCAATTGCAATGGACCCGCGGCTACAAGCGGAAGCGCGGCGAAAATGCCGGCGAGCGCGGCACTGTCCGTCAGGACGGCGGCGTCCGCCGGTCCCGGAACGATCTGATAGCCGGTTGTGGGGAGCAGCCCGCGCAGTGGATGCGCCGCTTTGTCACTGCGCCCATTCAATGAGAACGCATTCAACAGCGCCGTCATCTCCTCAATGCGCTCCGTGGCGCCGAGCAGCATCGAGAGATCTTCGCGAATAGGGCTGTCCGCCGGCAGTTGGGCAAGTATTTCCCGGCCGTAGCCCGAGGCGATCATGATGAGATTGTTCGTTTCATGGGTGACGCGGCCAGCCAGACGCTGCACGGCCTCAATTGCGGCTGAACTGGCGATCAATTCCGGGTCGATTGCTGGGGCCGCTTGGGCGGGCGGTTCAATCCTGGCCGCTTGTTCAATGAGCACTACAGCCCACTCAGTTTCACCGCGGTCCCATCGCGGAACCGGCGTAAACAGGACCTTATAGTTTTCCGCGGCTACACAGCTCGGTTCGTAGGGCCGCAACGCGTGGCGCCAAGGGATTTCTTTAAAGACCACGTCGAGCGACTTCTGTTCCAAATTCTCCCGTCCGATGCCGAACAGTTCGAGAAATACACGATTTGCCGACAGGATCGCGCCATCCATGCCGACAGTGGCCAAAGGCACTGGGAGCATCGTGACAATCTCATCGTAGAACCGGCGTTCAGCTTCGAAGACTCCAATGAGCCGCGCCACTTCCCGCGATGTCCAACGCTGGTTCTCGAATCTCTCCATAATCGTTCTACCTAGTGTTGCGGCTTCCGGGGCTTGCCGCAATGAACCCGTTGGGGGAGGCCCGGAGGAAAAGTTCCGGTACTTCCTATTCAATTCAATAGATTAGGAGCTGCAAGGTGAAGGACAATAAAGACTATGATCCCGAAAGCGAGAAAAGCAGTCTTCCCTGCGGCCGGTCTCGGTACCCGTTTCCTGCCGGCCACGAAGGCACAACCGAAAGAGATGTTGCCGCTCGTCGACAAACCGTTGATCCAGTATGGAGTCGAAGAGGCTATCCACTCCGGTTTGCAGAACATCATTATCGTAACCGGGCGCGGCAAGAGCGCTATTGAAGACCACTTCGACGTCAGCTTCGAGATGGAACACCTGCTCGAAACACGTGGGAAAAAGGATCTCCTGGCGCTGGTACGCGGCATCTCGGACATGATCGATGTCTCCTATGTCCGGCAAAAGGAGGCGCTGGGTTTGGGTCACGCCGTGTTACGGGCAAAGGAGTTGGTAGGTAAGGAACCGTTCTGCGTGGTCCTCTCCGACGACGTAATCGACGCGGAGATTCCGTGCCTTCGTCAACTGCAGGACGTCTATGAGTTCTACGGCGCTTCTGTCGTCGCGTTGATGGAAGTGCCGAAAGAAAATATCTCGGCTTACGGCGTTGTGGACGCTGAGCCGGTAGATCATATGGGCCAAGCCGGGCGGCTTTTCCGCATTCGCAATATGGTGGAGAAACCAAAGGCGGAGGACGCGCCTAGTAACCTGGCGATCATCGGCCGATACGTGTTAACTCCGGAAATATTCACTTCAATCGAGGCGATCGAACCGGGCCGCGGCGGCGAAATACAGTTGACTGACGGTCTGAAGCATCTGCTTCGGAGCCGCCCAGTGTATGGCTATAAGTTCGAAGGTAAGCGCTACGATGCCGGCGACAAACTTGGGTTTCTGCAAGCCACGGTGGAGTTCGCACTGAAGCGCTACGACCTCGGCGGCCCGTTCAGGGAATACTTGAAATCTCTCAAGTTATGATCCGAGACACCCTGAGCGTTCCGGTCCGAGCCCACGAAGCGTCGCAGTTGGCCGATTTGATCTTCCAGTTCGCGGAAGGCCGTACAGTCGATGACGGTCTTCGTCGCATGCTGGCGTCGCGGGCAACGCAGGCGCCATTTGAATCGATGCAGGTCTATTGGGGGTCATTGGCGGCTGATCCGGTGGCGAAGTCGACATACTATGTTGCCGTCGACGGCAAGGCCCCAGTGCTGCTTCACATCGCATTGTCTTCGGCTCCAGGAAGCGGGCTGTTTCCGCATTCGATTCTGGTCGGACGCATGCGGACTCCGCGGGGGATTGAAGTCGTGGTGAACGCGATTCCCTTTGGGCGGAGCGACTCGGAACGAATTCTAACGTTTGCCCAGGAATTGGACCGGACCGTGCTGCCAGGCCCGCAAGGGGTTGAAACTTTTTTTATCGCCGCCGGCAGTGATGCGAACGAAGCCTTCGGCCAGTTCAACGCGGTGCGGCGGAAGTATGGGCTGTCGGTGGCCGCCTGGAGTGGTCCATTGGGAGAAGGGCTTTGGGGCGCGATCCGACACGGGTGGAGGGCCGGGTTTCCATTGCGCGGCGATTCGGAGCTGAGTTCGCGGAGTTTTCTGGATGCCAGTTCGTTCACCAATGAAGAAGCGGGCGAGCGAATCGATTTATTGCGGCGTCTCCATGGACGGACATTCGACATTGATATTCGTTTTGACGCGCCGGGTGTTTTGACCCGTCCCGATGCGCTTCGAGGACGGCTTGCGTGGCTGCGGACGTCGGGTTGGCCGGTGCAGATTGTGGAAGTCGAGGTGGGGCTGCGCCCGGACGCGCCCTACCCGGCGACGTTAGTCGAAATGGCCGGATGGCCGGAGGATATCCTTTCAAACGTGCAGTGGAAGGCCGCCGGTAAGCCGCTGGTCGAGTTGCGCCAACGAGTGGAGGAACTCCAGCAAGTGGCGCGGCAATTTGGGGCGGTCATTGGAATAACGGGCTACGGCTCGACCAGTGAAGCGGTGCTTGAGGCGATCGGCGCGGGAGCCGCTCGCCGTTTGTGGTTCAATCTTGGCGAGGGTCTGCCTTCGACCCGGGTCGTTCAGCTTGCCGCCATCCTTCGTGGTTAATATGGTGGGCATGACAATGCAACGCCGGACTTTTCTAGCGGGGGCGCCAGCCGCGGTGATGGCGCAGGGGAGCGGTAATAAAGTGAAATTCGGCATCGACTTGTTTAGCTTGCGATCGCAGGGCTGGAGTCCGTTTGAGTACCTTGACTACTGCGCGAAGCAGGGCGCAAAAGTTGTTCATTTTTCGGAGATTCGATTTCTTGGCGGGCTGGAAAAGTCCCATTTGGAAAAGGTCCGCGACCATGCGCGGGGGGCGGGAATCGAGCTCGAAATTGGTATGTTGTCGATATGCCCGACGGCGGCGCGGTTCGACCCGAAACAGGGTACGGCGGAGGAGCAGTTAGCGCGAATGATCGACTCCGCGCGGATCGCCGGCGCTCCGTTGGTACGTGCGGTCCTTGGCGATTGGCGGGATCGGTCTTCGGCGGTACCGCTGGAGCAGCACATTGAAAACACCGTGAAGACGTTGCGGGCCGTACGATCCCGCGCGTTGGATGCCGGGAAGAAAATCGCTATTGAAAATCATGGCGGCGACCTGCAGGGCAGAGAACTGAAGATACTGATTGAGGCGGCAGGGAAGGATTTCGTCGGTGCTTGCATCGACTCCGGGAACCCGACGTGGGCAATTGAAGATCCTCACGTAACGTTGGAAACACTGGCGCCGTATGTGCTGACTTCGCACGTCCGCGATAGCGCCGTTTGGCGCACGGCGGAGGGCGCGGCGATGCAGTGGACGCGGATGGGGGAAGGGAATGTCGACATCGGCGGCTGGGTGAAAAAGTTCGCAACGCTTTGTCCAGGGAAGGCAATGTCGTTGGAAATTATCGTCACCGGGACGCGCCCGTTCCCCTATTTGCAACCCCAGTTTTGGAAGGCGTTCCCACTTACTCCGGCTTGGGAGTTTGCCCGATTCGCGGCGATTGCGGAGACGGGCAAGGCGCGGGAAAACCGGCCGGCGCCGGCGAAGGAACGCGCGGCGGCGCTGGAACGTGAGGATCTGGAATCGTCAATTCAGTGGGTGCGCAGCAATCAGTTACTCTAGGTCCATGAGACTTTTCGCGTTGGCGATGGTAACCGCATGTTTCGTGGCGGCGCAAATTGTCCCCGACGTCCGAAAGGCGGCTCAGGCCGGCGACCTTGCCGGAGCGCAGGCCCGGTTGATGGAGGAGAAGGGTAAAGGCATCTGGACCCCCGAATTGCTCTTGGCGCATTCCTGGCTCGGCCGGGCAGCGCAAGCGCAAGGAAAATGGGAACAAGCGGCTACATTAGCGGGCGAGACCAGGCGTTTAGCGCTGGAAATGCTGGCCGACCGCCAACTGGATGCCGAGAAAGATCTTCCGCTGGCGTTGGGAGCGTCGATCGAAGTTCATAGCCATGCGCTGGCGAATACCGGCCGCCGCAGCGAGGGCGTCGCCTTTCTAAAAGGCGAATTGAAGCGTTGGCATAACACCTCCATTCGCACGCGCATACAGAAAAACCTTCACTTGTTGTCGCTGGAAGGGCAACGCGCTCCGAAATTGGAGACTGGCCTGCAAATCGGTTCGGTGAAAATGAAATCGCTCGACGATTTCCGTGGGCGGCCTGTACTACTCTTTTTCTGGGCCCACTGGTGCGCCGATTGTAAGGCCCAGGGACCGGCAGTTGAGGCACTGCGCAAGGAGTTTCCGACTCTTGCGGTGGTCGCCCCGACTCAGCACTACGGCTACGTCTCCAACGGGGAAGACGCGTCGAGGGAACGGGAGACGAGCTACATTGCACTGGTTCAAAAACAAAATTATCCATGGATGAACGAGTTGCCAATACCGGTTAGCGAAGAAAATTTTCGCGCCTACGGTTCAAGCTCCTCGCCGACTCTGGTTCTTGTAGATGGAAAGGGGCTTGTCCGCATGTATCGGCCCGGGCAGATGAGCGCAGCTGAATTGCGCCAGGCGCTAGCGAGCGCATTGAAGTAGTCCGGCCGCCGGTCTTTGCCCACGACTGGGGCGATTCCCTTCCGCGGGCCGAATTTGGGTTCGTCTTCGCAAGACCGTCGCCGATCAAGATCACGACTCCCGTTCACGCTAGTTTGACGAACGGCGCGAGCGCGTTGAAATTGAATCCGTTACGGCCCAATTCGTCGATAAACGCGTTCATGGGACCGGATGTAGGCTGTGTCGGCAACATGCCGGCTCACCGAGCGCCACACTGCCGGTTACTTCGGCACTCGCGAGAAATTACCCGGGTATGCTCACGGAGAGTGACCCACCGGCCCAACGGGGCCGGGGATGATAATGCCTTGCCCATCTGCGGCTTACGGGCCAAGGTGCGGTGCCGGGG
>Ga0105046_10005650_pt1 | contig 19772 bp, 14 predicted proteins | sample MAT03_FD_78385 | JGI IMG/M metagenome (GOLD analysis project Ga0105046, IMG submission 78385) | Freshwater microbial communities from Lake Fryxell liftoff mats and glacier meltwater in Antarctica - MAT-03 (megahit assembly) | ecosystem: Environmental > Aquatic > Freshwater > Ice > Liftoff... | reverse complement strand
CTTCTGCTCCTTCAGCCCGAAGGTTCCCTCGTCGCCGGCGTCGAGAATTTCCTGCCGGCTCTTCGTGGCCGAGTCGATTCGCTTCAGCACCTCCTCGAACCCGGTGACCATCTGCTGTTGGCCGTGCTTCCAGTGGAAGCGGCGAATCTGCTCGCGGCCCAGACCGACGAGCGAAGCGCCACAACGCAGAGCATGATCGAGAAACGTGAACGGATGCTTCTTCGCCAACGTGGCCAGCCAGAGGGACAGCTTGGCCAGATCGACCGCCATCGAGTTCTTGTCCACTCCATAGAGGCAACGTTGAGCGACCGCACGTTGCGCGAACAATTCCGGCGTCTCGTCGTCCGGCACCTTCGGCATGCACCTGTGCGCGGCCCAAGCCCGCAAGAGGGCTTCACCCAGTTGCCTGCATACTTCGACCAGGAACGCACCTGAGCCGACGGCCAGATCGCAGATTTTCAATGCCAGGATCTGCTCCGGGGTCGGATTGTTGCCGAGCTGCTTCAAGATCGGTTCCAACGCCTTGCGAACGATCGGCCCGGTCATTGTCCGGGGGGTATAGTGAGAGCCAGATCGCCGACGTTCGTCCGACGGTTGAAGCACGATGGCTGCCGGCGGAACGATGTTCGGCGTCAAGGCGCGTGCGATCTTTCGTTCCAACGCGGCGACCAGATCCTCAACCTTTTTCGCCTCCTTCAACGACGACAGGGCTTTTCCCTCGACCGTCTGGTCGGCATGTTCCTTCAACCACTTGGAGCGATCGGCCGGTTTCTGTTCGAGCAAGGCATCGAGATTGATCGTGATGGGCGCTCCGTGCGCTTTCTTCGGCTTGAGTGCGATCGAGCGGCCGACCGACTTCTCCAGCCGATAGCCCATGATCGACTCTTAAACCGAACCGATATGTTCCACGTCCAGGTGGGCGTAAGAAAGCCGGTCGCCACCCAAAATAAGCAGGTTGCTCAAAGCTCGAAACAGAACGCCATCGGAAACCAGCGGCGGCTCGATCCGCTGGCCCGTCTCGCGTTGGTGGCCACGCGGCCGACCTTCGAGGAACGGATAGCGATCGGGCGAGAACAGATAGCCATGCCGGGCCGGGAGGCGAAACTTGCCATGACCACCGCCATCATGCACGAGGCGAAAGAGAGCCAGAAGCTGAGCCCAGCCGCCGTAACGATGATCCATCGTGTCCGGATAGCGACCGGCATCCTCGCGCAGTCGCTCGAAGAGCCCCGTGACCGAATAGAAGCGAATGTAGACCTCGTCATCCGACATGAGCCCGCGATCGTCCGCGTAGAGCAGGAAGACGAGTCGCATGAGTACGGTGACCAGGCCGGCGTAAACCTGATCGGGCTCGTGCGCGAGGATGTCGCGAAGCAGTTCACCCTTTCGTTGATCGTCCGCCGCCTGGAAGCCGCGAACCAACTCGAAGAGTGCCGCGAGTACCTGTTCGGCCAATTCGGTGGACACCGTGTTCTGATACCGCCGGCTCTCGGCCAAAAGTGCGGGCAAGCGCTGGCGATCCGGCAGAGTGAAGAGCCGATCCGCCCCAAGCAACATGAGCAGCGCTGCCAGGACCGGCCGCCCGGCAACGTTGTTCATCGCGGCCACTGGGAAGGTCACGTGCCCAGCGCTTTCGCCACGCGGGTAGTAGACCAGCCGCAGTTGTGTTCCGTTGAAAAGCAGCCCGATCGGAACGCCCGTCTCACGGAGCAGTCGCTCGAATCGAGCTTGCGGACTCGCCTGCCAGTTTCGAGTGCTGTCCGCGGCGTCGCGATCGAGATCGGTGCCCAGTGGTCATTCTCGGAGCAACATCAACCAGCCTTGCCCGTCGGGAACGGCGAAGGTCGGCTTGAGGGTTTCGTGATAATCGGAGAGGACGACCTCCAGATCCTTGGCTCTCGGATCATCGGCGGGAACGAGATCGCTCTCCTTCCAGCCGAAAAGGCCAGGGTCGGTGAGCAACGCCTTCAAGTTGCCGATCGCGGCCACGGGTTCCGTCTGAAGTTGAGCCAGGAATGTTGCATGTTCCACGGCGATGTTCGTGTTGACGAACGCTTGGGCGCTCACGAGCGCTGGCGGCGACACGACGAGGCCGACCGGCTGAAGGTAGCCGAGCCATTGCTGATGCGCCAGGAGTTCGGGATCTTTGGGCATAAGTGTTAGCCGGACGCCGGCCAAAGGTAAACCAAGCCAACTGGTTCGATACGAGTCGCCTTCACTTGGTAGATCGCTTCGATGCGAGCCGGTTCACTATGCAGTTCCGTCTCGATCTGTTGGAGCCGACGATCCCAGTGTCGACGGTCGGCTTGTAGTTGTTTTAGTTCTTCGCCGTCCCAGGTCAGTTCGAGTTGCGTTTCACCCAGGCCGTATTTCTTCTGAGTCTGCTCGATACGTTTTCGCTGTTCTGTCAGAATGGAACGCATTTCGCCAGCCTCTCGGCGTCCGCGATCGGCGAGCTTCTTCTCGGCTTCGCGGGCAAGGGTATTCCCGCGTTTTTGAAGCACGGGTAACAGATCTGCTATATCGGTCGGCGCAGTCTGCTGGAGCTGCTTCAAGACGACGCTATTTGCCGGCTGAACGGCCTTGAGCAACGCGGCATCTAGCAGTTGCAGTGTTTCCACCTCGGCGTCGCGAACATCGGCGGCCAATGGCTTGCCCTTACGATCCTTCAGATCGATCCAGCGAGCGGTTACGTGGATCAACTCTTCGTGTAGCCGGACGGCTCCCTCACCGTATAGGCACAGACGGCCGATGATCGCGACTCGCCGAAGCGGATCGACCGATTGCACGAGACAAGCCCGCGACAGATCGTGATGCACGAATCCTTGTGAAGTGAACCGCCCGAGCAGTCGCTGCACCACGCGGTGTTCGAGGTGAAGTTGCACCACTTCGTCGGTCATGGTTTCGGGTGCTTCAAAGACAATCGGTCGAATTTCCGCTTCTCGCCGCCATTCCCAAAAGGGTTGCTTGTCCTTCCGTGGTTCCCGTAATCCATCGAGCGTATCGGCCCAACTCGGATCGCCACCATGCCGCTGATCCAGGGCCGGGAAGGTGAATCGCCCGTCCTTGAGTTCCTTGAGCGGCTCAGCACCGGCCAGTTCGAGCGCGCGCGAGATCGTCGCCTTGAACTGGTCCTCGCGAAGACCGACCCAGTCCCGCGACGTCTTGAGGAGATCGCGAAGCACCTCGTTGTTTGCCCGAAGTGCGTCCTGTCGATCGCGAGTAACCTCCAATTCCGCGATCATCGTCGCCTTGCGTTCGGCTTCGAGATCGGCCGTATCGATTTCCTTCACGAGCTGTTTCGCATCCGACAGCCAGATTCCTCCGGCCAACCGTTCAGTGAGCCGTCCTTCGATGACCTGGGCCAAGCTGCCTAATTCCTTCTTGATGACTTCGGTCTTGCGCACCAGGGCCTGCAACACTCGATCCTCTGGTCGCTGGCTGTAGAAGAAGTAATGACAGCGGACTTCGAGACTGGGTTGCAGCTTGCGGTCGATGCGACCGTTTCGTTGCTCCATTCGGCTGGGGTTCCATGGAACATCGAAGTGGAACAGGTCGGCACAATGCGTTTGCAGGTTGAGCCCCTCTCTTGCAGCATCCGTGCAGAGCAAGATGCGGATCGGATATTTCCGAGGATCGGCGTTGAACGCCCGCTTGATCTCCTTGCGGTCGGCGGCCGGGGTCGATCCGCGATATATGCCCACTCGTTCCGCGGCCCGGTCAGTTCGGTAAAGCGCCGATTCGAGTTGCTCGCGCAAATAACGAAGTGTGTCCTCGTATTCCGTGAAAATCAGCACTCGCCGGTCAGCCCATTGCTTGGAGTCCTTCAGAAGATTGGTCTGAATCCATTCGATCAATTTGCGAACACGTGCGTCGGGCTTGAATCGCGATTCCTCGGCGATGCGGGTCATTTCTTCGAGCAGGACAAGGCCATCGTTCGCTGACTCGCCCATTGCTGCCGATGCCGCTTCGACCTGGGCGTCCTGTTCCCGATTCAACTCTTCGGGGGGTTGGGTCGCACGATCGTCGTCGGCGTCGGGTTCGTTCCGAACGAGATCGAAGATGCTGGGAGTGGTCTTGCTGGTACTTTCCTGCTGCCGACGCTCGATCGTTCTTCGGTGGACTTTCAACGTGCGGGCGAAGGCCTCGATCGAGGACAGCAGACGCTGTTGTAAGCCTGACACCAGCAGCTTCGCCACGCTCTGTTGTCGAGCAGTCGCATCTTCGAGGCGATTTCCCCAGTAGTCACGGTACTGATTGAGTAGTGCGGAAAGCCTGAGTTCGGGAGCATGGTCTGGCAAGCCATCAATGTCGATCTGCTCGACCTTGCGTACCGGGAATCCGCCCTGTACTGAGCGGATGTCTTCCTTGAGTCGGCGAACCATCACATCGTCGAGGAGTTTCTTCGTTTTGACGGGCACACCGCGACAGAATCGCTGGGGATCGAGGATCTCCAAAAGCGCCGAGAAGCTGTTCGAGTGGCCATTGTGCGGCGTGGCAGAAAGAAATAGTCGGTGCTCAAAGCGAGGGGCCAGGTCGCGAACGGCACGCGTGATCTTGGAATCGATGGCATAACGGGAACCGCTGGATGGAGCCGCATGATGCGCCTCGTCGAGAATCAGGAGCGAGCCCGGACGGAAGTCGCCAAGCCAGTCGCGCATTGAGCCGGCATACTGCTCGTCGATGAGCAATCGGTGCGAAATTAGGAACCGAGTGTGCGTGGCCCAGGGGTTGGTCGCGAATCCACGTTGTTGGCGCACGGCCACCATGTAGTCGCGATCCAAAATCTGAAACGTGAGCCCGAAGCGGAACTCCAACTCCTCTTGCCACTGCGGCAAGATCGACGGTGGACATGCGACGACGATGTCGCGGACTTTCTTGCGAAGCAGCAATTCGCGAGCGATGAGCCCGGCCTCGATCGTCTTTCCGAGACCCACATCGTCGGCAATGAACAGATTCACTCGCGGCAGAAGTAGTGCCTTACGAAGCGGTTCGATTTGGTAATGATCGATGCGGATGCCGGCTCGGAATGGGGCCTGGAATAGCCGGTGATTCGTGGCCGTGACGCAGTTCCAGCGAAGCGTGTGGACATAAGCCGAGAACAGATTTGGCTGGTCGAATCCGCGTTCAGCCAAATGATCCCACCCGGCTCCTGTCATAACCTCGGCATCCGGCTCCAGTTCCCAAAGAACTTCGAGCGGCTGTCCCTGAGCATCGTCGTCCAGGCAGGCGAGCTTAACTAAGGCAGCGTCCGCAAGGGAAGATGCCGGCTCTACTTCCTCTACCAGATATTGCCGCTGACGAACGCGTACAACTTGGCCGGGTTCGGGCAGGAGTGCAGGTAAGGACATGAGGTCCGCGCAGAGCGAGTGGGGATGTAAGACTTCTTTAACGCGAGGGAACGATAGAGTTTCGGTGAGATGAGTATACTCGACAGAAAGGCTTGAGCCGAACTGTTTTCAGAGTTAGTGATTGGGAAGCACCACCAAGTCCGGGAACCCGTTGGATACTCATCGAAGGGACGGATAAAATGCCAACCTGCTTCGTCATGCAACCGTTTGATGGGGGCAAATTCGACAAGCGATTCGACGAGATTTTCAAGCCGGCAATCGAAGCGGCAGGAATTGAGCCCTACAGGACGGACAAAGACCCTTCCGTAAGTATCCCTATCGACGAGGAAGAATCAAAGGGGTCAGGTCTCATTGTTGGAATAAAAGACACCTGACCCCTTTGATTCTTCCGCATCTCTGCCGGGGCCATCGCACTCTCACTCGGACAGTTCAATTGCTGCCTTCCTTTTGACCGACCACTTTGTCCTCGCCGATCTTGTAGATGAACCAATCGTTGCCGGAACTGCCTTGCAGCATGTCAATGTCATCGGCCGAGTTGTCGTCCCTGACCTCAGGCAGAAGGTACGACGTGCCGTTGTAATTGTTGGCATCCTGCGTGGTTGGACCCCGCAGGTTGTCTACCCGATCGGCAAAGGTGTTGTTGCTGTTCCACTCCTTCGTGATGTCACACCAGAAGTGCTCGTGGCCAGCCGTCGTGCGATCATCCTTGGTCGTAAACCCGGCTATGAGGATATCGTCGTTGGCGTTGCCGACGATCTTATCGGTCCCCTGGCCGCCGACCATGATGTCCCGGCCTCTGCCGCCGATCAATCGGTCGTGCCCGTTGCCGCCAAACAATAGGCCACCGCCGGCACCGCTGTAGAGCCGATCGTTGCCGTCCTCCCCATAGAGCCATGCCGGATTGGCGATGCCGCGAGCGCCGGAGCCTTTGGGACCTGCAGTGATCTTGATGCGGTCGTCGCCGGCGCCGCCCAAGACGATGATCCGGCCGCTGGGCTTGGGCACGGTAGTGGTCACACCGTTGATCGTCACTCTCAGCGTGGTGGCCGAGCGCCCAGGCTTGACCACGATGCGATCGTTGGACGAAGTCCCTTGGATTAGAATCGCTGTGCCGCCCAAGCACGTATCGGACACGGTCGTGACTGTGCCGGGGCCAGCCGGGGTTACAGATATTGTAACGGTGCCCGTGGCACTGCCGTCGTCACCATCGCTGATCGTGTAAGTGAAACTATCGGTCCCGGCGAAGGTGCTATCTGGGGAATAAATGAAGCTTCCGTTGCTGGCAACCGTCACTGTGCCATTAGACGGCTGAGTGAAGCCAGTCAGCAAGAGAGGGTCGTTCGCCCCGGCCGGATCGCTGTCAGGAGTGCCATCGCTCATGACGTTGCCGGAGACTTCGCTCCCCTGGCTGGAACTATAGGTATTGCTGGTCGCCGTGGGGTTCACGTTGGCCACGGCCACGGCTATGGCGGACACGTTGCTGCTCGCCCCATCGGAGTCCTCCACCTGTACGCTCACCGTGGCAGTGCTCGGACCATCCAGGAAAGTCACGTCGAAGCTTCCCGCGCCGGTTGTCCCGTCAAACTCCTGGTTCGAGATCGTCGCGGCCGGGCCCGAGTTGATGCTGAGAAGTGCGAAAGTGTCCGCTCCCGGATCACTCGTTGTAAACGTATAGTGCTCGGTCTCCCCCTCGTCGGTGCTGCTCGGGCCGCTTAGCGTCACCTGCGGTGCGACGTTGGTTACGGCTATTGTGAAAGACTGCGTCGATGAGCCACCGGCACCATCACTTGCTTGAACGGTGATCGTGTGCGAAGCCGGGCCATCCAGAAGAGTACCGTCTGCCACAGTGACGACACCGGTAGTAGAGGAAATAGCGAAGCGGTCGTCGGCGCTGTCGATGAGACTATAGGTCACTGTCTCGCCATCGGGGTCGACGGCGTTAGCGGTGACACCGACAGTTGATCCATTCGCGGCGCCTTCCGCGACGGAGTTGGCTGAAGGATCATTGTCCGACGGCACGCCGGGCGGCTGATTCGGCGGGGGGGTATTGTCATCTACAGCATAAACGACGTATGTAACATCCGAACCGCCACTACCATAACTGCTCGTGGTTCCCACGAGATGCACGCCGGTCGGCGTCGCCGCAATACCCTGAAAGCTATCATCTGCGGCACCGCCCCAAAGTGTCGTGGCAAGGAGGTCACCCGTAGCGGGATCGATTTCCAGGACTACGCCATCAGAGCCACCGGCCGAATTGCCGTTGGTCGAGCCCGCAGCGTAAAGCCTGTCGTTCAAGAAGGTCACGCTGTTGAGAATGTCGGCTGTTCCGCCATTGTCGTACACTCGCGACCAGGCGAGATTCCCAGCGACGTCCCACTTCTCAAGGATGAAATCGCCATTGACCGCGAAGTTCCGGCCCACGGCATAGAGAGCACTTGAGGCCGCGTCCGCGGTCAGGCCGTTGAATATGCCGGGGGTTGATGTCCGCGTCCAAACGAGGAGCCCGTTTTGATCGTACTTCTTCAGGTATGCCAAGGTAGTGCCGGTGTCATTATTATGGCCCGCGACATACACGTTGCCGCCAAATGCGGCGAGGGCCAACCCACTGCTGTTGAAATTGGTGGAGTTGTCCGTCCGCGTCCACAGCACGTTGCCGGCCGCATCGAGCTTCGAGACGTAAAGTCGGCCCCCGTTAATGCCATTGCTTTGCGACGAGCCTGTAACATATAAGACCGTCTCCCCGCCCTCGACCGCAGAGGCCACGGCGTTCAACCCTTCATAGCCGCTGTAGGAGAATGCGCCAGGTGCTCCAGGCGTCTGCTCGTCCCAGGTGCTGGCGCCCCCGGCCAGCGGGAAGCTCACGGTAATTCCTTTTTGCTCTTTGTCCCCCACGGTATCGGTTGTCCGAGCGTAGCTGGAACCCGCGGCGTATACCGCCGTGGAGGTAGCTGCCACACCATTGAAGGCGTCGTAGCCGGCCGTGCCCGGCCAAGCGGTATTCCATACTTGGGACGGGGTGGCGAGCGTGTAGGGGACGCTGTACTGGGCAAGTAAGCCTTCACCCCCGTTCGCGTCGGATTGGCCGGACGTGTAGACACTGAAAGCTGCGCCGGTGTCCACGACGGAGATCCCAGTGCCAGACTCATTGCCGCTCCCGCCAATGAACTGTTCACTGAGCAAAGTCAAAGTCGCGGGGACTGTTCGGTCCTCCAGGTGCTCCATGCGGAGCTTCAGGGACGGGCCTCGGCGCGGACGCCGGGCACGAGTATTGGACGAAAGCATTGTTGATCCTCGGGCAGATGGTTAGCGGGCACCTCAGGCTTGAGTGTGCCTCCCCTTGCTAACCGGTCGTGAGCCAGCAATTCTTACACTCGATTCTCATCCGCTCACCGATACTTATCGCAGGTGCGAATTTCGCGAGTCAATCGAGACGAATCGCCGAGAACGATAGGAATGTTGCGTTCTCGCCAAGGGTGGTGTCCGGCAGTCCGAAGGTGTACAAGTGCATTTTCATTGCCGGCGAAGTCAGTTTCTTGCGGAAATTCTTACTCTCCCTATCCGTGATCCAGAATCGGATATCCATGGCGGCGCTCCGGAACTCCTCCGAATCGGTTTGCTTCGTCTGTCTTGCCAACCACTGGCCCATTTTCCGCCTATTTAACAAGCTCGGACCATTGATAGGAAGTACTTCTCACCAACCTGGGAATCCCGCGGTCACCAGATGCTTGCGTATCGTTTCCATGTCCGCGACATGGACAGTCCCATCTGCGGTACCCCAGGCGATGTATCGGCCGTCGACAGTGTAAGCGTTTTCTTGCGTCATGACCTTGGCATCGGGGCTAAGAGTGAGAAACGACTTGCCGGTGCCAGGGCGGGATAGTGGCAATCCGCGGTCGGGAGCTTGCAGGACGGCGTAGTGTCCTGAAAGAGTCACTAGCTCCGCTAAATTCCCTTGGATGTCTGACTCATTCCGATACGGGAGGGATCGTAACCAGTGATTAGATTCTTCGTCCTGATAGTCCAAAAGCCGGCCAGAAGCGTCCAGCTTTCCGACAACGTCCTTTTGAGTGGCAGGCCGGTCGATTTGCCACAGTCTTTCTTTCGACTCGCCGTCGTAGGCGAAAATCGATGGATGCCTTGGTACATCCTTCCCGAATCCGCTCGCTAAGAACAATCCGCCATCGGGTGCCGTGTGAATCAGGTTTACATGCCGGGCGAGGTCCAGGTGAGTGGCAATTAGTCGAATATTTGAGGCGATTTGCAACTCGTATGTGCGGACGCAGCGAGGGTCGTCGGTCCACGGGACTTCAGAAGTTGGGTAATGTTTGCCACTCAGCGTTTCGTACCGGCACAGAAGTATTTTACCTTCTGCCGTAATTCCGACTCGATTACATAATCCAGGATTGAGCGGCCAGGATTCGGGACCCTGTATGAGCGAACCAGACTCCGGGATCTGCCAACGCCGTGCCAGCTTCCCGCTCGCTACGATCAGGGACCTGCCATCGGCGGTCAGGCGGATGTCAGCGCTATCGGCATACAGGCCTGGCGGAACATCCACGAAAAGCAAGAGTTCGCCAGACGACACCGACCAGACTGCTGTCTGCCAACGCTGAGTCAATCCAGCAGCAAACCGTCCGTCCGGAGTGATGGCAATGCGCTGGACGACCCCGACCAATCCCCGCAAGGATTGGATACCCCGGCCTGCTTCCAGGTGATAAAGGTCCACGGCGGCCACGAGGTCAAAATGCGGTATCGAACAGATGGCCAGGGCAGACCCGTCCGGAGAAAAGGCAACGCCGGGCATCCAGTTCCTGGGTTGTTTCGGTGGGTGAAGTCTCAACAATCGTCTGCTTGAAGCGATGTTCCACAGAGCCCCTTCCCCGCGGCCACAACTCGCGAGGGTCGTGCCGTCCGGACTAAAAGCTAGCCCAAAGACCTCGTGTTCGGATGACCCGGTGTCCATAACCGGTTCGTCGGTATCCAGATCCCAAACCGAAATGCGTCCACCCCCATCGCCTCGTGCCACATACCAGCTACGCCCAGGTGTTCGTCCGGGAGGCGAAGGCTCCCGCCAGCACGGATGTCGGCCGAACGCCAAGGCGGTCACGCGGTTGTGGCCCAACTTCAGTTCTGCTAGCAGAAGCGGCTTCACATTTGTGGTCCACACGCGCACGAGCCCGTCTTCGCCAGCGAGAGCCAACAGGCTGCCGTCCGAAGACAGGGTCAGCTTGTCGCCGAATTCGGCCGCCTGACCACCCGGAACGAGTATGGTCGCGACAGAGTTCGGCTGGCCTGTGCGCCAGATTAGCAGTGTCCGCTCGCCCGAGACTCTATGCCAAACGAGTGCCACGACCGTCCGGGCATCTGCCGAGAGAGCGAATTCCGCGAGAGTTATGCCGTCGGTCTTCAAATCGAGGGCTGGTAGAAAAGCTGTCGGGAGGGTGAATGCCTCCAAAACTTTGTTCGTATCCACGTTCCATAACACGATGGTCGGATGCTCTTTCGTCGGAGGCACGAGTTGCACGGGAATCTCGCCCCGCCAGCCGATCGGCCCTTCGTTTCTCTGGGTGGACTCTTTACTTTCGGCGGTTGTCACGTCTCGGACACGAGTCGGTCGATAGTTACCCTTGTCAGCCGGGTCGTCGTAGCCTGCCATGAGTAGCCGCCGACTGGTCGGGTCGAATGCGACGGCAGTGGCCGGCCCCTCGACGAATGTCGGATCGTACCGGGCGTCGAGCCCAGACAGAAGGTCGACCGCGGCGTCTCTCAGTTCCGCTTCCTGCCCGCCTACTGCAAGTTCTTTCGCTTGAGGCAAGAGTTGATTCCGCCAACCTGCTAAGCGTGGGGCATTTCGGTTCTGTTCGAAGCGTAGAATCGCAAGTTGTCGTTGAGCCGCGACAGTCCTGTGTCGTTGCATTTGGAGGACCAATCCGATGCCCATTAGCATTGCCAGACACGCCACGCCCAACATGCTCGCCCAGCCCGGTTGTCTTTTTGCCCACATCGCGACGCGCCGAGGTGCCCAGGGTGGATTGGCGTTGGTTGGTTCACCACTCAACCAATGTCGCAGATCTACCGCGAAGTCGGCACAGGTCGCATACCGATCGATAGGGTTCTTACTCAAGGCCTTCAGACAGATTGCTTCGAGATCCGTGGGAACTTTGGCCAACGTGCTTGGCCGTGGCGGGTGGATGTTCTTGATTTGCTTCTCGAACTCCGCTTGGGTGGGACCGGGAAAAGGCCGGCGAAGTGTTAGCATTTCGTAAAGCGTGACACCGAGAGCCCAGGCATCCGAACGTGCTTCCGGCCGGCCTTCGAGTTGCTCGGGTGCCATGTAGGGGAGCGTTCCCAACACTGCCCCCGTCCAGGTTAGGGAAGGAGTCTGGGCTTCTCCGGACGAATTGGCAACCTGTCCGACAGGATTTTCGGCAACCAGGTCGGCCAGACCAAAATCGATGACCCAGCACTTGCCCGAACGCTCGGCCATCAAGTTGGATGGTTTGACGTCGCGGTGAAGGACGTTTGCTTGGTGGACCGAGGCCAATGCATCTCCGACATCCGCCAGCGAGGAGGCCACCGATCGCAGATAGTCCTCGGTTAACATCGGAGCGACCTCGGGCGAGGCTGATTCAAGTTCCACTGATGTGGAGTTGCTGGCCGTGGCCGCGCTAGGATCGAATGACTTGCCGGCCACGCTTTCGATCAGCTTTCCCAGGCTCGGCGTTTGGCTGGAAGACTTCGTGACTCCGTGCCGCTTTTTCAACCAGTTGATCACATGCCCCAGGGTTGCACCGTCGATGTACTGCATGGCGAAGTATTGCAACTCGTCTCGTTCGCCGGCCGCGAAGACGGGGACAATGTTCGTCTGATGCAACTTGGAGAGGGCTTCTTGTTCACGCATGAAGCGCGCCCGTGCGTCAGGGGAAACCTGGCCGCGGCGCATGACTTTCAAGGCAACTCGTCTTTTGCTCAGTGTGATTTGCTCGGCCTCGTAAATCTCGCCCATGCCGCCGCGCGTCATGTAGCGGACGATCTTGAATTCACCGAGCATTTCGCCCTTCGTGAGACGGGGTGTTGCCACCATGGGCGTCGGTGCGGCTGCCAGCAACCGGGCGTGGCCAGCCGCAATCATTCTGAAATCGTCAGCACGACTTGGGTGAGCAGAACACCATTGCTCGACAAATGCGACCGGATCGGTAGCATCGTCGAATTCGTGCATGAAACGGGCGATGAGTTCTTCGTCGCCGGAACTGGACGGATTCGCGGTCATTGGGCATTCTCCGATTCGCCAAATGTGCTTTGCCAAAGTTTGTGCAGCTTCTTCAACGCGCGAAACAGCCGAACGTCGAGGGCGTTCTCGTTTACTTGCGGTGCGTCTGGATGGCGGGCGTTCAGTACATCCCGTATCTCACGCGTCGAAAGCTGATCGAAGTAGCGCATGGCCAATAGATCGTGATCCGAGTCGGATAGGAGGCTCAACATTTGTTGCATCCGCTCGGCCAACTCGGCCCGCTGTGCCGCTGTTTGCGGTCCGGTGCCGGAATCTTGAACTTGACCACCCAATACCGCCGACCAGTCTCCTGCCACGGGCAAGTCGCGGCGAAGATCGCGGCCCCCCGTGACATTCCGACGATAAACTTCGATCAGCCGGTCGTAAGCAAGCTGATACAGCCAGGCATAGGGCTGCATGGGCGAGCCACGCTGGTAGGCCGCCCAGTCTCGGGAAGCGTCCAGGAACGCGTCGTTCAGCACTTCCTCGGCATCAATGCGTTGTCGCAGACGAACGTCGATTCGACGTTCCAGCATTGCCAGCAAACGATCGCAATGCTCTGCCCAAAGTCGGCCCAAGGCGGCCAGATCGGCGACGGCGCTGGGAACTGATCCACGGGACTCGGGCATTGACACGTCTCCCACGAAGAATCCAGGATCCTGAAAGCCTAACCGGGGGTTGTTGGCCTGATCTTACAGGTACATCTTGTTTACAACCGCAATTCGGATTCGACATTCTCCGAGTGACTTGTATGAGCGGCGTTCCCTATCATGTTCCCGAGGCCTTCCTGAATGCCAACGCCGATGGGGTTCCGATGGGGATTGATCCCGCCGCGACGACAGAACTGAAAAAACTGCACGACAATGTGGCCTCGGTCGTGCTCGGCAAGCCGGAGGTCATCCGCCTTGCACTCGTGGCCCTCCTGGCCGACGGGCATCTTCTGCTCGAAGATGTGCCCGGCGTGGGCAAAACGCTGCTGGCCAAGGCTCTCGCCCGCAGCATCGACTGCACGTTTCGCCGAGTGCAATTCACGCCCGACTTGCTGCCGGCCGACTTGCTTGGGACGAGTGTCTTCCACCAACCGAGCGGCGAGTTTCGCTTTCTGCCTGGTCCACTCTTCGCGCAGGTTGTTCTCGCGGATGAAGTGAACCGGGCCACGCCACGAACGCAGTCGGCCCTGTTGGAAGCGATGGGCGAACGCCAGGTGTCGATGGACGGCGTGACTCATCAACTCGGGCCGCCATTCTTTGTTGTGGCAACCCAGAACCCCTATGAATTCGAGGGAACTTACCCGCTGCCCGAAAGCCAACTCGACCGTTTCTTGTTGCGAACGGACATGGGGTATCCCGATCGGCAGGCGGAGCGCGATTTGCTCCGTCAACACCGCGACGGCGAGCCCGTCGATCATTTGCAACCAGTTCTACATGCCTCAGATGTCACAAGACTTCAGCATCGAGCGAGAGAAGTCAAGGTGACAGATGCGATCGCCGATTATGTCCTTGATATCGTGGAGGCCACTCGTGTCCGCGGGGACATTATCCTGGGTGCCAGCACGCGAGCTGCCATCGGGCTTTATCGAGCAGCGCAGGCATTAGCACTTCTCGATGGCCGCGACTATGTGGTGCCCGACGATGTGAAAGGCCTTGCCGTGCAGGCGCTGGCCCATCGGCTCATCGGCAAGGCAGGCGGTGTCGGTGCTCCAACACAAGCAACGGCAGACGCGGTGCGTGAAATTCTTCGCGAAATCCCGGTTCCGTCCTGACATGGCCAGCTCACTCACATCTGCCGAGCCCGAGGTGATCGAGTTGCGGCCACAGGCGGTACGATCCTCGCGGCTCTCCGGGCGCGAGGGTGTACTCTGGATTCTCGGCGCGTTCGTCATGCTCTTTATTGGCGTCCTCAAGGGCATCAACCTCGTCATTGTTCTCGGCTACTTGCTGGTCGGTCTCTGCGTTCTGAACTGGCTGCTGGCACGTCGATCGATAAGAGGCCTGAGCGCACGACGAATGCCACGCCCGCCGATGCAAGCCGGCATTCCCGCGGAGTGGGTCTTGGAAATCCGAGACCAAGGCCAGCCCACCGGCTCGTGGGTTCTTGAAGAACGAGCCGGCGAGGCGATTGCTTCCTGGCTGATCGTTCGTGCCGGCTTTGGCACGATCTCGCGGCCACGAATTCGGGCCACGTTCCCCAGGCGTGGCAAGTATGTGTTGCAACCACTGACCGCTCGCTCCGCTTATCCGTTCGGGCTCGTGCAAAAACGCCAGGTTTTGCTGCCTGCGGATGAACTCATCGTTCTCCCGCGTCCTGCACGTGTCGATGGCGAACGATTGCGGAACTGGCTGTTCCGGGCCTGGGCCGGTCGCGACGACGAACGACGCAAGTTGCGCCGGGTTGTCGAACGAGAGGCGGAAGTTCACGGCCTACGCGATTATCGGCCAGGCGATTCACCCAGACGCATTCACTGGAAAGCCACGGCTCGCCGCAATCGTCTGACGGTCCGCGAGTATGAGGACTCCGCTCCGCCTCGGCTGGTCCTGATTGTCGATCCCTGGATCCCCAAAAAGCCCACGGGAGCCGATCGCGAACGGCTGGAGGCCGTCATCTCGCTGGCGGCCGGCATTTGCAAGGACTGGTGCCGATCGGCGGGGGCACGTCTGGCTCTCGTGATCGTCGGCCCGAAACCGATTGCACTCGATGGCCCTCCTGGACCTGGAACAACGGAGCGGCTGCTGATCGCGCTGGCCCTGGAACCCGGAGGAGAAGCCGGCGATGTCTCCACTGCTCTTGGGGAACTTTCCCGTGCCGCTCGCTCGGCACCCGTGCTGGTCGTGAGCAGCCGGCCTGATTCACCGGTTGTGGCCGCCGTGGGAAATACACTGGGCCACGGGGTTGCGTTTGCTCACATCGGCAAGACCGAGGGCTGGTACCAGTTGACGTGAACTGCCTCGATTTTTTGTTGCTATGTGTTTTCCTTTGGAGTGCGGCGATGTAACGCCGCTTTTTTGTTTCGCTGCTTCGAATGGGCGCAGTTCGCGAAACGCCGAAAAAGACAGGGTAAAATGAAAGAAAAAACCAAAGAAAAAAGCGGCGTTACATCGCCGCACTCCAAATTAGAACCTACTCCACCGTCGCCGTCTTCCCCGCCAGAACCCGAACCTTATCCGCCACTCGGCGTGCTCGTGCGCCGTTGGCAGGAACCACCCACACCGCATAATCGCCCGGCAACACGGCCACTTCCGCACGAGTATCACTAGCCGTTTGAATCACGATGTGCTTTTTCGTCTGCGGCCCATCGTCTCCCTCGGGCGTTACGAGCAACGTTCCACGTGGTTGACCTTCGCCGCGAAAGCTGATAACGCCGAGGTGATCGTTCAGCTTAACATCGTTTGCTCCATCCTTCGGCTTCCAGCCCGCGATGGCCTTGATCGGCTTGCCATCCTTCGGCACGAACCACAAATCGTAAGGCCCATCGCCTGGCAGCTTGGCTTCATCCTTCAGCGAGGCGACCGAGACGACGGCCGAGTGCTTCGGGTCTCCCGGGCCTGGATCGCCTGTCTTGGTGAAGACAATCGCCTTCGCGGGCGGCAGGAAGTACATGGGGGAAGTGAAACGGGCGGTGTGCTCGGCGGCGAATGCCGGGACTGCGAACACAAGCAAGATGGCGATTCGCATGGGCATTTTCCTCGTAGGTCAGGCCTCCCGGCCTGACTTTAACTGGTCAGGCCGGGGGCCTGACCTAAATACTGTGTCAGCTTGCTCCCGCGTTACACTCGGAAAATCATCCAGAAACTCCTCAAGGGTTTCGCCTCCCTCAATGTAGTCCCAAAGCGATTTGACCGGAACGCGCGTCCCAACGAACACGGGCTTTCCACCGAGGATTTCGGGGTCCGAATGAATCGGCATCGTTTCGGCTATCATTGAAATCCTCCTTAAGCCAACACAGCCTTCACCACCTTGCCATGCACATCCGTCAGCCTGAAATCGCGGCCCTGGAAGCGGATCGTCAGGCGTTCGTGGTCCACGCCCAACAGGTGCAACATGGTCGCGTGCAGATCGTGAACGCTGACGATGTTCTCGGTCGCATTGTAGCCAAAATCGTCCGTGGCTCCGTAGCTCATGCCGCCCTTGATGCCGCCGCCTGCGAGCCAAATCGAAAAGCCCTTCATATGGTGATCGCGGCCGCTGCCTTGCGCCATCGGTGTGCGGCCGAACTCGCCGCCCCAGACGACCAGCGTGTCGTCCCACATGCCGCGACGCTTGAGATCCTTCAAGAGGGCGGTCATGCCTTGATCGACTTCCTTGGCGACCACGGGAATGTCGCCCTTCACGTTGCCGTGATGATCCCAATCGCGGTGATAAAGCTGAATGAACCGCGTGCCCCGTTCGGCCAATCGACGAGCGAGCAGGCAGTTGGCCGCGAACGAGCCGTCGCCGCCTTTCGTGCCGTACAGATCGAGCGTTTCCTTGGTCTCTTTCGTCAGGTCCATCAGTTCCGGCACGCTCGATTGCATGCGGAAGGCCATCTCGTACTGGCTGATGCGCGTGGCAATTTCGGGATCGTCTACCTGCTTGTCGAAGAGTCTGTTCAACTCGTTGGCGGCATCGACGACGTCGCGTTGCCGTTCTTGCGTGACTCCATCGGGGCTGGTGACATACAGAACCGGATTGCCCTTCGAGCGAAACTCGACCCCCTGGAACTGGCTCGGCAGGAAGCCGCTATGCCACTGCCGGGCCGCGATCGGCTGCATTTGGCCTGAACGGCCAGTGGACAACATCACCACGAAGCCTGGCAGCGAATCGGTCTCGGCACCCAGGCCATACCAGAGCCACGAGCCCATCGAAGGCCGGCCGCTGATGGTCGTGCCCGTGTTCATGAACGTGTGGGCCGGGTCGTGATTGATGGCCTCGGTTTTCATCGAGCGAATCACGCACAAGTCGTCCGCGACCTCGGCGAGTTTCGGAAAGATCGACGACAGTTCCAGGCCCGACTTGCCGCACTTCTTGAACTCGTGTTGCGGCCCCAGGCACGTGAGCTTAGCCCCCTGCAACTGAGCGATCGGCTGCCCCTTGGTGATCGATTCCGGCATCGGCTTGCCGTTCATCTTGGCCAATTCAGGCTTCGGATCGAGCGTTTCGAGATGCGATGGTCCGCCGGCCATGCACAGCCAGATGACCCGCTTGATCTTCGCCTTGTGATGCGGCTTGATCGCCCCCGGCCAGCGTTCGACCTTGCTGTCCGCGAACAAACTCGGGTTCAACTGGTTCGCCAGGGCAAAAGTTCCCAGCCCGGCCAGGGAGTTGCCAAGAAACGAACGGCGATTGCAAGCTGTGCGGAGAGATTCAAACGGATTCATAGAGAGGCTCACAAGGCGGGATGCGGACAAGGTTCAGGATACCCAAGCGGAGACGGTCCGTCGAGTAACATGTTGCGCGCAGAGTCTGGTAGTAGGCTGATCGCAACTCGGCCTTGACAATCTTATGTCCCTGGTTTCAACTCAGGCGTGTTGTGGTTCACTTTGTCTGTTTGGGAGAGGACGCCATGGACGGCACACGCACGATGTCCGAGATTCAAGAGACGTTTCACACTCCCCTTCGCATCCTGGTGCCCAAGCTCTTCAAGAGCCGCGACGACTGGAAAGCCAAGTCCCATCAACGCAAGGCCCAACTCAAGTCGGCGAAGATCAACATTCGCGATGTGTCGGCCAGCCGCGACAAGTGGCGGGAACGGACGGAACAGTTGCAAGAGCAAAACGAGCAACTCCAGCAGCGGCTCGAGCGTGCCGAACGCGAACGGGATACCGCGCACGCTGCCGTGACACAGCTTGAAGCCTCCAAAAAAAAGTAGACGCCACTCTCGACTCGCCGCCGCCACGCGGTGGCCAGTATTCCCTGTCGATCATCTCGTTGTCGCTCAAACTGGTGCTGGAGGCGGGCAGTTCGCTGCGCGGCGCGGCCGCGGCCATGGCGTTGTTCGTCGAGCAAGGTTGGGCTTCGTTCGCCGTGCCGAGCTTCAGCACGATCCGGATGTGGCTGTTGCGTGTGGGCCACTACGCCCTCACTCGGCCGCTCGACAAAACGAAGTCGTGGCTGTGGCTGATCGATCACACCATCCAGATCGGCTCGCAGAAAATCCTGGTGATTCTCGGCTGTCCGATAGACGACGTTCCCTTCGGCCAACGCGCGTTACAATTGACCGACCTGCAACTCGTGGCTCTGGTGCCGATGGAAAAATCCAACGGGGACGCCGTCGAGAGGGAACTCGAAAACGCGGCTCAACGCACTGGCGTGCCGCGTCAGATCGCTTCCGACCAAGGCTCCGATCTGGTCAAAGGGATCGCGGACTACGTGGAGTACCGCCCTGGCACCGCCTACGTGCCGGACGTGGCCCATTACGGCGCGAACCTGCTGAAACATGCTTGGGATGACCAGCCGTGTTGGCAACAGTTCGTCAAGGAATTGCAGAACACGTCGTCGAAACTGCGGCAGACCAAGTCCGCTTATCTTTTAGCACCACGGATGCGTGCCAAGGCCCGCTTCATGAACGTCGACACCCAACTGCAGTTCGCCGGTCGTGTCTTGAAACATCTCGATGGCAACGCGCCACGTGCGAAGGCCGTGGAATACTACGGCTGGTTGAAGGAGCACCGCGACGATCTGGCCGTCTGGCAGCATGAGCACAGCCTGGTGCATCAGGCCATCGAGTTGGTGCGAGTGGAGGGATTGCAGGCGAGGACACTGCCCCTGTTGGAAGCAGCATGGGGCGAGATTGGCTCGCGTGACAGCACGGTCCGCATTGCCGAGCGGTTGCGTGCGTACGTCGCGAAGTACCAGCCGGAGAAGTCCGACGAGCGATTCGTGGCCAGCACGGAGATCCTGGAGTCGAGTTTTGGCAAGCTGAAGCGCATCGAGGGGCAGCAGAGCCAAGATGGCATGACCGGCCTGGTGTTGGTCATCGGAGCGATGACGGGCAAATGCACCGAATCCGAGCTTCGAGAAGCACTGGAGGCGACACCGCAGAAGAAAGTAGACAACTGGGTTGACCGAGTGCTCGGCCCATCGATGCAGTGGTTCAGAAAGCAATTCTTCAAGGAGACCAAAGCGTAACAAAAACGGGATGAATCCTACAAAGCTGGAAGAGGAACTTCAGCACG
>Ga0105046_10005648_pt1 | contig 19773 bp, 12 predicted proteins | sample MAT03_FD_78385 | JGI IMG/M metagenome (GOLD analysis project Ga0105046, IMG submission 78385) | Freshwater microbial communities from Lake Fryxell liftoff mats and glacier meltwater in Antarctica - MAT-03 (megahit assembly) | ecosystem: Environmental > Aquatic > Freshwater > Ice > Liftoff... | reverse complement strand
TTAAGCTAAGGCGAATGAATTGAACCGCCACGACGCCACGACGCCACGGGAAGGCAGAAAACCGAGTTATAGTCCATTCCTGGCCGCGGATTCGCACCGTGGCGTCGTAGCGTCGTGGCGGTTCAATCGGATTTGATGTTGGCGGGGCCTTAGTTTAACAGCATTGGACTTCTCCCCCGCGGCCCTGCCCCCACGGGCTCGTCGGCTTCGCCTTCTCGCCCGTGGGCGGATGGCTTCGCCATCTTATCCGCCCATCGCCACTCGGGGCCCGCCCCATCGCGAAGCGATAGGGCCCGGCCTGAGTAGTTACTTCTGAGCTTACTGGACTTGCGCCCCGGCCCGACTTCGCCGCTACGCTGCTCGCACGCTTCGCGTGTTACCGCTGCACGGTGATCGTTCCGTTGCGGCGCCGGCTATGCCAGCGCACGGCGCTTCGCGCCATCAAGTCCATCGCCACTCGCGCGCGCAGGCGCGCTCGGGGGATCGTTGTTCGCGGACTCTGGTAGCTCACGCCTGCCGGGGGCTCTGCCGCCCCTGGACCCGGCACTGTTGTTTCACGTGTCACAGCGCGGCGAAGCGTGTCCGCTGCGGGATATTCTTCAGCCATTCATTGACCCCAACGGTCGGTTTTAGAGGGTATGCTCTACTCCCAGGAGCCTTTCCCATGTCGACCCAGTTGCCCAAATCAGCAGCCACCATGATCAGCCCCGAACGCGCCGCGCGCATCGCCGCCTTGGCGAAGGATGGCATCGACCTGAAGGTCGGACGGATCAAAACCACCTCGCATCCGTTGTGGGCGGCCTTGAAAAAGGTCGGCAGCGAACTGTGGCTCGACACCGGTGACATCGACGCGGCCTCGCCACTCTACACCAGTGAGTTCACCGCCCTCACCACCAACAACACGCTGCTGAACAAAGAAGTGCAGAAAGGCACCTACGACGAGCTGGTGCGCAAGCTGGCGGTGGAACTGAAAGACCTCGACGAACAGACGCGCGTGATCGAGATCGCCTTCATCCTCAACGCGCGCCACGGCCTGCGACTGGCCCAAACCTTCGGCGGCAAGGTTTCGGTCGAACTGCACACCGACTTGGCCAATGACATCGAACGCTCGCTGCACTACGGCCGACGTTACTTCGCCATCTGTCCGGAACACTTCATCGTCAAGATCCCACTGACGCCCTCGGGCTTGATCTCCGCGCGCACGCTGCGCCTCGAAGGTATCCCGATCAATTTCACCTTGGGCTTCAGCGCGCGACAGAACTACGTCGCCGCGGCATTCACCGAGCCCGCCTACGTCAACGTCTTCCTTGGCCGCCTGAACGCCTACGTCAGCGACAATAAACTCGGCGACGGCAAAATGGTCGGTGAAAAGGCCATGCTCGCCAGCCAACGCGCAGTGACCAAGGTCAGCAGCGGCAAGACCAAGCATATCGCCGCCAGCCTGCGTGGTGCCAGCCAAGTGGCGGATCTCGCCGGCATCGATGTCTACACCATGCCAACCACCGTCGCCGCCGCGTCGATCAAGGAACTGAAAGACGACTTCACCAACCGCGTGGCACAGGACTACGCCGTGACGTGGAACTCCGCTGCCGAGGCCGCCGCCAACCGGGTGTCGGTGTTGTGGGACATCGCCAAACCAGAAACCGCCTTCGCCGCCGCGTTGCGCGCCAAGGCCCCCACCACCAGCGCCGAGCTCATCGCGCTGGCCAAGGCCAATGGCGCCGGCGATATGTTCCCGCAGATTTCAGACGCCGACTGGGCAGTCATCGCCAAAGACGGCAAGATCCCCAAACACGCGACCTGGTCCGCCCGCATCGCCAGCGGTGAACTGGCGATCGACACGCTGATGACGTATGCCGCGCTGCAGTCGTTCATTGCCGATCAGAAGGAAATGGATGATCGCATCCGCAAGTACCTCTGATCGCGGAGTCCCCGAGAGCGCCGAACCCATGGCGTTCAGCTAACGCCCTGCTCGATCCAACAGCTTTCGTAACTGCTCCGGGGGCTTCGCCCAATGCTGTTAAGCTAAGGCGAATGAATTGAACCGCCACGACGCCACGGGAAGGCAGAAAGCCGAGTTATAGTCCATTCCTGGCCGCGGATTCGCACCGTGGCGTCGTAGCGTCGTGGCGGTTCAATCGGATTTGATGTGGGCGGGCCCTTAGTTTAACAGCATTGGGCTTCGCCCCCGCGGCAGCCCCCACGGGCTCGTCGGCTTCGCCTTCTCGCCCGTGGGCGGACGGCTTCGCCATCTTATCCGCCCATCGCCACTCGGTGCCCGTCCCATCGCGAAGTGATAGGGCCCGGCCTGAGTAGTTACCAGCTTTCTTGGATTGGCCGCAGAGTGACTGTATTGCGATCAAGTGATTTTCAGGCCACGGCAGCCTCCGCTTCACAGCATTGGGCTCAAGCCTGCGGTCCCAGGGCTATGCCAACACCGCCTCCACCAATTCGCCGTGAATGTCGGTTAGGCGGAAGTCGCGGCCCTGGAAACGGAACGTCAGGCGTTCATGGTCGACACCGAGCAGGTGCATGATCGTCGCGTTGAGATCATGTACGTGCACGGGTTTTTCCGTGATGTTGTAGCAGTAGTCGTCGGTCGCGCCGTAGGTCAGGCCCTTCTTTACGCCGGCGCCGGCCATCAGCATGGTGAAACAGCGCGGGTGATGATCGCGACCGTAGTTCGACTCGGTGAGCGTGCCCTGCGAGTAGATCGTGCGGCCGAACTCACCGCCCCACACGATCAGCGTATCGTCGAGCAGACCGCGTTGTTTCAGATCATTGATCAGCGCCGCGGTCGGCTGATCGGTGTCCTGGCACTGGCCTTTGATCGCATTGGGCAGACCACCGTGGTGATCCCAACCCATGTGGAAGAGTTGAATGAAGCGCACGTCGCGTTCGACCAAACGACGGGCGAGCAGGCAATTTGCGGCGTAGCTTCCGGGACGGCTGACGTCGGGACCATAACTCTCCAGCGTCTGCTTCGACTCCTTGGAGAGATCGGTCAACTCCGGCACGCTGGTCTGCATGCGGAAGGCCATCTCGTATTGTGCGATGCGGGTCTGGATGTCGGGATCGCCCAGCGCATCGAAATGACGGCGATTGAGCGCGGCGAGTTCGTCGAGCGTTTCGCGCCTGGTTCCGGCATCCATACCCGTGGGATTCGACAGGTAGAGCACCGGGTCGCCCTTATTGCGGAACTTCACGCCCTGGTGTTTCGCCGGCAGGAAACCAGCGCCCCACAGGCGGTCATAGAGCGGCTGGTCATCCTTGCGGCCGGAGCCGAATGAGCTCAACACCACGTACGCCGGCAGATCCGCGTTGACGCTGCCGAGGCCGTAGCCGACCCACGATCCGATACTCGGTCGGCCAGCCAGCTGCGAACCGGTCTGCATGAAGGTGATGGCCGGATCGTGGTTGATCGCTTCGGTATGCATCGAACGGATCATGCACCATTCATCGGCCAGACCCGCCATGTGCGGCATCAAATCGCTGAACCACATGCCGCTCTTGCCGTGCTGCTTGAACTCAAAGATCGACGGCGCGACCGGAAAGTTTTTCTGGCCACTGGTCATGGTGGTCAGGCGCTGACCCTGACGGATCGACGCCGGCAGATCCTCACCGCGCTTCTCCTTGAGTGCCGGCTTGGGATCGAAGAGATCCATCTGCGACGGCGCGCCGGACTGGAACAAGTAGATCACGCGTTTGGCTTTCGGCGCGTGGTGCAGTGCTTTGAGCATGCCGGTCTCGGCCTGCGCATGTCCGCCAAGCAGACTGCCGAGGGCCATCAGCCCTAGGCCACCCGCGGACTTCTGAAGGAATGAGCGACGATTCAATACGTCCGATGTCCGATGTCCGATGTCTTGTCGGCGTGGCGCGGCGTGTTTCATGGCGTCTCCATTGATTCGGGTGCAATCGACATCGGACATCGGACATCGGACATCGGACAAATCCGTCATTCCCGGGTAATCACTTCGTCGAGGTTGAGCAGCACGTTCGCCGTCGTGGTATAGGCCGCGAGTTCGGCAGCATCAAGATCCGCCGACGGAGCACTGGCCCCCTGCGTCACCAGTTGCTTGGCTGCTTCTGGTTCCTGGCGGTAACGCGCCAGACGCTTGGCCAAGCCATTGCCCAGCAACGTGACCTCGTCCGCGGTCGGCCTGCGTGCAGTGACACTGCGGAACGCCCAGGTGATCCGTTGTTCGGCGGTCGCGCCGCCTTCGCGCAGCATGCGCTCCGCCAATTTGCGTGCCGCCTCGACGTAGGTGACCTCGTTCAGCAGCGCCAGCGCCTGCAGTGGCGTGTTGGTGCGCGTGCGTTTGACCGTGCAGATCTCGCGACTGGGGGAATCGAACAACAGCATGGTCGGCGGTGCCGCCGTGCGTTTCCAGATGGTGTACAGCGTGCGACGATACAGGCCGTCACCAGTGTCTGACTTGTAGCCGCGCATATCGCCATAGACGCTGGTCTCGTCCCAGATGTTGGCGGGCATGTAGGGTTTGACGCTCGCACCGCCGATTCGTTCGACCAGCAGACCGGAGAGGGACAACGCTTGGTCACGCAACGCTTCGGCGCTCAGACGAAACCGCGGTCCGCGGGCCAACAGTTTGTTGACCGGATCACGCTCAGCGAGGTCGGGAGACAACACTGTGGCTTGTCGGTAGACCGCGCTGATCACCAGCAGTTTGATCATCGCCTTCATGTCCCACGGCTTGGCTGGCGTACCGGCAACTGCTGGCAGCACGGTCGGCGTAGCAAACTCAGCACCGAGCCAGTCGAGCAGTGTCGGGTGCGTCGGCCAATCGGCCTGTGAGCCAAAATTCTCCGAGGTCGTGACGATCCCGGTGCCGAACAAGTTTTCCCACAGACGATTGACCCACACGCGTGCAGTCAGCGGATGTTTGCCACTCACCAACCATGTGGCCAAACCCAGACGATCGTTGTTCGCGCCCTCTGACAGTGCTGGCAGGAATTTCGGTAGCGCCCGCGTCACCACCTCGCCCGGTTTGTCGTACTCGCCACGCAGCAGGATGCGCGCCTCACGCGGTTTTTCCAACTCCTTCATCACCATCACCGAGGGGATCTTGGCCGTGAACTCCGCCAAGGCCTTGCGCCGCGCAGCGAGATCTGACTCGACCCGACGCAGCGGATTGTCGGTGTTGTCCTTGAAGAACTTGGCGACCTCGTCCTTCTGCTTAGCGTTGCGCTTGGCCGGTTCGATGTGCAGCGCGGTGCGCAGGCTTTCCGGCACCTTCGCTCCGTCGAGTTTCATCAGCGTGGTTGGCAGGCTCGCCACAGAGAGCGAGAACCGCCCGATGTTGTGGTCGGGAAACGGCGAACCGTGGATCAGACGGATGGTGATGGTGGCCTTTTCCGGCACCTCGATGGGAACACAGAGGAACATCGCACGGCGTTCGAGGCGCAGCGCGGGATCGTTCCCGTCGATCGCCCAGCCGGTTTTGTTTTTCTGCTTCTTTTTGTCCTTGGGCTGATCCTGCACGATCTGCGCGACCTCCCAGCCCTTCTGCTGATAGGTCGCTTCGGCGCGAGTGAAGTCCGCAACCAGCGGTTCTTTCAGCGACGGCGCGCTGATCTCGACCTCGACCCCGCTGAGCACGAAGTTGCCGTTACTCGCGCGCCCCAAACTCTGATTCGGCAGCGAAGCATCCGGTGTCACGGTTAGTCGTATGCCAGTGAACGCTCCGCTGGGAATCGGTGCGGTGATCTCATAGGTGTCGTTGTTGGGGTTCTTGCCACCCGCCAGCCATGAACCGTCGGACTGACGTGCAAAAGTTGCGCCACCACTGCTGACCACCTCGCTCGGTGTGAGCGCGGCCCACGCGGGGACTTCGCTGTCGACCTGGGCGATGAAGGCGGTCTCCCACGTCGCCTGCGCCGACGCCATCAATGGACGCGCAGCGGTGATCGCCTGCTCCGCCACAGGGATGGCCTGCTGCAGTTCGGCGATGCGCTGCTGTTGCGCCGCATCCGGCAGCATCACCACCGGATCCGGATTGCCGCCCGCGCGGTTCGACGCGCCTTGGATGGTGCCGCTTTCAGCGATGTCGTTGAAGTAGGCGAACATCTGGTAGAACTCGCGCTGCGAGATCGGGTCGTACTTGTGGTCGTGGCAACGCGCGCAGGTGAAGGTCAGCGCCATCCAGGTGGAGCCGGTGGTCTCGACCCGGTCGATGACGTTCTCAATGCGCCATTCCTCGTTGATGATGCCGCCTTCACCGTTGATGCGGTGGTTGCGGTTGAACCCGCTGGCGACCAGTTGGTCGGTGGTCGGCTGTGGCAGCAGATCGCCAGCAAGTTGCTCAATGGTGAATTGATCGAACGGCAGGTTGGCGTTGAAGGCCTTGATCACCCAGTCGCGCCACGGCCACATGAAGCGACTGCTGTCGGTCTGAAAACCGTGGCTGTCGGCGTACCGCGCGGCGTCGAGCCAGCGCGCGGCCATGTGCTCGCCGAAGCGTGGTGACATCAGCAGGCGGTCGACGACACGCTCATACGCCTGCGGGCTGGTGTCGACGATGAAGGCATCGATCTCCGCGAGCGTCGGCGGCAGGCCGGTGAGATCGAGGGTCGCGCGGCGAATGAGGACTTCGCGTGCGGCCTCGGGCTGTGGTTTCAGACCTTCACTCATCAATCGCTGAGCAATGAAGGCATCCACCGGTGTGCGCGCCCAGTCCTTGAGCGAACCAGACGGCACCGGCACCGGCGGGCGGCTCGGCAGCGTGAACGCCCAGTGCCCTTGGTACGCAGCGCCCTGGGCGATCCACGCCCGCAGGGTTTCCTTCTGCGCTATGGTCAACGTCTTGTGCGCCTTGGGCGGCGGCATGACGTCCTCCTCGTCGCTGGTTAAGATGCGTTTGATCAGTTCGCTCTCGTCCGGTTTCCCAGGAACGATCGCCAGCGCACCCGACTTCGCCGGCTTGAGTGCGTGCTCACGCGAATCGAGGCGCAGCTTGCCCTTGGTCTTGGCCTCATCCGGACCATGACAGGCGAAACACGCGTCGGAGAGAATCGGCCGCACGTCGCGGTTGAAGTCGACCTGGGCTGCCGCGAGGGCGGGCATCGCGGCAATGGACAACCACAGAGCGGCAACACGCATGCGGGACTTCCTGCGACCGGTTCACGACGCTGGCAGAAGGCCAGACGGCAGTCAGTCACCGTCAGTATAGCCGCACACCTCGGCAACTTTCAGGGAATCACCACAAGCAGGGACGGCACACGCATGATGCGCACGAGGTCACAGCGGAAGCCACCAAGTTCGGAGCGGAAATAGCCGTTATCGACGCAAGTCGGTTGCCGAAGCGGGTGACCTACACCGTACAGAAAATCCAGACCGCCAACGGCGCGATTCAAGATAGCCCAAGGTATCGGACTCCTCAACCCGCCTGCCAATGCCCGGTCACCTGCACCGAGTACGGCTGCGCCGGCAGACCATATTCACCGCGGCCCATTTGCGCGATCAGCAGATCAACGCCGATCGCGCCCATCGCCGGCCAGTCTTGGAAGATGCCCACGTCGCCACCGCCGCGGCGCACGCAGTCGAGGTTGAACACCGGGATGCGGCGGGGAATGCGGAACGACGGCGGCGACCCAGGGTACTGGATGCCGCCGATAATCACGGCGTCGGGCTGTTCGCGTTCAAGCCACGGATCGATGACGTCCTGCGTCAGGCGTGGTGGCGACAGGATCGGCAGGCGCGCGTCCGGTGGCAGCAACTGCTGGGCATCGATGAAGGCCGCTCGCAATAGGTGCCGGGTCTTGGTCACCGCGTTTTCTGGCAGCAGAAAACCGATGCGCTGATGTCCGCGCGCCAGCACCTCGTGCCAGACACGTTTCATCGCGCCGAAGTAGTCGTGCACCACACGATTGACCTGCGGCTCGACAAGGTTGTAGCCCAACTCCACCACGGCAAAGCGCGACCAGTCGAGGTCGATGCGGTTGTCCGAGCCACTGTGCGGCGCGATGAGCAGACCGTGGATGCCGCGATCGCTGAGCTGACGTGAGAACATCGCACCGGTGAGCCCAGGCTCACGCAGCCAGAACGGCGCGAGGTCGTAACCGCGCTCCGTGGCGCGCTCAGCCGCGCCGCGAAACAACCGACCATACGACTTCGGGAAACGCGCCCAGTCCGGCGGACGCTTGGCGTCGTTGCTAAGGAAGGCGAGCGTGCCCTGATGCACCGGATGGCGACGACTGACGCGCGCGGTCATGAGCGCCGACACCAGCGGATCTGGCCGATAGCCCAGGCGCTTGGCGACCGCCTGCACGCGCTCCCGGGTCGCGGCCGGTAGCTTGGGACTATCGCGCAGGGCGAGCGAAACCGTGGTGCGGTGCACGCCGGCGGCCTCGGCAACGTCCTGCATTGTGGGTGGAGGGCTCGGCATTCTACGATGAGAACGTAGAACCTGCGCAACCCGGACAAGATCCGACACGATGGGCGATGAACCCGTCCACCACACCGGAGCATCTCATGCGTCTCGCCCAGTTGTTGTCCGTGCTGTTCGTCCTGTCGTCGATCGCCACCACCCCGAGCGAAGACATCACCGCTGATGTCGCCATCTATGGCGGCACACCAGCCGGCATTGCCGCGGCTCTCGCCGCCGGACGTGCAGGCAAACAGGTGGTGCTGATCGAACCGTACTCGTGGATCGGCGGCTTGGTGAGCAACGGCCTGACGCATACCGACTACCACGCCTACGAAGGATTGACGGGGACCTTCCTGGAATTCACCAAGCGGGTGGAGGCGTTCTACGCCACCAAATACGGTAAGGAGTCGCCCCAGGTGCAGGACACCCACCGCGGCACCCATGCCGAACCCGCCGTCAACCGCTTGGTCCTGGAACGCATGGTCGCCGAGGTGCCAACCATCCGGGTGCTGACGCGGCACGTATTGCGGCGCAACCAAGCGGCTGATTCGTCGGCCACCACGGCGTCGGTATTGCGTGCGATCACCGTGCTCGGTCCTGAGCAGCAGGCCGTCACGGTCAAAGCCACGGTCTACATCGATGCCACCTATGAAGGCGACTTGATGGCGCTGGCGGGGGAACTCTGGCGCGTCGGTCGCGAAGGTCGCGCGCAATACGGTGAATCGCTGGCGCACGAACAAGCGGATGCCCAGCTCCAGGCCTACAACTTCCGCCTGACCTTCACCAACGTTGCCGACAACCGCGTCGCCATCGCTGAACCAGCCGGTTACCGCCGCGAGGATTTCGCCAGCATCCTGCCGTTGCTGGATAAAAATGCGTTCAAAGCGGTGTTCACCGATAAATCAGGGTGCGACACGGGCATCTACAAGGCGCAGTTCCCGCAACTGCCGAACGGCAAGTTCGACATCAACGATGTCTCGCACTCCGCCGCCCGACTGTCGATGCCCAGCGCCAACCATGGCTGGCCGGATGGTAATGCGGCAACGCGGGCACGCATCTTCGCCGACCATGTGCGCTACAACCTCGGCCTGCTGTATTTTCTCCAGCACGATTCCGCGGTGCCGGCACGCTACCGTGACGAAGCGTTGCAGTACGGCCTTTGCCGCGACGAGTTCACCAGCAACGGCCACCTGCCGGAACAACTCTATGTCCGTGAAGCGCGGCGGCTGGTCGGACAACATGTATTCATCGAAGGCGACATGGACCAGGCCGCGGGCGACCAGCGCTGTGTGCTGCATGCGGACAGCATCGCCATGGGCGAGTACGGCCCCAACTGCCACGGCACCAGCCATGAGGGCCCGCTGTTCGGCGGCAAACACACTGGTGAGTTCTACAAGGTGGTGATGCCGTATCAGATTCCCTACGGCGTGATCGTGCCGCTCACGACCAGCAACCTGCTGGTGCCGGTGGCGGTGTCGTCGTCGCACGTCGGCTTCTGCGCGCTGCGCTTAGAACCGATCTGGATGTCGCTTGGGCAGGCCGCCGGACATGCGGCGGTGGAAGCCATCACCCACAAGACCACCGTTCAACAGGTCGATGTCGTCCGCCTGCAACGTCGCCTGCACATCGATGGCTCGGCGACGATCTACGCCAGCGATGTGCTGCCTGGGCATCCTGACTTTGCCGCGGTGCAGTGGTGGGGGCAGCACGGCGGCCTGCACGGCCTGGCACCGCGTGCGGCCGACGAGAAACCCAAACGGGGGAAGAATATCGGCGGGCAATACAACGAGACTTACCCAGGTCACGAGGTCGGGCTCGCGCAGTCGCTCGATGAGGCGACCATGCTCCGCTGGAAGTCCCTCTGTGACCAGGTGGGCATCGTGGCGCCTGCACTGCCGGAGAACGCAACACGAGGAGATCTGATCCGGGCAGCCTACCGCGCCGCACCTGGCCCCTGACCATGGGCGGTGAATGAGCAAGACCGGGCGGCTTGCCGAACCGTTGGCGAGCGATGGAATGCGCCGCCCCAGGAAGTCCTGCCATGTCCGCCGCCGATTCATCTGCCAATGCTTCGATCCCCGTCGCCATCCTTGGTGTCACCGGTTACGCCGGTGAGATCGCGCTGCGCATCTTGCTGAATCACCCGCGTTTCACCGTGGTGCATGCGGGCAGCGATCGTCTGGGCGGGACCAAGGTCGCTGATGCAGCGCCGTCGTTCGCGGGCGAAACTGATCTGGTGATGTCACCTGACACGCCGGAAGCGATCCGTGCGAGCGGTGCCAAGGCGGTGATCCTGGCGAAGAAGTCGCCCGAAGTCACCAAGGTGGTGCCAGAGCTGCTGAAGGCCGGCCTCAAGCTGGTCGACATCGGCGCGGAGTTCCGCCTCCACGACCACAACGCCTACAAGAAGTGGTACGGCGACGATCACGCGTGTCCGGAGCTGTTGCCGACGGCGGTCTATGGCCTCAGCGAAGTGCACACCGATGCGATCCGTTCGGCGTCGGTGGTCGGCAATCCCGGCTGCTTCGCCACCACCGTGATCCTGCCGCTCGTGCCGTTGCTCAAGGCTGGTCTGATCGATCTCGCCGCGCCCTTGGTGTCGGTGAGCTACTCGGGCCTGTCGGGCGCGGGCAAACGCCACATCGAGTCGAACAACAACTTATTCTACGCGGTGAACGAGAACCTCCACAGCTACAAGGCCGTTGGTCATCAACACACCGGCGAGATCGACCAGGAGCTCTCACTTGCCGCGGGCATACCCGTGCACTGCTCGTTCGTGCCGCATCTGGCGCCGATCACGCGCGGCATCCACTCGACCATCACGGTGACAGTGAAACCGGGCGTGACGCAGGAGCAGGTCGTCGGCGCGTGGAGCGCTGCCTACGGCAAGCGGCCGTTCGTGCGCATCCGCAAGACGCCCAAAGACGTCGAGGTCGCCAACACCACCGGCACTAACTTCATCGACATCGCCGCCGCGCTTGACGGTCGCACGCTGATCATCGCGTCGGTCGAAGACAACTTGGTGAAGGGTGCGAGCGGTCAGGCGATCCAGAACCTTAACCTGATGTTCGGACTCGACGAGAGCATGGGCCTGCTGCGTCGCGGAATGTGATTCCGCTTTCGCGCTGCACGGTAGCCATCACCACGCGCTGAACCTCCGCACCTTCACGACCCTGCCCTTGCACTGAAGACGGATCCGGCACCATCCACCGCCGGTCCGCTCCATCGTCAGGGAAATATCGTATGCGCCGCATCCTTACCACGCTGGTGTCATGTACTCTCGCAGCGTTGACGCCGGCGGCGGATGCTCCCGTGCTGGCCCAGCTCACCATTTCCGACGGCCAACGACTGGTGCAGCATTTCAAGGCCGGGGTGTTTGGACGCTTGTGGAGCGACCCGGCACTCGCGCCGTTGCGTGCTCGGGTCGATGAGCAGATGCCGATGATCGAAGCAGAACTCGGATTTTCGCCGCTGGCGCTGCCGGAGTCGTTGACGTCAGCGCAGGCGACGATGTTCGGCCTGCCGGCTGGCGCAGCCGCGGCGGATGTCGCCGCCTACAAGAAATCACCCGACTTTGGCCTCCAAGCTGGACTGGGAAAATTAGCCGCCCAGATATTTGCCAAATTCAAGGACGCTGGTGAACCTGCCGTGGTGCTTGGCGCGAGCGAAGCGCTCTTGCTGCCCCGGCAACAAGGCACGCTGGTGCGTATCGGTGAAATGCTGCTGATGGGCAGCCGCGCCAAACGGCTCATTCCCACTCCCATCGCACCCTCCGAACACGACCTGACCGTCAGCTTCCACGGCCAGTTCCTCGCCGATACCATTCGCAACACGCTGACTCCGCAGGAGGTGGAAAAGGCCGACCTTTTCATCAAGGCGCTGCATCGCTTCCTGGTGCCGATGACGTCGCACGTCGATTTCACTCCCACTCACGTCGCGTCGTACGCCGCGGCACAGACCACTCTGCCATTCCTGACGCCAGCTGATCTGACGCTGTGCGGACGCCTGCCGGCGACCGCCTACTCGGTAAGTGCCATCGGCTTCGACGGGGCGGTATTGTGGGACGATCTGATCGCGCCATTGCTGGCTGCCGCTGCCGCCAGCGAGGGCACGACCGCGGAAGCACTCGTGCAGCCGGCCAATGAACAACTCAGCGCCTTCGGTGCCACTACCTCGGTGCAGGATCTGGTCAGCGGTCTGCGCGGCACGGTGTTGTTCGCGCAGACCCCAGGCGCACCCTTCCCTGGTTACACCCTCGGCATTCCGCGTTCACCCGCACTTGATCAGGTACTCAGCATCGTGCTAAAACAACTCGGCAACGAATTGCCCGCGGAAGGCGAAGCCATGCCACTGGCCTTTCCCAACGTGCCGCTGCCGGTGAACCTGGTGCGTGATCGTGGTCATTGGGTCATCACCACTGACACCACGCTGGCAACGACGTGGTCGACCACTCCAGATGGTGGGTGGCTGGCGAGCCCACTGGGAAAACTCGCAACGGAAAAATCAGGCCCGGGGAAAGCCGGCAAAGGTGCGCTGATGTTGTCCGTCAGCGACACCGCCGCCGAACTGCGCGCGATGCAGGGCTACGTCGGCATGGGGCTTGGCTCACTGCCGTTGGAGCCGAAGGAGAAACAGGCGGTGATGCGTGCCTTCAGCATGCTCATCACCAACGCCGGCCTCAGCTACGAGGTCCTGCAGCAGCGGGGCGATAGCCTGGTGTCTGAAGGTCAAAGCATGCTCGGTGGCAGCTCCATCGCCGTGGTCGCCATCATCGCGGCGATCGCCATTCCCAACCTCTTGGAAAGCCGCGTGGCTGCCAACGAGGCCGCTGCAGCCATGTCGCTCAAGAGCGGCGTCTTTCCGGCACAGGTGCAGTTCCAGGGCGGCGGCTACCGCGACCTTGATGGCGACGGCATTGGCGAGTTCGGCTTCTTCAGTGAGATGTCCGGTGGTCCGGTCGCTGGGCCCAAGAACGATATCAAACTCAAGCTGTTGGATGAACGTTGGAACAGCCCACTGCCCGAGGTCAACGGCTACAACTTCGTCATGTACCTGCCGGACGGCCAGGGCGGCGCGTACGGCGCGACCGACAAACTGCCGGAGAAAATCGCCGACGCCGCCAATGCCGGAGAAAAATATTTTGTCGCCTACGCTTGGCCGATCGATGATAGCAACGGTCGCCGAGCCTTTGCCCTGACCAACGCGGGAACCGCCTACTCAATCTTCGCCAACGAGCTCCCTGAAGGAGTGCCCGCATGGAACACGGTGTTCGGCGGCGAGGGTAAAGGATGGCAGGACCAACCGGTGTGGCCGCAGCACCAGCGCCGAGACGGCGGCCCCCGGCCAGCGCCCCAACAAAAAGCTGAAGATCCAGCGGATGCCCCAGCGTTCTAGCTGAGACGAATGCTGTACGGACCGGTGCTTGCCGCGCCCGCAGGCGGATGAACCATCCGGGCATGGACGGCAAGCCAGATGTGCGCAGCGATCCCGCGACCTGGGTGGATGCCCATGGCGCGGCGTTGCTGGCCTATGCCATGCCGCGGGTGCGTGATCAGCAGACTGCTGAAGACTTGGTGCAGGAAACCTTTCTGGCGGCGTTGCAGGCCGCGAATTTCCGCGGTGACGCGCAGGAACGCACCTGGCTGATCGGTATTCTGCGCAACAAGATCTGCGATCATTTCCGCCGTTTGGCGCGCGAACGTGCGCAACCGGGTGGCGACGCGATCGATGTGGTGGAGGACAGCCAGTTCGCTCCGCACATGGGCTCAGATGGCTGGGCCAAGGGACCCGCCAAGTGGATCGTTGATGACGAGGCACTGATCGCCAATCGTGAGTTCTGGGAGGTCTTCCACGCCTGCCTGGGCGGATTGCCCTCACGTCAGGCTGCTGCTTTCGTGCTGCGCATGATGGAAGACGTCGATGCCGAACGTGTCTGTCAGGATCTGGACATCACCGCGACAAACCTCTGGGTCATGCTGCACCGTGCGCGTTGCCGGCTGCGGGCCTGCCTTGAGGAGCGCTGGTTCACGATATGAAACGACTCGTTTCCTGCAAAGAAGCCGCGAAGGCTGCCGCCGAGGCACTGGAACACGATCTGCCGCTCTATCGGCGGTTCGCCTTGGGATTCCACCTGCTGATCTGTGCCGGCTGCCGGCGTTACCGACGGCAGGTGGTGGGACTCAATCGTTTGGTGCGCCGTTACGTACGTGAATCAAACCAGCCGGTGGTGGAATTGGATGCCGCCACCCGTCAGCGTTTTGTCGAGCGCCTGCGTCAAGCCGCCGGCACACCTGCCGGCGGTACACCCAGTTCAGGAAGCACTGGCGCTCCTGGCGGGACATCAGGTCCCCCCTAGACCTCGGTGTAAGGTTGTCGCGCCTATCGCGACCAACCATGCGACACCACGCAGGTGTCATGCAACAAACCAAAACCCAATCCTGGGGGAGTCTCTATGCGCAAATCCATCAACCACCTCGCCATCGCCGCCGCCGTCACCGGCCTCTTCGCTGGTTCCGCGCTGACGCAGATCCAGGCGAACGAGCCCGGCCAGTACAGCCACACCCAGGACTACGCTGGCGACAAGAATGCGTGCAAAGGCATGAATGCCTGCAAAGGCAAGGGTGGTTGCAAGACCGACGCCAATGCCTGCAAGGGCATGAACGACTGCAAGGGCAAGGGCGGTTGCGCCACCAGCAAGAACGAGTGCAAGGGCCACAACGAGTGCAAGGGCCTCGGCGGCTGCAAGTCGGGCGCCAACGGCTGCAAAGGCAAGAACGACTGCAAGGGCAAGGGCGGCTGCAAGGTCGGTAAGTAATTCGTTTCCTATGAACTGGACCCACCTCCGCCATGCGGCGGAGGTGGGCTCTTCTCCTGTGATGGATCACTCATGATCGCACCCACCAAACCACGCCTTGGACTGCCCGATCTCGGCATCGGCGTCGGACTGCGGACGCAGCACTATCGCGAGATCCTTGATGGATCGCCGCGCGTTGGGTTCTTTGAAATCATCTCCGACAACTACATGGAAACCGCGGGACGCCCGCTGGAGTTCCTTGATCGTATTGCTGAACGCCATCCCATCGTCATGCATGGCGTGTCGCTCTCGATCGGTTCCACCGCCCCCCTTGATCGCGCTTATGTGCGCAACCTGAAAAAACTCCGCGACCGCGTGCACGCACGCTGGGTCAGCGACCATCTCTGCTGGACCGGCATCGCCGGGCGCAACACCCACGATCTGCTGCCGTTGCCGTACACCAAAGAGTCCCTGCGCCATGTGTGCGAGCGGATCCGCCGGGTGCAGGACGTGCTGGAAGCGCCACTCATCATTGAGAATCCGTCGACCTACGTCGGCTTCGCCGAGTCGACCATGACGGAATGGGAATTCATCGCCGCCATGTGCGAGCGCAGCGGCTGCGGACTGCTGCTCGATGTGAACAACATTTTTGTCTCGGCGCGCAATCATGGCTTCACGCCGGATGATTATCTCGCGGCGGTGCCGTGGGAACGCGTGGTGCAGTTTCATGTCGCCGGTCACAGCGATGAAGGCACCCATATCGTTGACACCCACGATGGCCCAGTGATCGATCCGGTGTGGGCGATCCTGGCCAAGGCGTGGCCGCGGGCCGGCGGTGCATCAGTGTTGTTAGAGTGGGACGCCAAGATCCCGTCCTTTGCCGAGGTTGAACGCGAAGCCTTCCGAGCGCACACCGTGCTGCCGGCGATGAAATCCGCGCGCGCGAAGACTCCGACGCGGACCAAAACGCGCGTTGGCGGTGCCGCATGAGCGCGGTGCTCGCCAAACGCCAACGTTGGCTCTACGACGCCATCGTCGATGACAGCGCGCCGAAGCAGCCCCAGCGCGTGCTTGGTGGAGCGGCAGTGCCGGCGGAGATCGGCCTTGGAGTCTACCGCCATGCCTACCGTGCGCGCCTGCGTGAGTGCGTCGAAGACGACTTCACCGCAGTAGCGAAGGTACTCGGCGAACGCGCCTTCACCCGAGTCGCGGACGACTTCATCGCCGCCAATCCGCCCTGCGACGCAACGCTCAACGCCTATGGCCGTTTCTTTGCGCCATGGCTGGTCACCACCCGCATCACGGGTCGCGTGCGTTTGGCGGAACTCGCCAGTCTGGAATGGGCACTGGTGGAGGCGTTGCATGCGCCCCTCGCAACGACGCTCAGTGGCGCGGATCTCGCCGGCGTCGCGCCTGATGCCTGGGGAAATATCACGCTGCGCGTGGCACCGTCACTGCGCGTGCTGACCTGCCAGTACGCCACCAATGCGCTGTACGAAGCCTTCCGCACCAAACGCCCACTAACGCCAGCACCGCGGAAAAGCGGTGGCGTCGTGGTCATCCGGGGCCGCGACGGCCTGCAGCGGTTTGATCTGGACGCGATCGAAACCGGCGTGCTGAGCAAACTCGTCGCCGGTGCCACGTTGGGCGACGCGCTCGGCGGACTATCAGCCAAACACACGCTCACCATTCAGCGCGCCTTCTCTCGTTGGGTCACGCAGGGTTTTTTCACCGCCCTCGGTTGATCCGCCATTAATCCATCCAACCAACCACCTGCCGCCGGCATGACGTGCCGGCAACGGAGCTGTCATGTCCATCCTGCATCGCACTATCGCCCTCTATGACCGCGGCACTGAATTGCTGCTGAAGGCCGACTTCCTCCCGCTGCTGATCGCGCGCCTGAGCGTTGGCTGGGTGATGGTCGAGTCGGGCTACGGCAAGCTCGGCAATCTATCCGACGTTACGGATTACTTCCGCAGCCTGGGCATCCCGGCACCGGAGCTGCAGGCGCCGTTCGCTGCCGGATCGGAGCTGCTGTTCGGTGCGTTGCTGATGATCGGGCTGTTCACCCGCATGTCGGCCATCCCGCTGATGGTGATCATGACCGTGGCGATCATCACGGCCAAACGCGAGGACCTGGGTGGTCTCAGCGACCTCTTCGGCTTCATCGAGTACCTCTACATCGTCCTGCTGCTGTTCTTATTGGTGCGCGGTGGTGGCTTTCTATCGGTCGACCGGTTGCTGGTGTGGAAACGCTCGCGCTGCGCGCACACAGCAGCACCGATGCCGGAGCCGGTCGCCGCTACCTGAACAAACGGCCCGCAGAGCCGCACTGATGACACTCCGAATGGAAGCGCATTCCCGCGGCGAATTACCAAAAAAACATCAGCGCACTCGACGCATCCTTCGGATTGATGCAGGGTTACACTCAACGCGGTGGATGTGGACGGGTACAGCCTGCCCATGTTTCGCACCATCTCGTTATCCGCCTCCCTGCTGCTGATCGCCACACTGGGCTCCGCCTTCGCCGCGCAGACGCCGGAGGACGCCATCGCCGCGCAGTACGACAGCCAGGTTAAACCTTTGCTGTCGAAGTACTGCTACGACTGCCACAACAACCAGAAGGAGAAGGGCGAGGTCAACTTGGCGCGCTACAGCGGGATGTCGGAGGTGCTGCGCCAGCGCAAGACCTGGAAATCGATCGACCTGCGCGTCACCGACCGCGACATGCCGCCGGAGGATCACGATAAACAGCCATCCGACGCAGAGCGTCAGGTGATAACCGGCTGGATCGCCTCGCTCAAACAACTCGACACCCCGGATCCCGGCCACACCACGCTGCGCCGGCTGAACCGCACCGAGTATCGCTGGACCATTCTTGACCTGTTCGGCGTCGAGTTCGACACCGACGAGGACTTTCCCAAGGACGATGTCAGTGACGGCTTCGACAACATCGCGCAGACGCTCTCGCTCTCGCCGCTGCTCATGGAGAAGTACCTGATCGCGGCCGACAAGATCCTCGATCAAGCGCTGAAGCCGGAAACCGTGGTGCTACGTGCGGGCGCAGGTGCGCTTGATGCGGTGATTGGCACCACCAACGATCCTGGCCAAGAAGAAGGTACCCAGCGCCTGCTGCACCACAGTGGCGAACTGCGCCGCACGTTGAACGTCGAACGCGCTGGCGACCACGTCATCGCGGTGCGTGCCGGTGCGGATACGTCTGGAACCGCGGTGGAACTGTCGGTGACGATCGACGGCCGCACCTTGATCACCGTGCCGGTGACGGCGGCGACTATCTCGCCCCAGGTCATCACCTGTACCGTGCGCCTGGAAGCTGGCGAACATCCGCTGGTCATCGGCGTGCGCATTCCGCCACCTGCGGCGAAACCATCCGACGCCAACGCCATCGCTCGGGTGACCAAACGCACAGCACTGGTGGAAAATGTCGAAGTGCTCGGCCCGGCACCAGAACTCAATGCCATCGCCAAGCGCACCCTCAGCGTTCTGCCGAGCGCTGAAGTTCCGCCGCGTCTGGCCGCCGAACGTATCGCCCGCGACGTCGCCGCACGCGCCTATCGCCGTCCGGTCAGCGATGCGCAGCTCGCCATGCTGCTGCGGGTGTTCGATCTGGCCTCAGCGCAGAACCGCGGCTTTACCCGCTCAGTGAAGGAGATGCTCAAGGCGGCACTGATCAGCCCGGAGTTCCTCTTCCGCGCTGAACACCAGCGCCCAGACGGTGATGATGGGAAGGTCGACGGCATCGCGCGACTCGACGGCTACGACCTCGCCAGCCGGCTGTCGTACTTCCTGTGGTCGTCACAACCGGATGCTGAACTGCTGGCGCTTGCCAGCGCGGGAAAACTCCAGGACGACGAGGTCCTGCGCACGCAAGTGCGCCGCCTGATCGCCGATCCGAAAGCACAACGCTTCATCGACAACTTCGCCGGCCAATGGCTGCTGCTGCGCAATGTCCTGGGCGAACGCGATCGCGTCGACGGCGATGAGAAACCCAACCCGAAGCAGAAAGAGCGGAAGCGCCGCGGCGATATCGATCCGGACATCCGCGATGCGATGTTCGCCGAAGGCACCGCACTGTTCCGCCACATCCTGACCCAAGGCCGTCCGGTGCGCGATTTCATTGATCCGGACTACACGTTTCTCAATGAGGAGTTGGCCAAACACTACGGCATTCCCGACGTCACTGGCCCAGAGATGCGACAAGTCCAATTACAGGACCGTCGCCGCGGTGGTGTGCTGACCATGGGTGCGTTGCTGGTGGCCAATTCGCATCCGGGCCACACCAGTCCGACGCAACGCGGGCGTTGGGTGTTGGAGGAAGTCCTCGGCAAACCGCCGCCCCCGCCGCCGCCTGACATTCCCCAGTTGCAGTTCGTGCAGCAGAAACATCCCGACGCCAGCGATCGCCGCATTCTGGAGATCCACCGTGAGCGTGCCGAATGCGCCGGCTGCCATCGGGTGATGGATCCCATTGGCTTTGGCCTGGAGAACTTCGACCAGACCGGGCGTTGGCGCGACAACATCCGCAAAGACCAGATCGACGCGACCGGTGAACTGCCTGGGAAAAAGAAATTCAAC
>Ga0105046_10005644_pt1 | contig 19785 bp, 13 predicted proteins | sample MAT03_FD_78385 | JGI IMG/M metagenome (GOLD analysis project Ga0105046, IMG submission 78385) | Freshwater microbial communities from Lake Fryxell liftoff mats and glacier meltwater in Antarctica - MAT-03 (megahit assembly) | ecosystem: Environmental > Aquatic > Freshwater > Ice > Liftoff... | reverse complement strand
TCTAAACTTTTCTAAACCTTCTAAACCCCTCTAAACTTTTCTAAACCAACTTATGAGACATCCTTTTTATCAGGCAAATATAGATGTAAATGCCGGGCAATCAATGTAGTATTTTCCAAAAGAGCTCCTTCATCAGTTCCTCTTCCCCGGTGTTGGTGGTATCTGTTTCAACTCCTTTGGAGCGCAGATCGTAGGTTTTCAGGAGCGAGAGTATTTGGGTGGTCTGGGCTAAGGAATAATTCTGCAGGGCGATTTTATATTCCTTTAAAAACCAGTCCGAACGCAACTCGAGGGTTTTGACCATCTCTGCATCGCTGCTTCCTTTGAGAAAATGCAGCATGTATACTTTGGAGAAATAAGAGAATAAACTGGCGATGGTCACGATCAACGGGTTCTTGCGGATATTGGCTGAAAAATACTGCTGGATACGGGCAATTTTGGCCATGTCGCGGGTGGCGAAGGCCTTTTGCATTTCGTAGACATTGTATTCTTTGCTGATTCCGACGAATTCCTGGACGTGTTGGGTGGTAATGGCCACGCCGGAAGGCAGGTTGAGGGCGAGCTTATCTAACTCATTGGTAATTTTAGCAAGTTCGGTCCCGAGGTATTCGGCCAATAAAACAGCCGCCGGCATTTCAATGCTGCGTTTTTGTGATTTAACATAGCCGATGATCCAATCGGCCACCTGGTTGTCGTACAGTTTTTTACTTTCAAAAACCAGGCACTTTGCTTTGAGCGCTTTGCCGAATTTGGTGCTCATGTCGTATTTTTTGTGTTTAAAACACAGCACGAACACGGTGGTCGGCATGGGATTATCGACGTACGCAGCCAGTTCGGTCAGGGTTTTCATTTCCTGGGCTTCCCGCAGGATCACCACCTGGCGTTCGGCCATCATGGGGTAGCGGCGCAGGATGTCGAGTAAACTGAGCGCATCCACGTCTTTTCCATACAGGACCGATTGATTGAAACCTCTTTGGGCTTCCGGCAAGGCATTTTCCTCGACGGCTTCGGCGATTTGGTCCATAAAAAAAGCCTCCTCGCCGTGCAAAAAGTACACGGTGGCGAATTTTTTACTGCGGATGTCGCGGAGGATTTCTTCACTAGGCATATTTACTCCCTTTATTTCTTCTTCACTGCTGCCTTCGCCGGTTTTTTCGCCGGTTTTTTTGCATCGAACGCGCCCGGAATTTCCTTTTCAATCATGGCTTTTACTTCGGCCAGCGAGAGGGTTCGGGCATGGTCGGCGGTCATTTTACCGCCTTCTATTTTTGGCAGGTTGAGCATGGCTTTCCCAAACTTCAGGTAAGGACCCCAGCGGCCATTCTCGATGCTGATCTTTTCATCCGGCCAGTGCTGGATATACCGGTTGGCTTCTTTTTCAATTTTGCTGCCGAGCAATTCGACGGCCTGTTTTTCGGTCAGCGTGTCGAAATTAACCGCTTTCGGCACATTGACGTAGAGATCGGCCCATTTGATAAACGGCCCGAAACGGCCTTTACCTTTCGTAATCGGTTGACCTTCAAAGTGTCCGACGGGTCGGTCGGCTTCTTTTTTGGCCTGCACCAGTTCGAGCGCCCTGTCATAAGTAATATCGAATGGGTCCTCGCCTTTCGGCAGCGATATGAATTGCGCCGCGAACTTGACGTACGGGCCGTAACGGCCGGTATTTACCTCCAAACGTTCGCCTTCGTATTCGCCTAAGTCGCGCGGAAGTTGGAATCCTTCCAGGGCTTCGGCCAGGGTGACTGTTTCGAGGTTTTTGCCGGGGCGCAGGTTGGCGTATCGCGGTTTTTCTTTGTCTATCAATTCTTCGCCGGTGCCGATCTGGATCACCGGTTTTCCCAGGCTGCTCATCCGTACCAGCACCGTTCGGCCGCTGGCCGGGTCTACGCCGAGGATACGCTCGCCGCTGGCGCGGTCAGCGTCTTTCAAGGTCGTTTCGACAACCGCATGGAAGGGTTTGTAAAAACGGTCGATGACCTTATGCCAATCCATTTTGCCTTCGGCAACGTGGTCGAATTGTTCTTCGATGCCCGCCGTAAAGCCGTAATCCATGATCGACTGAAAATACGTATCCAGAAAATCGCAGACAATCATGCCCATATCCGATGGATAGAGCACGTTTTTGGTGGCGCCGGTGATCTCTTGGCCGGTGGATTTGGATATCTTGTTTTGTTTCAGCGTGAGGATTTGGAATATCCGCTCCTCCCCTTCCCGGCTTTCTTTGGTGACGTAGCCGCGATTTGTCTCCATAATTTTGGAAATCGTCGGCGCGTACGTGGAGGGCCGGCCGATACCGAGTTCTTCCAGTTTTTTTACCAAACCGGCCTCTGTGTAGCGGGGAGCCGGGCGGGTGTAGCGCTCGGTAGCGGTCATCACGTCCAGATCGAGTGCTTGCCCTTTGGCTAAGGGCGGCAACATGCCCTGCGCTTCTTCTTCCTCGTCGTCGGTGCTTTCGATATACAGTTTCAAAAAACCGTCGAATTTGAGCACTTCGCCTTCAGCCACCAATTTGGCGCCGGCCGTACCGGTTTGACTACCAGCCTTATAGATGCCGATGTCGACCGTGGTTTTTTCCAGTTCGGCATCGGCCATTTGCGAGGCTACGGCGCGTTTCCAGATGAGTTCGTAGAGCCGCTGTTCATCGCGGTTGGCACTCACGTCCAAGCGTTCCACATAGGTAGGTCGGATGGCTTCGTGGGCTTCCTGAGCCGATTCGTTTTTGGTTTTGTGGCGGCGCAACTGGTGGTAGCGCTGGCCGTATTGTTTCACGATTTCGTCGCCGATGATTTGCAGGGCAGACTCGCCGAGGTTCGTGGAATCGGTCCGCATATAAGTGATAAAGCCCTCTTCGTACAGTTTTTGAGCGACCTGCATGGCGCGGGTTACTGAAAAACCGAGTTTCCGGCTGGCTTCCTGTTGCAAGGTAGAGGTGGTAAACGGCGGCGCCGGCTTGCGGCGGGTGGGGGTTACGCGGACATCGTCGACTTTAAAGCTGGCGTCGACACATTGCTGGAGGAAGGCTTCTGCACCCCCGGCATCTTCATAACGCGTCGGGCTTTCTGCTTTAAAAGAAACGGCTTTGCCCTGGTTGTTTTTGGACAGGAACTGCGCGATCACCTTAAAATACGGCGCAACTTTGAACTGCTGAATGTCCCGTTCGCGTTCCACCACCAATTTAACGGCTACGGATTGAACCCGGCCGGCCGACAACTGGCCTTTCACTTTTTTCCAGAGCAATCCCGACAATTCCCACCCGACAAGGCGATCGAGCACGCGGCGGGCCTGCTGGGCATTAACCACGTTCATGTTCACCGTACGCGGGTTTTGAACCGCTTTTTGAATGGCCTGTTTGGTAATTTCATGAAAGACGATCCGCTTGGTGCTCAGCGCATCCAGCCCGAGCACCTGGCAAAGGTGCCAGGAGATGGCTTCTCCCTCGCGGTCTTCGTCCGTAGCGAGCCAGACTTCGTCGGATTTGGAAGCAGCCTCTCTTAACTCCTTGACGGTCCGGTGTTTATCTGCCGGAATAACGTAGTTAGGTTCGTAGTCCTTGTTTACGTCTACCCCGAGGTCGTTGCCTTTTTCCAGGTCTCGAATGTGGCCGTAGGACGATTTCACAGAGAAGTCGCCGCCCAGGAATTTTTCTATGGTCTTGGCTTTGGCCGGAGACTCAACAATCAGTAATTTTTTTGCCATAATTATTTTTCGTACGCACTCCGTTTGGGAATTCCGGCGCAAAAGTAATGCGTTTTAGTACAGAAACGTGTTTTTGCCGGTTTAGAGGGTTTAGAAAAGTTTAGAGGGTTTAGAAATCTTCGCGTCCAGTGATCCTATCGACCTGGTGCGAAGCCTTCTAAACCCTCTAAACCCGCTAAACCCGCTAAACCTTCTAAACTTTCTAAACCAACTTTCAATTACCCTTTTTCACGGGTTCTTTTTTCCTTTTTTCCTCATAGATGACCTTGCCTTCCTTTTTCTCCTTCTCCCACTCTTTTTTCCGCTTTTCACGGAATGCTATGGCAAGTTCTTTGATGGCCACGGGTTTTCCGTTCAGTTTCCGGTGGTAGGCCATCAGCAGAAAATCGGCCATATCATCGGGATAGGTAATGCCGGCGCTGCGGAGGTAATGGGAGATGCGGGAACCGCCGTAAAAACCCCAGTTGGTAATCATCCACTGGCCGAGGCGGTTGTGCAGGGCCATACAGACGGTATCTTCCGGAATCACTTTGATTTTTTGTTTTGAATCTGCCGAGATGAGTTTGTCCAGTTGTAACAGCGCATCGTCCAAATTTTTAGGGATGTACACCCCGTTCAACTTATCTTTCCGGATGCGCTCCTGATATTGTTTTTCAAATTCCTGTTCGTTGTTGGCCGGGCCTTCCTGAGCGTACAGGGATATTCCCCATAGGCTAATGCAACACCATAAGGCAGGCATACAGATTTTTAATAGCATGAATAACAGTTTTTTATGAACGTTCGATTATCGCTGCTTGAAATTTTACTATTGCAAACAGTGGCCTGGCTGGGCTTGTGGCTGCTCAACGATTATTTGGCGACCCTACTAACGCTTATTTTAGGCGCCATCGTATCAGCCATATTATTGATAGCGCTGGCAGCCGAAGCCATCGAACCGACCAAGGTGCCGCGCCGTTATTTTTATATCATGGCCCTTAGCGTGCTGGCCTTGCTCGTGGCGGCAGGCTTGTACATCACCTTGTTTGGCGGCGCTTTAACGTTTATGGAATCATCCAAATAAGTCGTCCGTTCGATCCGCTTGCGGCTAAATTCACCACAAAGGGCACAAAGGCCACCACGTTATTATCCAAATGAGGCTGCGGCATTATCCGCTTCCGGCAGTTCCTCGAAAGTTCCGGTCTGACGGTTTTTGCGTACCCGGTCCCAATTGAAGTAGCGGCCGTTCATGACAACATATACGCCCGGCGGTAAGACCTGCACAAAGGCCAGTGCGCTGCCTAAGTTGAAAAAACCGTCGGAAGAGGTGCCGAAAGCATAGGGAATCATGGCGCCGGTCAGTACGATGGTTTTATCGGAAATATTGGCGGCCGCCAGGGCACGCGCAGTGTCCACCATCCGGTCGGTGCCGTGGGTGAGCAGAATTTGAGTAGCCGGGGTTTTTGTACAGTTGTAGAGGATGATCGCGATGTCTTCATCGCGCATTTCGAGCGAATCCATCATCATGAGGGTTTTGATGTCGATTTCCACTTCGCAGCGGCCCCGTTGGAACATCTCTTTGAGGTGGGTATCTTTAAAAAAAAGTTCACCGGTGATGTAATTGTATTCTTTGTCGAAAGTGCCGCCTGTAACGAAAACTTGAACCATAAGTATGTGCTGGTGTATCTTTGTGGTGGTGTTGTGCGCTGTTTTGTGGGTCTTGGGGCGCAAGGAACGGAGATTAATGCGCGTCAAAACCATACATCCGGGAAAAAGTTGTTTGGAATTGCTCCAAATTCCTGCGGCCAGGTCGGTCGTTTATGCAAAACGTTTTTACTTTTGCCCCGATTAAAATTTGAAAAATCCTTCGATATGAAAAAAAATGAAGAATATACGCTGAACCGCAGCCGCGACTGGATGATATTTCTCGCCAGCCTGGTGTTCATGATTGTGCTCCTGATCTTTAAGCCGGAATGGGTATGGGTCTCCTGGCCCTTCCTGTTTACCTCGCTTGCCGGCGCTTTGGGGCGTATTTGAGCGTAAAATTTCACCACAAAGCACACAAAATCTAATCAGATCATTTGTGTCATCCGGTGAAAACCAGAGAAAACCTCGTCAAAAGCGCCTCCTCTTGAAGTTGGAAACAAAATCACCTTGAACGGCAGGGCCGACAATATCACAAGTTTGCACTCAACAAATCTGTAAATGGCTTGTGCAGCGGGAGGGGGAATACGAAAAACCTGTTTTTGAAAAAAAACAGGTTTTTCGTATTCCCCCTCCCGCTGCACAAGCCATTCCCGTGAAAAAGAAATCCCTCACCGTTTGCGGCGAGGGATTCTAACCCAAACAAATAAACACAAAAACTACTTGGTGCAATTTTAAGACAAGTTTGCCAGATGTGGCAATTTTTTTTGTGATTTTTTTATGTTTTTTCCAAGGGTACTTTGGGAAGGAAGGAATTACACCAAACATTGCCCGCTGAAACGCTGTTTTTGCCCAAAGAAGATTGGTTCCGAAAAATAGAATCTGTTCCCTGGTACGCTTAGTGGCGCATCGTATTTACCTTCGCAGCAACATGCTGAATCCCAGCCGATCAACCATATCGAAGCCATCCAATTATAACTTTATGCGCATCCTAAAATTGGCCCTAGCCTTGGCGGCAACCTTTTTGCTTCTTTGGCAATTAAGTATACCCCACAAAGCGGGTGATAAAAACCTGCCGCCGCTCGGCTCCTTTTTCAATCCATTCACCGGCTTCTGGCAAAATGCCGATCCGGCCGAAGGGTTTCGCGGTAAAGGCCTGGACGCCGTCCTGCCCGGACTGAAGGGTAAGGTGGAGGTTGTTTATGACGACCTGCTGGTACCACACGTTTTCGCCACGAATCTGGAAGATGCCGTGCGCGTTCAGGGTTATGTGACCGCCAGCCAGCGCCTCTGGCAAATGGACATCACTACCCGGAAAGCCGCAGGTCGCTTGTCGGAGGTATTAGGTCCGCGAACGCTCAATACAGACCGGCTGGCGCGCCGTCGCGGCATGGTATTCGCCGCAGAAAACAACTTGCTGGGCTGGCAAAAACTGCCGGAAAGTATGCGCTTGCTCGAGGCTTATACAGATGGCATCAACGCCTATATTGATCAACTCAGTCCGGCCGACTATCCGATTGAATTCAAATTACTCGACTACGCACCGGAACATTGGTCGGTCCTGAAATCGTCCTTAGTCATTGAAAGTATGGCCGAAACACTGGCTTCTACCGAAACCGACCTGGCCGCCACCAATACGCTCACACAATACGGCCAGCCAGCTTTCGATTCTCTATACCCGGAATGGAATCCCAAACAAACCCCGATCATTCCCGATACCGGGCAATGGAAAAATTTGCATGTGACCCTGCCGCAGGTAAGTCCCCCGGCCGACCTGTTGTCCGGCGTGGAAACACCGGATGATAACTTGTTTTCAGACAATGAATTAAACGGGCCTGATCCCTATTTGCGGGGCAGCAACAACTGGGCCGTCAGCGGCGAGCGTACCAAATCTGGCCACCCGATCTTAGCCAACGACCCGCACCTGATGCTGTCCCTGCCTTCGATCTGGTTCCAGGTGCAAATACATACGCCTGATCAGAGTTGTTATGGCGTGTCGCTTCCGGGTGTTCCGGGCATTATCATCGGCTTTAACGACGATATTGCCTGGGGCGTCACCAACGTCAGCCACGATGTATCCGATTGGTATAAAATAAAATGGGCCGACGCGGGCCACAACACTTACGACCTCGACTCGGAAGTGCGCCCGGTGACAACACGGATCGAAGAGATTGGCATCAAAGGCCGGCCGAGCCTGTTCGATACGGTGCGATATACCGTGTTCGGACCGGTCGTGTACGATTATGATCCCAAAAGCCCCCTGCGTGATTGCGCCTTGCGTTGGATCTCGCACGATATGCCGCCGCCCGATGGCATGATGATATTTATGTTGCTCAATTCCGGCCACAATTACGCCGACTATAAAACGGCCATCGGCGGGTTTGACTGTCCGGCCCAAAATTTCGTGTTCGCCAGCCGCAGCGGCGACATTGCCATCCAGGCGCAGGGTCGTTATCCCGTCCGGGGGCACGAACAGGGTCGGTTTGTGCAGGACGGCAGTCACTGGCAAAATGCCTGGCAGGATTATATTCCGCAGGATCAGGTTCCGTCGATGAAAAATCCGTCACAGGATTTTGTTTTTTCCGCCAATCAACCCTCGGCAGCACAGACCTATCCTTATTATTACTTAGGTGGATTCGACAATTACCGGGGCCGCCGCATCCACGAACGCCTGAGCGCGCTGCACGATGCGACGATCGACAGCATGAAAACGATGCAGTTAGACAATTTCAACCGCCGCAGCGCAGATGCCCTTCCGGTTATGCTAAAACTGCTCGATCGGAGTCGCCTCGATGCGGAAGGCCGGCAATTAGCCGATGAAATAGCTGGCTGGAATTACCGCTACGACGCAGATCTGTTGGCCCCTACCCTCTTCGAAACCTGGTGGGATTCCTGTTATGCAAAAACCTGGGATGAAATGTATGCCCTGTTCAAAACGGATCGGGCCGTCCTGTTTCCGGAAGCCTGGCACACAATCGAACTCTTGGAAAAAGATACTTCGAACCGCTTTTTCGATCATCCCGGCACCCCTGTACATGAAACGGCGCGCGACATCGTCCTCGAGTCATTCCTGTCGATGGAGGCCTATTACCATCAAAATCCGGATAAAAAAACGAGCTGGGGAAAAGCCAAAGGATTCGCAATCAAACACCTGGCTCAAATCGACGCCTTCAGCCGCCTTGACCTGATTGTCGGCGGGCACCAGAATTCGCCCAATGCCATCAAAAAGAACCACGGCCCTTCCTGGCGCATGATTGTAGAGCTGGGCGATCAGGTTCATGCTTTAGGGGTCTATCCCGGGGGGCAGTCGGGGAATCCGGGCAGCCGCTTTTACGACAACCTCGTAGATACCTGGGCCAAAGGAGAATATTACGACTTATTAGTCATGCACTCGGCAGAAGAATCGCCGGAGCGTATCCTGGGCAAACAAACCTTTTCGCCGAAATAGAGTTATGAAAAACGCATTTTTTACCCTGCTTTTTATATTCCTGTTCGGCAATCTCTGCCAAATCGGCTTGCCCTGGTGGACCCTGGCGCCCATTGGCGCGATTGCCGCATTCCTGTTTCCGCTCCGCACCGGCGCGGGATTATTGGCCGGTTTCTGCGGCGGATTCTTATTGTGGTTTGTCGCCGCAGTCCTGCTTGACCGGAGCAATCAAGGCGCTTTATCCGGAAAAGTTGGACAGTTATTCCTGGGTATGCATGGCTGGCAATTGCTGATGCTCACCGGCGTGCTGGGCGGCCTTGTTGCCGCTTTAGGGGTTTTGAGCGGAAAGTTTACCAGAGACGTATTTGTCGGCAGCAAGCCAAAACATTGAGATTTACGTTTTTTTTATTATAAGAAACGTGGAATGTCGAAACCCGTAGTACATTTGTACTACAATAGTGCTCCCGTGCATAATTCTCGCCTATGGAGTCAACAATTGAGGACAAATAACATTTGTCTGCCATAATCCAATTTTAAGGTATGGCTAAACCGGCAGGACGTAAACCGTCTGCCGGTTTTGTTTTTAGCCAGGATTCATCTGATTTTTGTGGTAAAATTATGGTTTAGAAGGCTTAAAGAACATAATCAAATCATTGATTTTCAACGAAATGAGTATTTTCCTAAACCCTCTAAACCATTTAATCTTTTCTAAACCGATTTTTTAGTCAAGCACCAATTCAAACTCCACCCGTCTGTTTTGTTCCCGACCGTTTTCGGTGTTATTATCGGCAATCGGTCGCAGTTCGCCAAAACCGGCGTGGCGCAGGCGGTCCGGCTTGATGCCGCGGAATACCAGGTAATCGTAGCAGGCCTTCGCTCGATCCTGCGAGAGGCGGAAATTTCGCTCGTCATTGCCGATATCGTCGGTATACCCGCTGATCGAGAGTGTGTAGTCGGGATATTGGCGCATAATAGTCACAACCTCGTCCAATACCGGGAATGATTCATTTTTCAGCGTCGCCTTGGCCGTTTCGAAACGCACCGCTCTGGCGGAAGCGTCGAGGCGCTCTTTGGTTTCCTTTTTTACTTCCGGGCAACCTGAATTCGCAGCAGGACCGGCGGCGTTGGGGCATTTGTCTTTGTCGTCGGTCACACCATCGTTGTCAGCATCTTTCGCAAGCGGGCAACCGTTGTTGGAAGCGGGGCCTGCAACTGTCGGGCATTGATCGTCTTTGTCCGCAATACCGTCGTTATCCGTGTCTTTTACGGGCGGGCAGCCATTGTTGGAAGGCGGGCCGGCAACAGTCGGGCATTGATCGTCTTTATCCGCAATACCGTCGTTATCCGTGTCGACCACCGGGGGGCAGCCATTGTTGGAAGGCGGGCCGGCAACAGTCGGGCATTGATCGTCTTTATCCGCAATACCGTCGTTATCGACATCCGGACAACCACCCAAAGTTCCTGCCTCGGTCGGACAGAGGTCGTCTTTGTCCGCCACATTGTCATTATCACTGTCCGGGCAGCCGCGAAGCGAACCGGCCGTGGTCGGGCAATCGTCTCTGCTGTCGGGCGTGCCGTCGTTGTCGGAATCGTTGTCGACCATTTCGGGACAGCCATTTTGGGAAGCCGGGCCCGGATCATTGGGGCACCGGTCGTCTTTATCCGCAATACCGTCGTTATCGGTATCGGGACAACCTTTCCAGGCGCCAGGCTCTGTTGGACATTCGTCATTTTTATCGGCAAAACTATCATTGTCCGTATCCGGGCAGCCAACCAGGGTACCGGCCTCTGTCGGACACTCATCGTTTTTATCGGCGATGCCGTCGTTATCATAGTCGGGGCAGCCATTGGTAGCTTGTGGCCCGGGATCGTTTACACATTCATCTTTGGTATCGGCTACTCCATCATTGTCGGCATCGGGGCAACCGAATGCCACGGCCGGGCCGGCCAGTGTGGGGCATTGGTCGAGTGAATCAGGCGTGCCATCCTTATCTTGATCCGCCGGAAGCATTTGTTTCGGCACCTGGCGATTCAGCAGATAAGCATAGCCCAGACCGAGTTGCACGTTGTCGCGGTTGTCTTTGAGCGCTTTGCGGAATTCACCTTGCAGATTGATGAAGGCGTATTTGGACACGCGAAAATTAAGACCGAAACCGAAAGGGAATTGGGCGTGACCCTTGGAACCTTCCAAAAAATAGCCGGCGCCGCCAAAGGCATAGGGGACGATTTTGGCATCGCTCCTCATGTTTTCCAGGTGAAAAACGAGGTCAAAACTGGTGGTCACCGTATTGCCTGTTGTTAAGGGTAATTTGGCCAGCCCCAGTTTAAAGGGCACTCCGACGTTCAAAAAGGGTGCGATATTGCGGAAATAAGCCAGTTCAAAACCTTGGCTTACCTGTAGGTCGCCGTCGTATAAGGCGCCATAATCAACCACGTTTAGTTTGGCATAAATCGCATTTGGGAATTCGCTGCTTTGCGCTTGGGCATGTTGCCCCAGCCAGCAAAGAGCAAGCAGTAGGAGTAAAGGAAGTTTTCTCATTGCGTTCTGTATGTATTTTCGCAAGGCCAAAACAAAAGCAATGCCAATAACACGATCCGGGTAGAAAAGAAGGGTAAAAAATTGACAAGTAACAAAGAGACTACTATTCCACTTTTACCAATTTGCCGGATTTTTGCCAGTTTTTACTCTTTAAACAATAAAAATACGTGCCTTCCGGCAATTCCTGTAAATTGATTTGCCCGATTTCTCCCGACCATTTACCACGACGCACTACCCTGCCCTGCAGGTCAAATACCTCCAATTCAACTGCCTGGGGGCTGTTTCCTGCAACAGAAAAATACACGATATCACGGGTTGGAACAGGCCATACCCGAACTTCTCCGGCTTGAGTTGGTTCCGGTATGCCAACCGAGCTTGAAAAATTGGCCGAATACATCCCGATGCCGTGCGTAGCGGCTACGACCAGGCCATCCGACGGGCGTACATCGACAAAAGGGACGACCGAGCTGCCGATTATTCCAGATCCTTCCAGTGCCCATTGTGTTCCGGGCTGACCCGTGGCATGCAATTTCAGGGAATCGGTGGAAAACAGCCCCACGCTGGTGCCGCAGAAATATTTACGCGATCCGTCCGGGAAAGGCAGAATACTCATCCAGCGGATAGATGGGCCGCTGCCGCCGCCGTTGATGGCCGCTTCCAGATTGCCGCCTACTTTAAACCAGGTTTGGGCGCCGTCGATACTGCGGTACATGCTGTAAAGTCCGTAATTGGAATATATCACCACCACATCGTCGGCATTATCGGGATCAATAGTGATACAATTGATGTAAGCAGTATTGGAACTCAGAGGCGTATTTAAGGGGGTCCAGTTTGGCGTTCCGGTATTCGCGTTGTCGATGCGGTAGAGTTTATTGTTCGAAGAACCGATGTATAAACGGTGCGTTGGATTGGCTTTTGAAACGGCAATAGCACTAAGATTGGCCGTTAGAAGGGCCAGCGTATCCGGAAACTGCGTCCAGCCCTGGGCGATGGAATCCCACTCCCCGGTGATTGCGATAGCGTCCAGGTCGTCTTGCCGGTACAACCGCCGGCCGGCCGGCAGGTATAAAATGTTCTGATCGACCGGATCGAGGACTAAGGGGTTGATAAACATGTAATCGTCTTTTTTCGGCCCGATGGGATCTATCCGCCGCCGGGCGGTGATATTGCCCTGATTATCAATGGCGCATTTTGCCACCCGGCCCTGCTGGATCGATAAAATATAGTAGGGTTTACCGTCCGGAATGGCGCCGAATGACCCGTCGCCGTTCACTGTTTGTTTCCACAAGGCATTCGGATCGGTGCTGTTGACGATAAAGTTTCCATTGTCCTGGAGGCCGCCGATGATCACTTGGTCGCCGGCTGTGGCTTTTTCAATGATCGCCGTGTAAAACTGGGAGGTTTGGTAACCGCGGTTGAGCGGCGTCCAGACCACGTTGGCGGCGTTGGCGTCTTCGGTGCGGTGCAGGCCGCCGTCGCTGGCCGTCAGCACCACGTTCGGATTGGAAGGCAGGAACAACAGGTCATGCTGGTCGGGGTGGTGGTTGGGGTATAATTCAAAAAACGGCAAGTAGGTACCCGGTTTGTAGCCGCCGATGTGCGTGGTATTGTCGGGGGTGGTAAATCCGTCGTCGGAGCGGTAAATATTGGTGCCGCCGATGAAAACGCGGTTGCTCCCCGGCTGTACTTTTACGAACAGGTCGTAGCCGCCCTGGCAGGCAAACCGGTCGAACTCCGTTCCGACGGAAGGCAGGTTTCCCGTCAGGTTTTCCCATTGGCCGCCTGCGCCGCTGCCGTCGCCGCTCCCATAGGTATACTTCCAAAGGCTCGACCAGTCGTCGCTGCTGATGTAATGGTTTTTAAAGCCGTAGCCCGGGGTGGAGCCGAGGAAATACACCTCATTTTCATTATTCGGGTTAATTCCGATCACGATGCGGTCGTAGGTGGGCGGGAAATGGAGGGAAGTATCGGGCAGGATGTTGACCCAGGTAGTCCCGTTGTCGCTGCGCCAAATGCCTTTTTGCGGGCCGTTGCTGCTCAGGGTGCCGTACAGCACGCCCGTAGAGGAAATGGCCACATCCACGGCATCCGAGTAATTGTTTAGGTTTCCCCCGCGCACGACCGTCCAGTTCTGGCCGCCGTTGACGCTCCGGTAAATAGCGCCGACGGTGGCCATATATAGCACGTCGGCCGTCGTGTCGGTCGGGCTGGTGATGACCCGCCAGCCGGTCTGGTAAAAGGAATTCCAGGTTTGCGGGTTTCCGGCGGCCGTCACGCTGACTGGCGCCCAGTTTTCGCCGTTATCGGTACTTTTGAACATGCCGTCGCCGAGGTAAAAAGAATATCCCGTGCTGCCGGTGGGCGAGTTGCCGTAAAATTCTCCGGATAGGTAATACCAGGTATCGGTATGTCCCGGACGGGTATCCTGTGCGATGCTCACGCAGCCAGGATGGGCATTGAGCGGAGTTTTGCGTATCCAGCTTTGGCCGCCGTCTTGGCTCAGCCAGATACCGCCGGACACCCCGCCGGCCATAATGCGGTTTTGGTTGGTCACGTCGATAGCCAGTGCGCGCGTGCGGCCGCCCACGTTCCAGGGCCCGCGGGAAGCCCAGGAACCTTCCGATCGGTCGGCTACGGCTTGTGGTAAACCGACCGCAAACTGGCGCTCTTTCAATTTGATACCCGGCGGTATCTTGCCCGTCGCCGGGTCGGCCAGCATGGCGCGCTCCCAGGCCTCCCGGAGTTCATGGTTTTCTTCATTTTCACCTGCGGGCCATACTTTGGGCTGCTGAAGACGCTCCGGGTTTAAAAAATCCGGCAAGCCGACGCTCTTCCGAAAAAAGAACCAGCTACAGGCGGTGAAAAGAAACACAAATAAAAGGAGGATGGATTTTTTCATGACTACACGATTTTGGGCCCCAAGTTAGGAAAACCTTTTATGCAAACAATTGTTATTACAACACTTAATACACAATCACACAATTTTACAAACCAAGCTATATGTCCCTTCGCATCATTTCCAAAGCACAACAAGGTTACGGCGCCTTCAACGGCGGCGAGATTGTGGAAAACAAGCCAATCGGTTTTCCACAGGACCATTCCACTATTCGACCTTATTCCAACCTGTTTTACTGGGCGCATGCCAAAGCGGTGGTCGACAGCACCATCGGCCTGCATCCGCACCAGGGCTTCGAGATTTGCTCCTTCGTTTTGAAAGGCGAGATCCGGCACTACGACACCAAACTCCGCGAATGGCGTCCGTTAGAGGCCGGTGATGCACAGATCATTCGCGCCGGAAACGGCATCAGCCATTCCGAATGGCTGGGCAAAGACGGTGAAATATTCCAAATATGGTTTGACCCGAACCTGGCCAAAACGCTGGAAAAACCGGCCAGCTACGACGACTACAAGGCACAAAGCTTCCCTGTAAAACAACTGGATGGCGTACAAATAAGCACCCTGGCCGGCCCCGGCAGCCCGTTCCAAATGGATACCCCGGGCGTGGAAATTTTCCGCTTCGAGATGGACGCCGCTACCCACATTCTGGACGCCGACCCGGCCAAGATCTACTCGGCATACGTGCTCGACGGTGAAGCATCATTCAATGGCGAATTGACCCAAACCTCTGATTTTGTATTGATTACGGAACAAACGAACATAGAGATAACCACAACAGCCAAAGCTTCCGTGTTCCTGATCGTATCGCCCGCACACGTGGGCTACCGCACGTACGCGCAACTGCGGAATATCGCATAGCAGACAAACGCAGTGATCAAACAAACGAGCCACCCCGAAAACCGGGGTGGCTCGTGAAATCGTCGAATGGATGGCTTTTATTCTTCCTGAATGTCGTCCACGCCTCGCATCCGGTATTTTACCTTTTCGACGGGTTGTAGTTTTTTCTTTTTGTGGGACTCTTGTTTAAAAAGTTCACGATCGTCTTGGCGGCGGAGATCTTTTTTGCTTTTTTCCCAGATTTTCATGGCAAAAGCGATTTTGGTAATGTAATGGTTATTTAAAAAAACAGGTTTCGGCCATACAAAACAACGGTCTGTTACGCCTTTCAAGTACAAAAATAAATGATCCTGGCTTTTTGTCAATAGAACTGCCTTATTTTTTTTTCCAAGCGTACCATCACCCGAAAGCGGGCGCTCGGAACCGGCATACCGGAATTTATCACTTCTTGGCAGGAAATACCGGATAGATTATGGCAAAACCATTTTACATTTGACACTTTACGGGCTACCTGTTCCTGCCTTGATTGGGTTACAGATATAAACATACAATTGAAAATCAACACTTTCTGATGAAACAGTGGTACCTTATCATTCTGGCATTGATCTTAAGTCTTTGCGCGACCGCTCAACAAAACTACCCGGTTCGTTTTGACTGGGGAACTGTCTTTTTTCCGGAAAATTATACAGATGTCCTGAAAAAAAACGAATTAAAATCTGCCGAAGTAATCAACGGACGTTATGTGCGGTTTATCCAATGTACCAGGGTACCGGATGCGTCTTTGCGATCTGTAGCGGAAGCAGGAGGTGTTGAATTTCTGGGGTACCTGCAAGTTGGCGCGTACCTGATATCCCTGCCCGAACAATACGATCTGGCCAAACTTGCCCCCTTACAAGTGCGCAGCATCGTGCCGGTGCAGGCCGCCTGGAAAATGGCCAGATCCCTGCGCGAACAACCCTACGGCGCTTGGGCGGTACACGAAGGGATGATCGATTTGAACGTGCAGGTTTATCCGCATATCAGCATCGCGCGGGGGGCCGAACTTTGCCGTCAGAACGGCTTCACCGTACTGCAAGAAGGCAACCAGAACGGCTATTTGGAGCTACGCCTGCCGATCGAAAATATAGATGCCTTGAGCAGTATGCCGTTTATCCGGTACCTCGAATTGGTTCCGCCGCCGGGCGAGCCGGAAGACACCAGAGGCCGCTCGCTGCACCGGGCCAATTTGGTGGACAGCGACCACGCCTTCGGCAAACATTACAACGGAGACGGCGTACGCGTGATGGTACGCGACGACGGCATCGTGGGGCCACACGCCGATTTTAAAGGACGTTTAGACAACCGGGCCGATCTGAATGATGTGGCAAACCATGCCGACTGGGTGTCGGGCGCAATGGCCGGCGCGGGTAACATTGATCCCCGCGCAAAGGGAATGGCCCCTGGCGCCAAGGTATATGTCGTTGATTACAATCCAAGTTTTCAGGACCAAACCCTCAACCTGCACCTGGATGAAAACGTGACCATTACGAATACGTCCTACTCCAACAATTGCAATGCCGGCTATACCCTGTTCTCGCAGACGGTCGATGATCAAATGTTCGAACATCCCACGCTCACCCACGTCTTTTCTGCCGGAAATATGGGTACTGCCAATTGTCAGTATGGCGCCGGTAGTGGCTGGGGCAATATCACCGGCGGGCATAAAATGGCTAAAAATGCATTTTTGGTCGCTAACCTGATCGCCGACGGCACCTTATCCAATAGCTCCAGCCGCGGCCCGGCCTACGACGGTCGCCTGAAACCGGATATTTCTGCGATGGGCACCGATGTGTTCATGACTCAGCCTAACAATACGTACTCCAGCGACAGCGGTACCTCGTTCTCCGCCCCGGCCGTAGCCGGCTGCCTGGCGCAGTTGACCCAGGCGTTTAAAGTCACGAACAACGGACAGGAACCAAGCGCCGCCTTGCTCAAAGCCGCCGTGCTGAATACCGCCAACGACCTGGGCAACGTTGGTCCGGATTTCAAATTCGGCTGGGGACATATCAATACCTGGCGTGCCCTGCGCCTGCTCGAAGAAAATCGCTGGACCCCGGGGCAAACCGATCAGGGAGGCCTGGATACACATACCCTGCAAATACCTGGCGGACTGAAACAGGCCCGCGTCATGATCTACTGGACGGAGCCGCCCGCCGAGCCGAATGCAGCCGTTTCCCTGATCAACGACCTCGACCTGAGCCTCCTTGCACCCGATGGCACGGTCCTTAAACCCTGGCTGCTCAATCCAAACCCGCTCATCTCCAGCCTCAACGCGCCGGCCACCACGGGCCGCGACTCGCTCAACAATATGGAACAGGTGGCCATCAACAATCCGGCTGCTGGTCAATATACGGTCCGGGTTGCTGGAACGGCCGTGCCTTTCGGCCCGCAATCGTACATGCTGGTCTGGGAATTCATCGACGAAGCGGTCAAAATAACTTACCCCGCCGGCGGAGAAGGTTTTGTGCCCCTGATATCCGAGCGGATCCACTGGGATGCGTACGGCGTGACGGAGAATTTTACCCTCCGCTATTCCGCCAACAATGGCGATACCTGGACCACGATCGCTACGGTAAACGCCGGCAAACGGCTCTACGACTGGGTGATTCCCGACGTGGTCAGCGGCCGGGTGCTCTTGTCGATCACGCGGGGACTTCAAAGTGACACAACGGATTATGCGTTCAACATCGCGCCGAGGCCAATCAACCTCAGCGTGGATAAAGTTTGCCCCGATTCGATGACGGTTTCCTGGTTCGAAGGGACGGATAGCCTGTCGTACGATGTATACCTGCTTGGAAAGAAATACATGGAGATCGTGGGTACTACCGGGGGGCTTTCCTACACCTTTCCGATCCTCGACGCCGGGCAGGAACAGTGGTTTTCCGTACGTTGCAGCCAGCCGGGCGGATTGACGGGCGCCCGGGCCATCGCGATGAACTGGCCGGGCGGTTTGAAAAACTGCGACCAGGCGTATGATTTGACGGTCAAACAGTTGGAGTCGCCCGACCCGGGCGGCGTGATCGCCTGCGGCAGCACGGAAAAAACATTGAGCGTACTTGTGCAAAACACCGGTCTGAACGATGCGAACGGCGCGATCATTCATTTTCAAATAGGGCAGCAAGCGCCTGTGTCCGAAGCGCTTCCATTCCTGGCTGCCGGCGCGTTCGTAACGCATACCTTTCAATCGCCCGTCTTGTTTAACACCAACGGGACGCTGCCGTTAAAAATATGGACGGAATTTCCCACCGACATTGCCCCGTTCAACGATACTTTGAAAGTGTCGTTACGGGTGGCTACTCAGCCATTTGGCGCCTATTTTACGGAAGATTTTGAAAGCAGCCCGCAATTGCCCCTGGGTTGGACCTTACAGAACCCGGATAACGATTTAGGCTGGCAACTTGTAAAATATACCGGCCTGATCGGGGCCGGAGGCAGCTCCACCCGGGCACTGGTGTTGAATTGTTATAGTTATGATGGAGCGTTCGGAGCGGAAGACTACACGTATCTGGTTCCGATGGATTTTAGCGGCCTGGACAATCCTTCGCTGATCTTCGACATAGCATACGCACCGTTCGGCACTTCAAGCGACAGCGTGCGGGTGGAGGTGTTTCCAGGCTGCGACCTCACGGCTCCGCCTGTGGTACTTTGGGCCAAAGGCGGCGCAGGTTTGGCGACCGATGTGGCGACAAACGTTTCTTTTTACCCGAATGCAGCATCGGACTGGCGTACCGAAGTGGTCGCTTTAGGGCAATTTGCAGGGCAATCCTTACTCATCCGCTTCGCTTCGGTCAACGATTTCGGCAACAATATCTACCTGGACAACATCGGCATACAAAACCTGACGCCTGTACAGCCGGACGCCCATTTTTCGGCTTCCGTAGATTCGATTTGCCGCCTCGACACCATCTATTACCAGGCATTGACTACCGAACCAAGTACCGACTTGTCCTGGTCTTTCGGCTTGCAGGCACTCCCGGTAAGCGCCATCGGAGCCGGCCCACACGCGGTTCGCTACGTCACACCGGGAATCAAAACGGTCAGCCTGATCGCCACAAATCCGTTCGGCGCCGACACCATAATTCAATTGATCGAGGTTTTGAATTTCCCGACGGCCAATTTCACGACCCAGGTTAATGCCCAAACCGTGGCGTTTACGAATACCAGTTCGAATGCCTTGTCCTACCTCTGGGCATTTGGCGATGGAGCCAACAGCACGGCCACCAACCCCGTGCATACCTATCCCGGTTCAGGCGCCTACACGGTGACGCTTACTTCGACCAACGAATGCAAAGTTGTGACTAAAGTGGTGACCGTGATGACGACGTCCGGCGTATCCGATCTTTCGGCGCAATTCAGCCTTCGCATTTTGCCCAACCCGACGGAGGGCGATTTTCGGGTAGAAATACAATCGCAAACGGCCCCCGGCCCGGTCCTGTTTCAATTGTTCGATGCGCAGGGGCGGCTGGTCAAAACGGTAAAAACCATTGCGGGACAAACGATTACAAGCATTCCATTTGAAGGACTGCATTTGCCCAAGGGTTTGTATCAGTTGCGGGTGGAGACGGATAAAGGCGTGGGGACGTGGAAGATAGCGGTGCAGTGAAGGAATGATGAATGATGAATGAGGAATGAGGAATGAGGAATGAGGAATGATGAATGAGGAATGATGAATGAGGAATGATGAATGATGAATGATGAATGATGAATGATGAATGATGAATGATGA
>Ga0105046_10005642_pt1 | contig 19785 bp, 19 predicted proteins | sample MAT03_FD_78385 | JGI IMG/M metagenome (GOLD analysis project Ga0105046, IMG submission 78385) | Freshwater microbial communities from Lake Fryxell liftoff mats and glacier meltwater in Antarctica - MAT-03 (megahit assembly) | ecosystem: Environmental > Aquatic > Freshwater > Ice > Liftoff... | reverse complement strand
GGCGCAACATCGACAACACCCCGCGCAGCGCTCCGGTCGGCTCACCTTTCGAGGTGCGCAGGTCGGGCAGGGCGTGATAGGCGCGGTACAGGTACGAAGACCCGTCCACAAGCACGAGTACAGGCATGCGTCAGACCCACAAAATTCCGGAACTCATCGATCCGCATGCACTCAACACGACCAATGGCCAGGAAGCGTGGCGGGTCATGGGGATTATGGCAGAGTTCGCCATTGCCACCGAACGCCTGCGGGGTATCCGCCCCGCCGTCAGCATCTTCGGCAGCGCGCGCATCAAGGAAGGCCACCCGTATTACGAGACGACAAAGGACATCGCACGCCGCTTGTCCGACGCCGGCTTTTCCGTCATCTCGGGCGGCGGCCCCGGCCTGATGGAGGCCGCCAACAAAGGTGCGCACGCTGGCAGTTCGCCGGCCATCGGCCTCAATATCAGCCTCCCTTTCGAAAAGGGCAGCGGCGAGTTCCAGGATGTGTCCGTCGCGTTCAAGTATTTCTTTGCGCGCAAGATGATGTTCGTCCGCTTCGCCTCCGCGTACGTCATTCTGCCCGGCGGCTTCGGCACGCTCGACGAGCTGTCCGAGGTCCTGACGCTGGTGCAGACGGGCAAGACGCGGCGCATCCCGATCATCCTCGTGGGAGGCAGCTACTGGCGCGGCCTCCTCGACTGGATGGCCGACCGGATGGTCGGTGAAGGCATGATCAACGCCAAGGACATGGAGCTGATGCAGGTCATCGAGGACCCGGAAGCCATCGTCGAGGCCATCTTCGCGTTCTACGAAACCCGCGGCTTCGTGCCGTCGCGCGAAGAGCGGGAGAAGATGCTCAACTTGTAGGGCGTTGCAGCAACGATACGCAATTCGCGGATGTCTGCGGCGCGCTGCCATCGCGCGCGTTGAGCGGAGCGGCGTTTGCTAGAATCAGGGAATCTTGATGCCGATCGCGCCCAGGTCCGTGCCCCGCTTCATCATCTTGCTGCTTTGCGCGGCGGGAATGGCGCTGACTGCCATGGCGCAACCAGCGCCGGCACCTCCACCCCCGCCTTTGCCTGCGACGCCACCGCCGTTGCCCGCCGCAGCCCCGCCGGCACAGACCGACGTCGGCGGCGACCCGGAGCTGGAGCCCCAGGTGACGATCATCCGCAACGAAAACGAAACGCTCGAGGAAGTACGCGTCAACGGCGAATTGCGTTATGTGAAGGTGACACCCCGTAATGGTGGTCGGCCATATTTCCTGATCCCCAGTGGCAACGGCACCACGTTCATCCGCCGCGACTCGCTCGACTTCGGCCTCCGGCCGCCGATGTGGCTCCTCTTTTCCTGGTGACCTGACCCTTTCCTGCGCCACAACGCGAGCCGGTGCCGTGCCGTCGCGACACCACGCACTCCACGCCGCGGCCCTGACTTTCGCTCCATGTCCGTCTACACGCAGGTAACCGCTCCCGATCTCGATGCCTGGCTCACGCGCTACGCCATCGGGGTCCTGACCGAACTGCAGCCGATCGCCGCCGGCATCGAGAACACCAATTTCTTCGTCACGACGGACCGCGGACGCTTTGTGCTCACGCTCTACGAACGTTTGCCCGCCGCCGAACTGCCGTTCTACCTGAACCTCACGGCGCACCTCGCGCGCGCCGGAGTCGAGGTACCGGCACCCGAAGCCGATCGAACCGGCGCGCTTTTTTCGTTGCTCAACGGCAAGCCCGCAAGCCTCGTGGCACGCGTCGAAGGGTCACCGGTGCTGCTTCCCACGATCGCACAGTGCGCGCGCGTCGGTGACGCGCTGGCGCGACTGCACATCGCGTCGCAGTCTTATCGCGGGCGCCTGACGAATCGCCGCGGGCCGGCGTGGTGGCGGCAGGCGGCGCGCGCCGCGAAGCCCTATCTCGACGCCGCGCAGATCACACTGCTCGACAGCGAAATCAAGTACCAGACCGGATTCGGGCGCGGCAAGCTGCCGAAGGGCGCGATCCATGGCGATCTATTTTGTGACAACGTGTTGTTCGACGGCGATGCAGTGGCAGGCATCATCGACTTCGGCTTTGCCGCCACGGACTTCTTCGCCTACGACCTGGCCATCACCGTCAACGACTGGTGTGTGGATGCCGCCACCGGCGAACTGCGCGACGATCGCACCCAGGCGATGACGGACGCCTACGCGCAGCGGCGCCCGCTCAACCCCGACGAGCGCGAGGCCTGGCCCTCACTGCTGCGCGCAGCGGCGCTGCGCTTCTGGTTGTCACGCCTGTACGATCTATATCTGCCGCGCCCGGGCGAACTCATCCACGCCCATGACCCGGCACACTTCGAACGCGTGTTGCGCCGGCGCGTGGAGTCGATGCCCGCGTTTCCGGTCGTGGCAAACTGAAACCATGAACAAAGACACCGCACGCGAATACACCTACACGCGCCATCCGGCGCGGCAAGGCATGGTCTGGCTGAAAGAGGCCCTGCACATGTTCAACCAGCAACGGCTGGCTTGGGTCGTACTACTGCTCGCCTACTACCTGCTGCTGCTCGTCACCCGCGCGCTGCCTTTCATCGGACCCTGGGCGATGACGATCATCAAGCCGGTGCTCGCCGTGGGACTGCTTGCCGCCGCCTGGAACCAGGAACGCGGCAAGCCCCCTGCGCTGCGCATGATCCTGCAAGGGTTCCGTGCCAACCTGTGGGCGCTGTTGCCGATCGGTGTCTTCTTCGTGGTCGGCATGACCGCTGCGGTCTTCGGGTCCTCCGTGGTCGATGGCGGCAAGCTGATTGAATTCATCACCAACAGCGCCAATACCACGGACGTGGAACTGCAAAAATCGCTGGAGGACCCGCAACTGCAGTTCGGGATGCTGTTCGCCGCGCTGCTGGCGCTGCCGGTGCTGGTAGCCACATGGTGGGCGCCGGCGCTCATCGTTTTTCAGGACGCTGGACCCGGGGCCGCACTGCTGACCAGCATGCGTGCCGCATTTGCCAACTGGCGTCCGCTGGCGATGTACGGACTTGGCGTGTTCTTCTACGGCGTCGTGCTCCCCGGGCTGGTGATCAGCGCTCTGACGTTGTTCCTGCCGCCGTCGATTGCCCAGGTGGTCGTGCTCGCACTGTTGATGCCCTATCTCATGTTCTTCGCGGCGTGCCTGCACATCTCCGACTACATCAGCTACCGCGACGTGTTCCACGCCGAAGAGACACCGGGCGCGACGCCTGCCGCCACGAAGGATGCTTAGGCCACCAACTCGCGATACGCGTGCCAGGTGGCGTGCCCGATCACTGGCACGGCAACGATCAGCCCGACAAACCACAGTGCGAAACCCAGGCTGACGAGCACCACGATGATGAGTCCCCAGACGATCATCGCGGGCACGTTGGCCGAAGCGGCCGCGAGACTGGTGAGCACCGCGACGATCCCGTCGGTGTTGCGGTCCAGCATCATCGGCACCGACACCACGCTGATGGCGAACACGAGGATGGCGAAAAAACCTCCGACACAGAGGTAGACAAGCAGGAACTCGAGGTTGTCGACCGCGAAGATGCGCCCGGCGAAGTCCTTCAGTTCGGGGATGTCCTGCGTGAAGAACAGCGCGAAGACCACCAGCGAAGCGCGCGCCCAGACCAGCAGGATCACGCCGAGCACCAGCGCAAAGAGGCCGATCGCACTCTTGTTGGCGGCCCAGGCGTCGAGCGTAGGTGCGAGCCATGGAGGTTCGCCGCGCTCCGTGCGCCGCGACAGCGCATACAACCCGATCGCGAAGAACGGACCCACCAGGAAGAAGCCCGTGACCAGCGCCGACACGTACTGGTACGCATGCTGGAACACGATGTAGATCAGGAAGCCCATGGACGCGAAGCAGGCGCCGTAGAACGCGCTCGGCAGCGGGTGTGCGCGAAAATCGCGCCAACCCGCGGCAAGCCAGCGGAAAGGGGCCGCGGCGCCAACGGTTCGGACTTCGGGAATCGTCGATGCTGAGACTTCGGCTTCGGTCATGCGCGCCCCCCATCGCCGTCTGTTTGCGGCGTCGTCCAGAATCATTGTACCGGCGCGGGGATGGCGGCATGCGGATTCGATGCCGCACAGGCCCCCAATGACCACGCAACCCGGCGCGCCTCTAGGCGGCCTCCAGTTTCGCGTATTCGAGCGCCAGCCACTTCACGCCTTCGTCCCGGAAGTTGACTTGCACGCGGGCGTCCGCACCGCGGCCCTCGGCATCGATGATCACACCCAGCCCGAAACGCGCGTGCTTCACGCTTTGCCCGATGCGCCAGTGCGGCGCCGCCGGCGTTGCCTGCGGGGCGTTCGTCACCCGGCCCCATTCCGCATCGTCCACGTCGATGGCGCGGCGACGATAGGGTGAGAGCCACTGCACGAGATCGCCCGGCAGCTCGCTGACGAAGCGTGAGGGGATGCCATAGCGGGTCTGCCCGTGCAGCATGCGCGTCTGTGCGTGCGTCAGGTAGATGCGCCGCCGCGCGCGCGTGATGGCCACGTACATGAGGCGCCGCTCTTCCTCGAGACCATCGGCTTCGGAGAGACTGTTCTCGTGCGGAAAGAGACCCTCCTCCAGCCCGGTGACGAATACCGTATGGAACTCGAGGCCCTTGGCAGAGTTCACGGTCATCAATTGCAATGCGGCGCGTCCAGCCTCCGCTTGCGTGTCTCCGGCCTCGAGCGCGGCGTGCGTCAGAAACGCCGTCAGCGGATCAGTCGCGCCTTCGTTGCTGTCAGCGATGCCGTCGGTGACCGGCAATGCCTCCGCGTCCGCGGGTTCCAGGGGGACCGGCGCAGCGGTGGCAAGCTGCACCTCGCGCACGAAATTGTCCGCCGCCGTGACGAGTTCCTGCAGGTTCTCCACGCGATCCTGCCCGTCCTTCTCCGCCTGGTAGTGCGCCAACAGGCCGGAACGCGTGATCACATGTTCGACGGCCTCGGGGAGCGGCAGTTCGCGGGTTTCCTGTTGAAGCCGTTCGATCAGCCGGACGAACTGCGTCAGCGCCCCGCCACCCTTGCCGCCGAGGCTGCCGGCCGCCGCGGCCTGGTAGAGCGTCTGCGCTCCGTTGCGCGCCGCATCCTGCAATTGTTCGAGCGAGCGAGCGCCGATCCCGCGCGGCGGGAAATTGACGACGCGCAGGAACGAGCCATCGTCGCGCGTACCAGAGATGAGCCGCAGATAGGCGAGTGCATGCTTCACTTCGGCGCGCTCAAAGAAGCGCAGGCCACCATAGACGCGGTACGGAATGCCCGCGCCGAACAGCGCATGCTCCAGCACGCGCGACTGCGCGTTGGACCGATACAGCAGCGCCACTTCATCGAGCGCCACGCCGTCGTCGGGCAGGCCCTTCACGATGTCGACGATGAACGCGGCCTCGTCGCGATCGGAGGGCGCTGCGAACGCACGCACCGGCTCCCCCTTGCCTTCGCTGGTCCACAGGTTCTTGCCAAGTCGCGCGTGGTTGTTCCTGATCAGTGCATTGGCGGCATCGAGGATGTGTCCGTGGGAGCGGTAGTTCTGCTCCAGCTTGATCATCCTGACCGGCTGCTCCGGGGTGCTGAAGTCGCGCTCGTAGCGCTGCATGTTGGCAACCTTGGCGCCGCGGAACGCATAGATCGACTGATCGTCGTCACCGACGGCGAACACGGCGGTATGCGGGCCGCAGAGCATCCGCAGCCACTTGTACTGCAGCGTGTTCGTGTCCTGGAACTCGTCGACCAGCAGGTGCGAGAACCGGCGCTGATAATGATTACGCAGGTTGTCGTGGCCCGCCAGCAATTCGTAGCTTCGCAGCAGCAGCTCGGCGAAATCGACCACACCCTCGCGCTGGCACATTGCATCGTAGAGCGCGTAGTGCTCCACCTGCCGCCGCGTGTGCTCGTCGCCGGCCTCCACGTTGTTGGGACGCAGTCCCTCATCCTTCGCGCCAGCGACGAACCACTGGAACTGCCGGTGCGGAAAGCGTGTGTCATCGATGTTGTGCGCGCGGTAGAGGCGCTTAATCAGCGACAGCTGGTCCTGCGTGTCGAGGATCTGAAAGGCTTGCGGCAGCTGCGCCTCGCGGAAGTGCGCACGCAGCATCCGGTTGCACAGGCCGTGAAAGGTGCCCACCCACATGCCGCGCGTGTTGACGGGCGTGAGTGCCGACAGCCGCAGCAGCATCTCCTTCGCGGCCTTGTTGGTGAACGTCACCGCCAGGATCGACAGCGGGCCCGCCTGCCCGGTGGCCAGCAGCCACGCGATGCGTGTGGTGAGTACCCGCGTCTTGCCGCTGCCCGCGCCGGCCAGGATCAGCGCGGACGCATGCGGCAGCGTAACGGCCGCCAGTTGTTCGGGATTGAGATGCTCGAGGAGCTTCGTTGCCATGAGGATGCAGCGCCAAACCAGCATGATAGCCGACGCCCGCCACGCTATAATCGCGCGCACTCGATCGGCCACCTCCATGCCCCGCGCCCCCGCCGCCACACCCGCTGCCAATTCCGCCACGATGCGCGCATTCGTGCATCTGATCCGCTCGGCGGCGCCCTATGTGCATTCGTTTCGCGGCAAGACCTTCGTGATCGCCTTCGGCGGCGAGGTGGTTGCCGACGACGAATTCCTGGGCGTGATTCACGACTTGAACCTGCTGCACAGCCTCGGTATCCGGCTGGTGGTCGTACACGGCTGCCGGCCGCAGGTGGAGGCCATCCTCGCCGCCCAGGGTATTCCCAGCCGGTACGCGCATGGCGTTCGCGTCACCGATCCCGATTCGATGGACTGCGTGCTCGAAGCCGCAGGCCAGGTGCGCGCCCGTATCGAAGCGCTGCTGTCGCTCGGCCTCGCCAATTCGCCGATGGCCGGTGCGCGCAATCGCGTGTCGAGCGGCAACTATCTCACCGCCAAGCCGATGGGCATCGTGGGCGGCGTCGATATGCAGCTCACCGGCGAGATCCGGCGCATCGACACTGAAGCCATCCAGCAGCGCCTGGACGATGGGGACATCGTGCTCATCTCGCCGATCGGTTACTCCCCCACCGGCGAGATCTTCAACGTCACGGTCGAGGAAGTGGCCACCCAGGTGGCCGTGCGCCTCGAAGCCGTCAAGCTCATTTTCCTGATGGATACCGATGGCGTGCGCAACGGCCGCCGGCAGATGCTGACGGATCTCTCGACCAGCGATGCCGAGGTCTTGCTCGAAAAGATCGACAAGCTCGCCCCGGATGTCCGCGTGTACTTGCCCGCGGCCATCCGCGCCTGCAACAACGGTGTCAAGCGCGCGCATCTCATCAGCCGCCGCATGGACGGCGCGATGCTGCTCGAACTCTTCACGCGCGACGGCGTGGGCACGATGGTGGCCGCGTCGGCGCTGGCGCACATCCGCAACGCGACCATCGACGACGTCGGCGGCATCCTCGCCCTCATCGTGCCGCTGGAGGAACAGGGCGTGCTGGTGCGCCGCTCGCGCGAACGCCTCGAATCGGAAATCGAGCGCTTCGTCGTCGCCGAGTACGACGGCAACATCGTCGGTTGCGCGGCACTCTATGCCTTCCCCGACGAGAAAATCGGGGAGCTTGCTGCACTGGCAGTGCAACCCGATTTCCGCCGCGAAGGCTATGGCGAGGCGTTGCTGCGCGAAATTGAAATCCGCGCGCGCAAGCTGCGCCTCACCGAAATATTCGTGCTGACCACCAAGACTGCGCACTGGTTTCTCGAGCGCGGCTTTCGCACGGCAACCGTGGCCGACCTGCCGCAGCAGAAGCAGGCGCTATACAATTTCCAGCGCAAGTCGCTCGTGTATCGCAAACCGTTGTAAGGAGCATCCCGATGGCCCGCATGGTCCAATGCATCAAGCTCGGCCGCGAGGCCGAAGGACTCGATTTCCCCCCGTACCCGGGCGAACTCGGCAAGCGCATCTACGACGGCGTGTCGAAGGAGGCGTGGGCCGCATGGCTCAAGCACCAGACCATGCTGGTCAACGAAAACCGGCTGAGTCTGGCCGACGCGCGTGCCCGCAAGTGGCTGGCCGAGCAGATGGAGAAGCACTTCTTTGGTGGCGGCGCCGAGATGCCGCAGGGTTACGTGCCGCCGGCGGCCTGACCCTTCCCAGTGCGATGCGCCCCACCGCTGGGGCGCGCCGTGCGCAGGCTTCGGGCGAACCCTGCTGGCGAGACCCTATCGCGCGAATCCCTGGCCGCCGTTCACGCCGATGACCTGCGCCGTCACCCAGTTGGCCAGCGGCGAGGCGAGGAACAGTACGACGCTGGCCACTTCCTCGGGGTAACCAAGTCGCCCCGCAGGCATCGACGCCAGCACCGTGTTGTAGAGCGCGGGCTCGCCGGTCTTGCGCACGTCCCAGAATCCGCCAGGGAATTCGATCGAGCCCGGCGCCACGCAATTCACGCGGATGCCCATCATCGCGAGCGTTGCCGCCTGCGTGCGCGTGAGGTGGATCACCGCGGCCTTGGCGGCGCCGTAGGCCGGTGCACGCGGCGACGGGTTGAGCCCGGAGCCCGACGCGATATTGATGATCGTGCTGTTGCGACCCTGCTCGAGGAACGGCAACGCTTCGCGCGACGCGCGCACCGCCGCCAGCAGATCAACCGACAGGCTGGCCTCCCAGCTGGCCTCGTCGTCGCTCATGCCATAGCCCGTCGCGTTGTTCACGAGCACGTCGATGCCCGACAGCGCCGCAGCCGCCTGCGGGATGTAGGCGGCGATCGATGCCTCATTCGACAGGTCGCAGCTCGCTGCGTGCGCGATGCCACCGAATGCCGCCATCCGCACGCGCGTGGCCTCGAGTGCCGCCGCCCCACGCGCGCAGATCGATACGTTCGCGCCGCTTTCAGAGAAGGCCAGCGCAATGGCGCGGCCGATGCCGCGGCTGCCACCGGCGACCACGACGCGCTTGCCCCGTACGTCCAGGTTCATCAGCAACGCATTCCATCCAATCCGGAAGCCGCCATGGGCGACACACGTCGTCGCGGCAAGCGTTGTTCAATACACCTGGCGGGTGATCGCGCGGTTCGTGGTGACGCCGTTGATCGTGTAATCCATGATGCCCACGGCGGCATCGGTGAAGGTGAATCTGACATTGCCCACCGCAACCGGCGGCTGGGTGCCCGTCCATGCCGCGGTGAACGGCGCACCACCGGAGACCTGGTAGAGCGCGCCGCTGCAACCGGTGCCGCTGACCGGACAATTGGTGGCGACGTACCAAACGGGCCTGCCGTTGGCATCGTAGGTGTACCAGGCCGCAAAGATCATGCCGAACTGCTGCGTGAGCGAAACCCCCCAGCCCGATTCATTCTTGTTCCACCAGAGATCGGTGTAATCGATGCTCGGGGGAACGGTGCCCGTGGCAAAGATCTGCTGCGTGATCGCCTTCGATCCGACGACGCCATCGATGGCGAAGTCGAACGTCCCGCTGCTGGCATTCGCAAACGTCAGTGTTCCCGCCCCCATGTAAGTCAGTACCTTGCCGGCACCGGTCCAGGGCAGGGTCGGCGGCGTGCCGCCATTCACGCGGTAGATGTCGCCGGTACAGCCGGTGGCCGTCACCGGGCAGTTGGTGATGACATACCAGATGGGGACGCCGTTGGCATCGTAGGTATAGATGGCGGCAAAGATGAGATCGCCGTGCTGCGTCAGGCTCATTCCCCAGCCCGACTCATTCGCGTTCCACCACAAGCCCTGATAGTTGGTGGGTACGGCCTTGGCCGCGCTGACGAGCACCAGGTTCGACTTCACGATGACGTTGTTGACGATGGTGCCGATGACCGGCAGCGCGTCATACGGCGCCCCGGCATTCGCAAGCTGGAGGGCGGCGATGGCGTCCACCACCGCCATGCTGCTAGCGCTCACTTCGCCGAAAACGCTGAACCCGCCATTCTGGTTGTCGAGGTTCGCACTGTTGTCGGCAAGGTTGATGAACCACTGCGAAGTGGCGCTGTTCGGGTCGGAGCCGAGCTTGGCCATCGCGATCGTGCCGCGTTTGTTCGAGCGGGTGGAGCTGAACTCATTGACCAGCGCAGGTCCCGCCGGCACCTTGACCGGGAGATTCGTGGCATCGTCCCAGACGAAGCCGCCGCCCTGCACGACGAAGCCCGGCACACTGCGATGCATGAAGGAATTCACATACGCGCCACTGTTCACATAGGTCAGGAAATTGGCTACCGTCCGCGGCGCGGTGACGTCGTACAGCACGACATCGATGGCGCCAAGCGGCGTGGTCAGGCGGACGATCGTGGCCTGCGCAATGGCTGGCAGGAACACACTCGCCATCAAGGTGAGCGCGACAAACAGCGTGCGGATGCGACGAACAGAATGCATTGGTGCCTCAAAATTTTGACGAAAGTGAAGGCCGGCACGATCCTTCGCTGACCGCAACGCCGCCATTGTATTACGGCGCGACCAACGCACTTCCGGCCGGGCATACGCTGCTAGACTCCGACGCATGACCACGCCCCCCATCAGCCGCTACCCCATCCCGACCCTGGCCGACCTCCCGGACGACATCCGCACGCGCATCCTGGCCGTGCAGGAGAAGGCAGGGTTCGTCCCCAATGTCTTCATCACGCTGGCCCATCGGCCGGCAGAGTTCCGCGCGTTCTTCGCGTATCACGACGCGCTGATGGAGAAGGACGGCGGCCTTAGCAAAGCGGAGCGGGAGATGATCGTCGTGGCAACCTCCGGGGCCAACGATTGCCTTTACTGCATCGTCGCGCATGGCGCAATCCTGCGCATCTACGCCAAGAATCCGCTCGTGGCGGACCAGGTCGCAGTCAATCATCGCAAGGCGGACATCACGCCACGGCAACGCGCGATGCTCGACTTCGCAATGAAGGTGGCGGTGGACAGCGCATCGATCGCCGACCTCGACTTCGCCGCGCTGGCCGCGCATGAGTTCTCAGCGGAGGACGCCTGGGACATCGGCGCCATCGCGGCATTCTTCGCGTTGTCGAACCGGATGGCCAACCTGATCGGCATGCGGCCCAACGACGAATTCTTCGTGATGGGACGGGTGCCGCGGGTGAAATGACATCGGGAGCATGGCGGGCGATCCGTAGGCAAGACTTCAGTCTCGCCTACGGATCGTGGCGCATCACGCCAAGTGGAGCTTGAACCAGGCCAGCATCTTCGCCCATGCCTCATCGGCCTGCGGCTTGCGATAGGAGGGCCGGTAGTCGGCGTTGAACGCGTGCGGCGTATCCGGATAGATCACGAACTCGGACTTCGTGTTACCCGCAGCCTTCAGCGCGGCGAACATCTTCTCCACCGTGTCGTTCGGGATGCCGCCGTCAGCACCCCCGTAGAGTCCGAGTACCGCGCCCTTGATCTGCGGTGCGACATCGAGTGGCGTCTTGTCGCCGGCAGCATAGGCGCGGGCCGTTGGGCCATACCATGCCACCGCAGCGCGAATGCCGGGATTGTGCGCGGCATACATATGCACGATGCGGCCACCCCAGCAGAAACCGGTGATCCCGAGGCGTGCCGTGTCGGCCTTGCCTGACGCCTTCGCGAAGGCCACCGTGGCGTCCAGGTCGGCCATCACCTGCGCATCGGGCACCTTGCTGACAATGTCCGCAACCAACTTCGGCACATCCGTGTACTTCGACGCATCACCTTGCCGCGCGTAGAGCTCCGGCGCAATCGCGAAGTAGCCGCTCTTTGCCAGCCGGCGGCAGACATCGCGGATGTGTTCGTGCACACCGAAGATTTCCTGGACGACGAGAATGACGGGGAAACTGCCGCCGGTGGCCGGCATCGCGCGAAACGCGACCATCTCGCCGTCCTTCGTCCTCACCTTGACCTCGCCAGCGACAAGTCCGTCGGCGGGCGTGGTGATCGTTTGCGCCGTCACCGGCAGCACGGCCAGGGCGAATCCGGCACCCAGGGAGGTCACGACAAAGCTCCGCCGGTCAACGACATTGCGCTCGCCCAGCAGACTCTTCAACTCGGTACTGATCACATCGTTCACTGCGTATTCTCCTCCGCCGATGGCGCGCCATCGGGGGCGCGAATTCCCTTGAATCCACTATAACGCGGAGTAGCAGCACCGCCGCCTCAGCCTTCATGGACAACCTGCCCGGCCACCAGCGTGGCCCGCACGCGACCGGGAACCTGCAGACCCAGGAACGGTGTGTTCTTGCCCTGGCTCATCAGCGCACCACGCTCGACCGTCCACCACGCATCCGGATCGAAGATGCAGATGTCCGCCTGCCGGCCCACGGCCAGCGCACCGGCTTCCACGCCCAGGATGGCGGCCGGGACGCTCGTGATGCGTGACAACGCGACAGGGAGCGGGACTTTTTCCTCTGTTGCCCATTTGAGGGTCAGCGGCAACAACAGTTCCAGTCCCGTGGCGCCGGGCTCGGCCTCGCCGAACGGCACCTGCTTGCCGTCGTCGTCGACCGGCGCGTGATCGGAGCAGATGGCGTCGATGGTGCCGTCGGCGACGCCGTCCCTCAAGGCCGCGCGATCACGGGTGGTGCGCAGCGGCGGCACCAGATGGGCATTGGCATCAAACCAGCCGATGTCGAGATCGCACAAGTGCAGGTGATGGACGCCCACATCGCACGTCAACGCGAGGCCGTCGGCTTTCGCCGCGCGGACCATCGCCACGCTGCCGGCCGCCGACAATCGCGCCACGTGCAGGTGCACCCCGGTCTCGCGCGCCAGCGCCAGGATGGTGGCGAGCGCAATCGTTTCGGCGGCGGCGGGAATCCCCGGCAAGCCGAGGCGCGTGGCCACCTCGCCGTCGTGTGCCACGCCACCGCGGCTCAAATGCGGGTCGCAGGGGCGCAACCAAACGCGATAGCCGAACGTCGCGGCATACTGCATCGCCCGGCGCAGCAGTTGCGTGTCGAGCAGCGGCACATCCGCATGCGAGAACGCGACGCAACCGGCGTCGGATAGCTCGCCCATCTCGGTGAGCGTCGTGCCTTGCAGCCCGACCGTCAGCGCCCCGACCGGATACACGTGCGCCTGGTTGTGCGAGCGCGCGCGGAACTTGAGCATCTCCACCAGGCCCGGCTCATCGAGCGGCGGATCGGTATCGGGCGGGCACGCGAGCGTCGTGACACCACCCGCGACGGCCGCATGCAACTCGGATTCGAGCGTGGCCTTGTACTCGAAGCCCGGCTCACGTAGACGCGCGGCGAGGTCGACGAGACCGGCCGTGACGACGAGCCCCTTGGCGTCGATGACACGATTGGCGTGCCAGCCCTCCGGTGCATCGCCGATGGCGACGATACGGCCTGCAGCCACATAGAGCGTGTCGATCCGATCGAGCTTGCCGGCGTGATCGACCAGCCGGCCGTTGGAGATGGCGATCTTCATGCGGAATGTGTCATCTGTTGGCCGCGATGATGCTCATCACCGCCATCCGCACCGCAATGCCGAACGTAACCTGGGGGAGGATCACGCTGCGCGCACCGTCGGCCACGGCGGAATCGATCTCCACGCCGCGATTCATCGGCCCGGGATGCATCACGATCACGTCGGGCTTCGCGAGCGCCAGCTTCTCCTCCGTCAGGCCGTAGTGCTTGAAATACTCGCCGGCCGAGGGCAGCAAGGCGCCCTTCATCCGCTCGTTCTGCAACCGCAGCATCACCACCGCATCGCACCCACGGAGGCCCTCGCGCATGTCATGGAACACGCGCACGCCAAGGGCTTCTACCTGCGCCGGAAGCAGCGTCTTCGGCCCGATGGCGCGCACTTCCGGCGTACCGAGCGTGGTGAGTCCGTGAATCAGCGACCGCGCGACGCGGGAATGCAGAACGTCGCCCACCACCGCCACCGTGAGGTTGCGGAAGTCGCGCTTGTAATGACGGATCGTGTAGAGATCGAGCAGTCCCTGCGTGGGATGCGCATGGCGGCCATCGCCGGCGTTCACCACATGCACATGCGTGCGGCCATGCGCATTGAGGTGTTGCGCGATCAGGTGCGGCGCACCGGACTGCGAATGACGGACCACGAGGATGTCTGCGTCCATCGCCACCAGGTTGTCAACGGTGTCGAGCAACGTCTCGCCTTTACTGGTGGACGACGCGCCGATGTTGAGGTTGATTACATCGGCAGACAGCCGCTTGGCGGCGATCTCGAAGGTGGTGCGCGTCCGCGTCGAATTCTCGAAGAAGAGATTGAACACCGCCTTGCCGCGCAGCAATGGCACCTTCTTCACCTCGCGCTCCGCGATCGATACGAAGGGTTCCGCGGTGTCGAGGATGCCGGTGATGACATCGGCGGGCAGGCCCTCGAGCGTCAGCAGATGCGTCAGCGCGCCGTGCGCATCGAGCTGCGGGTTGCGCATGGCGTTCAACGGGACCTCATCGGACCACTGGCTCGGCGGCCAGCCGAAGCAGGTCGCCGTCACGCGATAGCACGATCGAAAGATCCGTGGCCACGGTCAGCCGTTCGCCGCAGTACGTAGGTTCATACGGCAGTTCGCGGCCGCCGCGGTCGACGAGCACGGCCAGCTCGATGGCCGCTGGCCGGCCGAAATCGAACAACTCGTTGGTCGCGGCCCGCACGCTGCGGCCGGTATAGAGCACGTCGTCGATCAGCACGATGGTCGCGCCGTTGACGTCAAAGGGAAGCTCGGTGCGGCGGCTGTTGGGCTTGAGGCCGATGGTGGAATAGTCGTCACGATAGAACGAGACATCGACGAACCCCACCGGATGGTTGCCGGGGATCATCGCGCCCAGCCGTTCCGCCAGCCACGCACCACCGGAATAGATGCCGACGAACGCGGCATCGAAGGCCACGGCAGCGCGCATGCGCTCTGCCAGGCGCAACAGCAGGGCTTCGGCGTCAGGAAGCGGCGCGGGTGCGTTCATCGAGCCATCCCTGCAGGATCAGGCGCGCGGCGATTGCATCGCGCGACGCGCGCGCGGCGCGACCACCGCCGGCAGCCTCGATCTCGCCCTGCGCGGCTTGCGTCGTGTGCCGCTCGTCCGCGGTTTCCACCGGCAATGCGAAGGTGCTTCGCAGGCGCTGCGCAAACGCGGCCGCCTCTGCGGTCATGGCATGAGGTGTTCCATCGGCGTGCACCGGCAAGCCTACCACCAGCAACTGGGGCTGCCATTCCGCAATCAACCGGGTGATGGCCGCCCAGCGCGGTTCGTCGCGGCGCTCCCCGATAGTCGTCAGCGCACGGGCACTGCCGGTCAGCGTATTGCCCACCGCAATGCCGATGCGCCGCGCGCCGAAATCGAATGCCAGTACCGTGGCCGGGGGACGCGCCACGGACGCGGATCACGCGTGCCCGACGTCTTCGGAAAGACGCGAGAAATCGATGCCGAGGAGCTGCATCGCGGCGGGCAGCCGGCGCTCCGCCGGCAGGTCGAACAGCACATCGGCGTTGGCGGCCACGGTCAACCAGGCGTTCTGCGCGAGCTCCTGCTCGAGCTGCCCGGCATCCCAGCCGGCGTAGCCCAGCGATACGAAGACATCCTTCGGCCCGTCGCCGCGGCCGACGGCCTCCAGCACGTCCCTCGATGTGGTGAGACCCATGTCGTCGCTGATGGCCAGCGTGGATTGCCAGTTGCCGAGCGGCCGGTGCAACACGAAGCCGCGGTCCACCTGGACGGGGCCGCCGAAATGCACCGGGGCGATGCGCAGCACGTCGTCGGCCAGCGGCACGTCAATCTGCTCGAACAGGGCGGACAGCGTCATGTCGATCGGCTTGTTGATCACGATGCCGAGCGCGCCGTCCTTGTTGTGCTCGCATACGTAGGTGAGCGTATGCGCAAACCGCGGATCTGCCATGGCGGGCATGGCGATCAGAAAATGGTCGGTGAGATTGACGGAATCTTCCACGGCGTCGAATTGTAAACGCAAGGGGGGTGCGCCACAATCAGCAGGCTTACCTGCGCCTTCGTCCATGCCCCTTGCCCCCACGCCCCCTGCTGCCCCGGATTACACCCGGGCCCTGGTCTGGTTTCGTCGCGACCTGCGCGATTTCGACCACGCGGCGCTCTATCACGCGCTGCGCCGCGCTCGCGCCGTCCATTGCGTCTTCGTGTTCGACCGCGAAATCCTCGATGGGCTGCCCGACACAGGCGACCGGCGCGTGGAATTCATCTGGGACTCCGTGGTAGCACTTGCCGCCGCACTCGCCGCGCGCGGCGGCGGGTTGATCGTCCGGCATGCAGTGGCCCGCGACGCCGTCCCCGCATTGGCCGCGCAATTGGACGTCGATGCGGTCTTTGCCAATCACGACTACGAACCTGGAGCGCAGGATCGCGATGCGTCGGTGGCACATGCACTTGCCGATCGTGGCATCGCCTTTCACACTAGCAAAGACCAGGTAATCTTCGAGCGCGCAGAGATCATGACGCAGGCGGGCAAGCCGTTCTCGGTCTTCACACCCTATAAAACCGCGTGGCTGCGTGCGCTGACGCCCTTTCATCTCAAGTCGTACCCCATCGAGAAATACGCGGCCGCACTGGCACCGATGCCGGCGGTCGCGCCGATGCCCTCGCTGGAGTCGATGGGCTTTGCGCGCACGAACCTGGCGACGCTCGGTGTTGTGCCCGGCATGGCCGGCGGATCGGCACTGTTCCACGACTTCCACCACCGCATCGACGCTTACCGCGATACGCGAAATTTCCCGGCAGTGAAGGGACCGTCGTACCTGTCGGTGCACCTGCGCTTCGGGACCGTCTCGATCCGCGAACTTGCTGCCTATGCACACCAGTTGTCGCTCGAACGTGATGGCGAAGGCGCGCAGACGTGGCTGTCCGAGCTTATCTGGCGCGACTTCTACGCGCAGATCCTGTGGCATCACCCGCATGTCGTCGGCCGCAGCTTCAAGGCAGAGTATGCCGGCCTCAGGTTCCCCGGTAACCCGGACTGGTTCGCGGCGTGGTGCGCCGGCGCCACCGGCTATCCGATCGTCGACGCCGCGATGCGCCAGCTGAACACCACCGGCTACATGCACAACCGGTTGCGGATGATCGCCGCGTCCTTCCTGGTGAAGGACCTGCTGGTCGATTGGCGCCAAGGTGAAGCGTATTTTGCCAACGCATTGATCGACTATGACCTCGCATCGAACAATGGCGGCTGGCAGTGGGCGGCCTCCACCGGGTGCGATGCGCAGCCCTACTTCCGCATCTTCAATCCGGTGACACAATCGGAGCGCTTCGACACCGAAGGCAAGTTCATCCGCCGCTATGTACCGGAACTGCAGGCGCTGGACGCCAGGGAAATTCATGCGCCATGGCTGGTGCCACCGGCGCTGCAACAGGCTCGGGGTGTCGTGATCGGCCGGGACTATCCTGCGCCCATCGTCGACCATGCGCACGCCCGAGCGGCCGCGCTGCAACTCTTCAAACGCACATGAAATCGCCAGTGCTCGACTGGGCGGCCAGGAGTCAATCCTCCTCGTGCCGCCGATGTTTCGCGTACTCCGCTGCCAGGTGCTGCTGCAACGTCGTCGGCGCCGCCTCGTAATGCGACAGCTCCATCGACCACGCACCTTCACCACCAGTCATCGCCTTGATGCGCGCCGCATAGCCTTCGAGTTCCCCCAGCGGCGCCATACCAGTCACCGCCAGCGACCCGGATTGCAATGTCCTGGTCCCGGTAACCTGACCGCGTCGCGACGCCAGGTCGCCGGTCACTTCACCGATGTTGTGGGCCGGACAGTTGATCTCCACTTCGACCACCGGTTCAAGCACGATCGGCCGCGCTTTCGCAATGGCGTCGAGAAAGGCCTTGCGTCCCGCCGCCACGAATGCGACTTCCTTTGAATCCACCGCGTGATACTTGCCGTCATACACATTCACGCGCACGTCCTGCAGCGGAAACCCGGCCAGCGGCCCCTGCGCCAGCACCAGCTCCACGCCTTTCTGCACGGCAGGTATCAGCGACGTCGGGATCGCTCCGCCCTTCACCGTGCTGACGAACTCGAAGCCGGCGCCCCGCGGCCGTGGCTCGATCTTCAGGAACACTTCGCCGAACTGTCCCGCGCCTCCGCTCTGTTTCTTGTGCCGGTGATGGCCTTCCGCGGCCATCGTGATCGTCTCGCGATAGGGAATGCGCGGTGGTCGCGTCGAGACCTCCAGCTTGAACTGGCCGGCCATGCGCTCCAGCACGGAACGCAAGTGCAATTCGCCGAGCCCCCATAGAACGGTCTCGTTCAGCGTCGTGTCGTGTTCGACGACGAGCGTCGGATCCTCGGCTGTCATCCGGTGCAACACTTCGGAGATTCGCTGCTCGTCGCCGCGCCATTTGGGCTCGATGGCCACCCCGTGCATCGGCACAGGAAACTCGAGCGGCTGCATGTGGATGTGGTCCTCGTCGTGCGAGTCATGCAGCACGCAGTCGAACTCGATGTCATCCACCTTGGCCACCGCCGCAAGATCGCCGGGGACCGCGCGCTCGATTTCGACATTCTTCCCACCTTGCAGCATGAAGAGGTGGCCCACCTTGAACGGCTTGCGCCCGTCGCCGACAAAGAGCTGCGTGTCGCGCGTCACCGTGCCCTGGTGCACGCGAAAGATGCCGAGCTTGCCGACAAACGGGTCCATCACCACCTTGAACACATGGGCCAGCACATGCTGCCGGGGGTCGGGCTGCGAATGGAATTCGATCGCGGTGTCCCCTTCGCCCTTGGTGAAGCGTGGTGGATTGCCTTCGGCCGGATTGGGCAGCAGCCGATCAAACACCTGCAGCAACTCCGCAACGCCGGCCCCCGTGCGTGCAGAGACAAAGCACACCGGCACCAGGTGGCCCTCGCGGAGTGCCTTCTCGAAGGGCGCATGCAATCTCTCCGGCGCCACCTCGCCGTGCTCAAGGTAATGCGCCATCAACGCTTCGTCGACCTCGACGACCTGATCCACCAATGCACCGTGTGCGGCGGCGACCGACGAGAAATCCGCATCGCCCACCGGATTGAAGAAGCAGTCGACCACGCGCGCGCCGCCATCTGCGGGAAGGTTCATCGGCAGGCACTCCTTGCCGAACGTCGCCTGAATCGCCGCCAGCAACGCCGGCAGGTCGACGTTGTCGCCATCGATCTTGTTGACCACCCGCACGCGGCACAGGCGGCGACGTCCGGCCTGCTCCATCATCCGCACCGCCACCATCTCGATGCCCGCCTGGGCGTTGATCACCACCGCCGCGGTTTCCACGGCATCGAGCGCGCCGATGGCTTGCCCGATGAAATCGGGGAATCCGGGTGTATCGATCAGGTGGACGCGCGTGCCGCCGGTCTCGATGTGCAGCAGCGATGACCGCAGCGAATGCTGGTACTGCTTCTCGAACGCATCGAAGTCGCTGGCCGTCGTGCCGCGCTCCACGCTGCCAGCGGCGGTCAACGCCCCGGCCCGGACCAGCAGCGCTTCCGCCAGCGTGGTCTTGCCTGCGCCGCCCTGGCCTACCAGGGCTACCGTGCGCAGATTCTCCGTGGCGTAGTTCGGCATTGCGCCTCCTCCGGGGAGTTGAGCAGGCAATTTAGCCTATTTGACCGCCGCCGCGTTACTGCGCTGCAATGAGCCCAAGCCCGGGCTGGCGCGATCGACGCCCAGAACAAAACGGCGCAGGGTAGCGCGCCGTTCCGGAATGACTAGCAGGAACTGCCGTCAATGGGTGGCGCTGACCCCGGTCATTTCACGCAGGTGCAGCAACAACTCCTCCTCCTGGTAGGGCTTGCCGAGGTACATGTCCACGCCGAGTTGCGCCGCCAGGTTGCGATGCTTCTCCGCGGTCCGCGACGTGATCATGATGATCGGGATGTTGACGTAACGCGGGTCGCCCTTGATCGTCTTGGTGAACTCGAAGCCGTCCATCCGCGGCATCTCGATGTCGAGCAG
>Ga0105046_10005641_pt1 | contig 19786 bp, 10 predicted proteins | sample MAT03_FD_78385 | JGI IMG/M metagenome (GOLD analysis project Ga0105046, IMG submission 78385) | Freshwater microbial communities from Lake Fryxell liftoff mats and glacier meltwater in Antarctica - MAT-03 (megahit assembly) | ecosystem: Environmental > Aquatic > Freshwater > Ice > Liftoff... | reverse complement strand
GCTACGTGACCGACAAAGCAACGAAGTCCGGTGGGAAAAGCCACCGCCCAAATCGGGAAGTTATTATTTCGGCGTTCCTAAGGTCGGGAACCCCCGCCTCGGTTAGAATCAAAATGCCTTGCCCGGAGAAAGCGACCCTTATTAATTCAGTTAAGGAGCGTGTCGTAAATAACTTACCAGTTTGCGCTTTCTCTGCAAGAGTTTCCACAAACATTGGGCACCATTACCAAAGGTAAGCGGGATATGAATACTGCGCTTGCTTTAAAAATCGAAAAAGCGCTTGGACTTGAGGAAGGCTATTTTATGGCTCTGCAGGTATATTATGATATTGAACAGGAGAAACAAAAACAAAACACGGAATATCCTGATTTGGCCAAACTGAGACCTGTTTTATTCTGGGATACCAAAATAGAAGGTGTGAATTGGCAAAAGCAAAAAAATGCTGCTGTTAAAAGAGTGTTTGAACGGGGTAATGATATTGAAAAAGAAGAAATTACACGTTTCTATGGAATAGAAACCATTGATAAAATAGTTAGTTGGAGGCACCGCATTGAGCTTATACAGAGGACACCCTTTCCATCCACAACAATCCTACCCTTAGTAGTCAAATACCCGGTAGCAGGCTTGACACTCCTGCCTTTTTACCGAATATCATCTATTCCTTACCGAATCGCACTTAGACGCGCATCTGCATTTCGGGATGTCGCATATTTGAACACACCGGACGATCGAAGGCATCTTTAAAAAACCAAAGCCATCAATCAAAGCCGTATGAGCAAGTGCGTTTCCGGGTGTAGCAGTGCGGTTTTTTTTGTATTCGAAAGTTATTTCAACAATATTTATTCCGATGAAGCAAGGGCTGACGAGTTCTTTAAAATAAAGAAAAGGGGCAAAAATCCAAAATATGCGGTTCATAAGGATGTTACCCTGATGTATGCCTTTGGGCCTGATGCTGAACCAATCTATTCCAATTATGAAATACAGCTTGTCATTTTTCTTCACTGCTTTCACGTTGCTCACGTCATCCAACATTTTTGGTCAATTTCTCCCCGAAAAAATCATCGCAGGCAGCAAGACCGGGTTTCAAGGCATCCAATCCGCCGACATTAACACCGACGGACATCCTGACCTGGCAGGTATCGGAGGCTACAACTCCCAGATGGCGTTATGGTATTTGAACGACGGGCAGGGGCATTTTCCCATCAACCCCTCGGATTCGCTCGAATTCGAGTTTCAAGTGAGCGAAATCACCATCGCCGATTTGAACGGGGACGGCTTCTTAGACATGGGCGTGGCAGATATAACCAACACTGGAAAAATCATCTGGTACGCCGGCGACGGTCAGGGGGATTTTGTTAAGCACCCGGTGGAATATTTCGACGGCATTCCGGTGGGTACCTTTCAAGCGACTGACGTGGATATGGACGGCGACCAGGATTTGGTGCTGGGTCAATCTCTCTTTGCTTCCACCCAAATTCGATGGGTGAAAAATGACGGGCAAGGTAACTTCTCAGACCCCTATCTCCTGGGTGAACACAGCGGGTTGTTCTTTCAAATCGTCATCGCGGACTTGAACAACGATGGGCTGCCCGATGTGCTGGTGCCCAATAAAATAACCTGGTATCTTAACTATGGCCCCGGCTATTTCGATGCTAAACCCTTGCCTGCCGATGCGGCCTACCTCTTCGGCATCACCGACGTGGACGGCGACGGGGATCGGGATCTGCTCGCTTATGGCTATTATTCGAACAATAAACCCATCCTGTACCGAAACACCTCCACCCCATTTTCCGCCACTTTTGTGGCAGAAGAATTCCCGATGACGCTCGACCTGTACGACCGCCTGTTTACGGGCGATTACGACGGCGACGGCGACACCGACATTATGTTCAATTCCACCGGATGGTGGGAAAACGAGGGCACAGGCAGTTTCACTATTCACGATGATTTCACCCTCAACAACCTGTACATCCCATCTAATTTGTACCTGCTCCCGCCTGGCGTGGATTTAAACGGCGACGGTCGGGAGGAAGCGTTGATTCCCGGTAGCAGCTACGTGGCACAGATGAACATCAACCCGAACGGTGAAGTGGTCACTGATATCATCGTGCCGGACATTGTCGGCGCTTTCTCTATCAAAGCTTTTGATTTCGATGGCGACGGCGACCTGGACATCGTGGCGGCTTCCGATAAGTTGTATTGGTTTTCCAACGAAGGCGGTGGGCAGTTCGGATCCCGGCAGACCATCACGGGATTGCCGGTTAATACCACTTCCTTCCATTTTGCAGATGCGGATGGCGATGCAGACTTAGATATTTTTGTTCAAGGCGGCATTCTGTTGCGAAACCTCGGTTTTGGTTTTTACGCGAATCCGCTCCAATTGCCAATTAACGGGTCTGCGCCTTTTTTGCTTTTCGATTTTGACAGCGATGGCGACACAGACATCATTGGTGGCTCGCCACTGCAATTCTGTGAAAACATCGGCAATGGCAACTTAGCGACCCCAGTCATGCTGAATCCATGGGTCGGCGGCTTCCCGGCGGCGGTTGACATGGATGGCGACGCTGACCTTGACGTTGCCTTTACCTGCAACTTTAGCGTGTCTATTCTTCAAAACGACGGAGCAGCAAATTTTTCGGAACTTCAGGTTTTGGCGACGCCTTCACTGACCCGCAAATGCTGGTGGACGGATCTGGACGGATCTGAACGGCTGGATGTAGTCGTGGCAATGGACAGTTCCATTGGATGGTTTCCGGCATTGGCTGATGGCACTTTCGATGCAATTAGAATGATTTACCAATCAACCGATTTTCAGCTTAATTTACCATCCATCAACATGGCTGACTATGACGGCGATGGCGATGTGGACATCATGGTAGATGGGTTTTATCATATTTTGATACAAAAAAACGATGGGACAGGTGCTTTTTCTGCTGGTTCATTGCCTTTTACCGGCCCCTATGTGGCAGACGCAATGAATTTTGACTTAGACGGCGACAAAGACCTGGATTTGCTTTTTGCAAGCACCCAAATCATCGGCTGGCTCGAAAACGTAGCTTCCGAATCCTATCTCACCGGCTTCTGTTTTTGGGACAAAAATGAAAATAAACTGCGTGACCCCGGCGAGCCGCCTTTTCAAAATCAAATCCTTCACCTCGCACCTGCCGGGAAACTGACCTTCACCGATGCCGACGGCAGCTTCCGGATTTACGCCGATTCAGGTCATTACGCCCTGTCCATACTGCCCGATTCCTGTTGGGTTTTGAGTACCGACTCGGCAGCCTACCACCTTTTTTTTGATGGAATAAGCACAGTCAGCACCCTTGATTTTGGCTTAAAACTCAATGGGACTGCTAAAAAACTTGCTGCCCAAATCGCCACCGCTCCCACACGCTGCGGCTTTGAAGTGCCGGGCTTTGTTTCCGTTCAAAACGAAGGATGCGCGCTGGCGTCGGGGGTTTTTGAGCTGCAGATCCCTGATTCGCTCGTTATGTTCATCAGCGCCTCGCCGCCGCCCGACGCCATCGCGCCCGGTCTGCTGACCTGGCAACCTCCCGACACCTTGCTGCCGGGTGCCACATTCGATATTCAACTGCTTTTGAAAATAGCGGGCCCCGAACACCTCGGCGACACCCTCCGGCTGCTCGGCATTACCCGCGCACTCGACGCCGCAGGCAGCCCCGAAACCCAGGCGGATTCTGTGTTTTTATTTTCACCCGTCAACTGTGCTTACGACCCCAACGATAAGCTCGTCAACCGGGCTTCCCTGCCGGAAAATTACGAGGCTGCGGCTTCCGAATTAGTTTATACCGTTCGCTTTCAAAACACCGGCACCGACACGGCTTTCAACGTCACGGTACGCGACCAACTCGCCCCCGAATTAGATTTTGCCACTTTCAGACCTCTCATCGCCAGCCATCCCTACTCGGTCACGTTTGATTCGGCGACCCGCACGGCGGTGTTTTCTTTTAGAAACGTCCTGTTGCCCGATTCCAGCGTGAACGAGCCGGGCAGCCACGGTTTGCTACAGTTTGCCATTTACCCGGTAGCAAATCTGCCAGCCGAAACCCTCATCAAAAACTCGGCGGGGATTTACTTCGACTTCAACCCGCCCGTGGTGACGAACATGGCAAAAACATTGGTGGAAAAGATAGTCGTTTCAACAGAACAGCAGGTGTCTACGAGAGGTAAAATCCGCCTTTGGCCCAACCCGGCATCGGAGGAAATTTTCTTAGACTGGGGCGCTCCGCTCCCGCTTTCAGGCGGCACCCTACTGCTGACTGACCTCGCGGGCCGCCGGTTTTTGGAAATGCAATTGCCCGCTGCCGCCATCGGCACCCGCATCGAACTGCATGGCTTTCCGCCGGGCATGTTCTTAGTGAAAATGCAAGCTGGAAGCCGCTTATGGGAAGTTAAAAAAATGGTCAAATCAAACTAACGTCTTGAAAATTGAAAAAAATGAAACGTTTTCTGGTTTTTAGTTGTGCCCTTTTTAGCCTGATTCGGGCGGAGGCGCAATCCAACTCGACGGTGATTATTGATACCATCCAGGATTCTTATTCCAACTTCCTGCCTTATGACTGGGACCACGACGGCGACTTTGATTTTGTGGGCACCACGGGTCTTGGGTTTCATCTAAGCTGGATGAAAAACACTGGCGGCGACCTGCCTGAAAAAGCGGTGGTGATAGACACGGCTTTTTATTACAACCGCCCGCTGTTCACCGATTTTAACGGCGACAACCTCACGGACATGGTTTTTAACGGTTTCGATTCGGGCGGGTTTGACAATTCTTTGGTCATCCGGCTTCAGTTGGCAAACGGGCAATTCGGTTCGCATGTCGTGGCTTTTCCGCACAGCAACGATTTCAGGGATTTTACCTTGGCTGACTTCGACAACGACGGCGATGTGGATTTTGCCAGGGCTGACGAGTCTGCCCTGCTTTGGTATGAAAACGACGGCAATGGCAATTTTGAGCCGCCCCATTTCATCGCCGACCCGACGGGCGGGGTTCTCCATGCAGCCGACCTGAATGCCGACGGGCTAACCGACCTCCTCGTGACGGATGCGCCGGAGGGAAAAATTTGGTATTTCGAAGCGCTTGACGGCGGCAACTTCAATCCCAAAATATTAGCGGCTTCCCTGCCCGATTGGTTGGACCGCCTGGCGAGCGACGACCTCGACGGCGACGACCTGCCGGATTTGTTGCCCGTTTACCGCTATGACGAAGTTTTTACCTATGGTCAGGCTTGGCTCAAAAACCTGGGCGGCGGTCTGTTCGCAGCCCCCCAGCCCCTTGACCCCGCCGCTGGCTTGCCGTACATCGTTCAGGAACTTGTCACTGGCGATATAGACAATGACGGCGACGTAGACGTGATTGCTTCCTGCACCCGGGGCGATTCTTTAATCTGGTTTGAAAACGCGAGCAGCGGCTTGTTTTCGGAGCACTTACTGGCCGTTTATCCCGAATCAACCGACTTGACCAATATGTTGCTAGCCGATTACGACGGCGACGGGCTGCCCGATTTGTTCGGGCTGGCCGTCGGGACTGATTTTTTTAAAAACGAAGGCGGCGGGCAATTCGCCCCACGGCATACGATTTTGCCTAAATTCTACTCCATAAAAACCGCTGACCTTGCCGACCTCGACCACGACGGATTGACGGACATCATCGCTTTGTCGGACTACGACGGAAAACTGTTCTGGTATCCCAACCTCGGCGGCGGGCAGTTCGGGAAGCACCAAGAGATTTCTCACACCAATTATGGGGGCGCTTTCGCCCATGCTGCTGACTTGGACGGCGACGGCGACCTCGATGTCTTGTCCGGCATTCCAAAAAAATCGGCTAATATCTCGCCCCAGGCTTATGAATTGGTTTGGTACGAAAATGACGGAACCGGCGCTTTCGGCGATGACATTCGTGTATTCCCTGCCGGTTTTTACTTCCCGGTTGCTATGGCTCGGGTTGCTGATCTGGATGGCGACGGGGACAAGGATATTGCCTGCCTGTATACCGGAGCGACGCAAACTTTAGCCTGGCTCCCCAACGATGGCGCGGGCGGGTTCGGTACTCCCAAATTTATCTCGCCCGGCGATGTGGCAGGGCAATTTATCCTCACTGACCTTGACGGCGACTCCACAAAGACATTGTGGCGCGGGTGGACTTTGCCAAAATTTATTGGTACGCCAACGATGGGGCAGGCAATTTCAGCGACCTGCTTTTCGTCGGGATGCAAGGCAATATCGGCGCTCTTTTGGTTGCCGAAGATTTCGACGGCGACGGCGACATGGACGTTTTGTCCGGCGACGATTCCTCCTATACAGGCTGGTGGTACCCCAACAACGGCGACCATACCTTCGCGCCCCAGAAGCCGCTGTCGTCAGAACCGTTCTTGTTCCCAACCGATATTGCCGACCTCAACAAGGACGGCAAACCTGACCTCATCGGCTCCTACGATTATGCGCTCGGCTGGAAGCCCAATTTGGGGAATGGGGTATTGGGCGACCCGATTTTTGTCAACATCGAATACGGCAGTCTTACTAATGACGGCAAAGCCATTGACATAGACGGCGACGGCGACGGCGAAATCCTATTTTCCTGGGGCAATCAAATCGCCTACGTCGGCGACATCGGCGGGCTGCCCTATATTTCGGGGTATTGCTTTTTGGATGAAAACGAAAACGGGCTGCGCGACAGCACCGAAGCCCTCTTGCCAGGCATCCGCACCACGCTTGGAACCGCCTCCCTGTCCAGTTTTTCAGATGACGACGGGCAATTCCGCTTTTACGTTAACCCCGGCAATTACACGCTGACCTATGAGCCGGATGACTGCTGGACGCTGACAACGGGCATCTCCGCATGGCTCATTGCCGTATCGGACACAGCGGTGCTGAATCGGTATTTTGGCTTCAAACCCGGGTCTGGCCTGCGAAAATTGGAAACATTCCTGTCATCCGGCCCGACGATTTGCGGGCAGGACGTGGCGTTTTGGCTGCACACCCTGAACCAGGGCTGCCTGCCCTCCAACGGAAAAATGGCGCTCGCCAATACTTCGAACCTCAACCTCCTCTCCGCCGAACCTGCGCCGGACGGCGTTAGTGGCGACACGCTTTTTTGGCAAATTGACAGCCTGTTTCCCGGCGAGGTATACAAGGTGCTTTTGCAATTCAACATGGGCATCTTGCCTGCCGGAGACACCTTGCGAATGACCGCCCTCGGCGAAACTTACGGCGATGATGGCGTCTCCGTGGCATTTCGGGATACGCTGGCTTATGAATCGGTGGTGCTTTGTTCCTTCGACCCGAACGATAAATTGGTCAACCTGCCTCTCTTGGAGCCGGACTACCTGCCGGAAACGAGCGAGCTTGTTTACACCGTCCGTTTCCAAAACACAGGCAACTACTTAGCATTTAATATCCGCATCCGCGACACGCTGGATGCCAGCCTCGACTGGCAAACGCTGCGCCCGTTGACCGCCAGCCACTCTTTTTTCACCAACCTCGATGATGCGAACGGCATCGTTGAGTTCAATTTTCCGAACATCCTGCTGGCAGATTCATTTTCCAACGAGCCGTTGAGCCATGGCTTCGTCGCCTTTGCCATCCAACCCAAAGCGGCATTGGCGCCGGGCAAGGTGATTCCCAACCGGGCAGGTATTTATTTTGATTTCAACCCGCCGGTCATCACCAATTTTGCGGAAACGAAGGTGAAAACGAGCGTGTCTGTGCGCCCTGAGAAAGTGCCGGAGGATTGGATTTCCTTTTTCCCAAACCCCACATCGGCCTTCGTTCAACTGCGGTTCAAAGCGCCGCCCGGCAATGTTCGAGCGCGGATATTTGATTTGCAGGGCCGGGTCTGTTTTGAAAAACAACTGGCGACGGCGGGCAACGCTGCTGAGTTCGACGTGTCCGCACTGCCTTCGGCGGCATACATGCTGGAAGTTATTGGCGAAAACGGCGAGCAGGGAAGGGCAAAGTTGCTGGTGCAACATTAAGAGCTTGTTGGGGATTTCGTCAATCGGCTACGAGCGGCAATTTTTATTTTATACTGCGTTGATTTTTTTCACCATAGCTGCCGGCTATGTCTGCAAAAATCGCCTTTTCTAAAATGAAATTTCCTCGCACTCGCTTGATCACGAAAACCCCAACAAGCGCTAACAGGCGCTTCCCGCTAAACTCAATACCTGCTGACTTTAAAAATTAAAAAAATGTATTCGAAAAATATTCCTTTCCTCCTTTCCCTCTTTTTGCTGACCCTGACGGCATCGGTGCAGGCGCAGTTTGGCGCAACCCACCCCATTTTCCCTGCAAGCCTGCTGAACGGCGGCTTCAGCCACCACGTCATAGACATGGACAACGACGGTGACAATGACCTGGTGTTTTTAAGGGAAGACAGGTCGCTTTCCCTGCTTCGCAACGACGGCACGGGACATTTTGCCGAGGGGGAAATTATCATCGAAAACGCCATCGAGCCGCCCGTTTTTGTGGATTTTAACCACGACGACCTGCCCGACGTATTGGTTCGTTGCGGCAATTTGCTCTGCTGGGCACCCAACGAAGGCGACGGCACTTTTAGCAATGTATTCCCGATTGGCGCTTTCGGCGTGTTTAAAATCATAGACATGAACCACGATGGCGAGATGGATATTTTTGACGGGGTTAACTGGCTGGAAAATGAAGGCGGCGGCATTTTTATCGAACAACATGAATTCTATACACCCAACACCTTCCAGGATGTAAGCGTGGTTGACCTGGTAGATTTGAACGCCGACGGTTTGCCAGATTACGTTTACCGGATTGGTTTCAACTATGATCTCACTTATTGGCGGGCACAAGAACCCGGCGGCGGGCTGAGCCTTACGACAAATATCATCCATGCAGGAAGTTCTTTCATGCAGTTTTTTGACCTCGATTACGATGGGGATATGGATCTTATTGACTGGGATTACCTCAATTGGCCTAATTTCATCCGATCTCACCTGAACGACGGCAGTGGCAATTTCGGCCAGCCAACCCAGCTTTACCCATGCAATAGCCTGTACTCCATTTCAGACGTGGACGGGGATGGGTTTGCCGACATTCTACTCCCGGCCAACCCCAATAATTTTGCCTGGGGCAAAAACGACGGCAACGGGAACTTTACTTTTCAACTGACCCGGGTCATTGCCAGTAATGATTGGCAGTTTACTGACATCTCCGGCGACGGGTACGGCGACTTTGTTTTCAAGTATGGCGCTTCGCTAAACGATGGGGCAGGCGGTTTCGGCTCCGTCGAAAGCTACTTCACAGAGGTGGCTCGCATTCAAGGCACCACCATTGCCGACGCGGATGGCGACGGCGACCCCGATGTTTTTTTCAACGACATCGAAAAGCGGGAAATGGGCTGGTTCAGCAATGACGGGGCGGGCGGTTTTTTAGTTAAAAACATTGTCCAAACGAGCTTCAGCGGCGGGTTGGCTGTTGCCGACTTCGATGCCGATGGCTACCCGGACTTGGCTGCCGCAAACTTTGACAGCCTGCAGTTGATGTGGCAAGGCGTTCCTGGCGGCAATTACGGTGTCCCGGATACCCTCGTCCGTGATTTGGAGCAGGCTTTTATCTGGGAGATGATTGACATTGATGGCGACGGCGACCTCGACTGGCATGTTTTTACCAATTTTCAAGCGCCTGTTTATATCAATGCCTGGATGTATAACGACGGCGCAGGGAATTTTTCCATCCCGACGAACCCTCCCTATATTGGCCCGGTAGCTTACGCCGACATAGATGGCGACGGATTGTTGGATATTATAGTAACATCCTATTCGCCCACGATAGAAACGTTTTGGCAAAAAAACCTGGGCAATGGAGATTTTGGCCCACAAGTATCTATCGCCCTATATTTTTCGACATGGGTGCAAGGGGCCGACTTAGACAATGACGGCGATATGGATTTGCTGGCAGGGGTTGATTTGCTCGTCAACGGATCCACCAATCATCTTAATTGGCTGGAAAACCAAAACAATGGCAGCGCCTGGGTGGAGCACCAGATTGCACAGGTCAGCTCAACTGTATATTGCCTTGGCGATTTCAACCAGGACGGCACGACGGACATTTGCCTTGGCACCGCGCACAACATGTCGTTCGATATCCTCGATATTGCCTGGTACGCCAACGACGGGGCAGGCAATTTTAGTGACCCGGTTTTTATGAAGCAGCTTGCCGGTGTAAAAAACTTAGCGACTTCGGATCTTGATCAGGACGGCGACCTGGATGTTCTTTACAGCGGCGACAGCGGCCTTGGCTGGATAGAAAACCTTGCTGCAAACCCCGTCATCAATGGCATCTGCTTTTTTGATGCCAACGAAAACGGAGTGCAGGATGGCACCGAAAGTCCTTTGCCCGGCATCAAAATCAACCTCGAACCTGGCGGGCAAACGACTTTTTCCGCAGCAGACGGCACTTTTCGTTTTTACGCCTCCGCCGGAGATTTTCTCCTGAGCGCCGAACCGGGCGATTGTTTTGAAGGAACGACCAGCCCTGCCACCTTCCAAATCCAACTGCCGCTGCCCACATCCGATTCGCTCTTTGCTTTTGGTTTCAAAAACCAAACATCACAGCCGAGCATGGTTGCGCCGATAAGTGCCAGCCCCACTCGCTGCAGCTTCAACGTCCCATTTTGGATTTCGCTACAAAACGAAAGCTGTTTCCCGGCTGGCGCTGTTTTTTCTTTGAAATCGAACGGGCTTGTTTCTTTCGTATCGGCAGAACCTGCGCCTGCGCTCGTGCTGGGTGATTCCATTGTCTGGCTTAGTGGGGATTCGCTGCAGCCCGGCGAAACCCGTAGTATCCGTGCCTTGCTAAAAGTGGCGGGGCCCGACTACCTGGGCGATACGATTCATTTGACCGGTTACGCCTGGGCGCTCGACGCGGCGGGAAACCTGCTGCAACCGCCTGTTATTTCTCATTTTGCATCGGAAATCAACTGCGCTTATGACCCGAACGACAAATTGGTGAACCGCCCCCAGGTTCCGGCTGATTATGAACCGGCAAGTTCGGAACTGACTTACACCATCCGTTTTCAAAACTTCGGAACGGACACGGCTTTCAGCGTCATGATACTCGACACGCTCGCTGCCGAACTCAATTGGGGCACCTTCCGCCCGCTCGGTGCCAGCCATTCCGGGACGATCTCTTTGGATGCCATCAGCCGGGCGGTCGAATTTCGCTTCGATAATATCCTGCTACCCGACAGCGCTGCCAACGAGCCTGCCAGCCATGGTTTTATTTCTTTTTCTATTCAGTTGGAACCGGATTTGCCGTCTGGCACGAGCGTGAGCAACACGGCAGCCATTTATTTTGACTTCAACCCACCGGTTTTCACCAATGCTGTGGAGACGAAAATCGAGTCGCCCTCGGTAGCAACACAGGAAAGGGGGCAGGGCTGGGTGGTTCAAATGTCGCCTAATCCGACCTTCGGCGAATTGAGGTTGGTGTTTCCTGATACAGTACCTAAAGCAAGATACCTACAAGTCCTCGACCTCTACGGCAGGCTGCTCCAATCGGAAGCACTTCGGCCTGGCGAGCAATCACACCCGTTCTCGGTGGCGTCCCTGCCAGCGGGCATGTACTTCGTACGGGTGATGGATGGAGGAGTGCCGGTGTGGGCGGAGAAGGTGGTGAAGCAATAAACCAAGCAGCGGCAGGTGGCTTTTGGAAAGCCACCTGCCTTTTTATTTCAAATCCAAAAATCATCAACATGGCATGGATTTCCCCGGCTTCAACGACGGCGGCGGCTCAAGGCAACGGCGCAAACAAGTCGTCCATTGTCAAGGTGCTGTCCATCAGCCCGATGCTGTGCTCGTTTTTGCGCAGGCCAAACGGGGTGACGGCGGTGAGGAAAACCTGCTTGGAGGTTTGGGAGAGGCGTTTGAAGAGCGAGACCCGGTCGCGGAGTTCGGTGGCGTCGGATTTGGAGAGCAGCCAAGGCTCGTGGTAAAATTTCATCTCAAAAAGATTGATGACATGGTCTTTTCTGTCGAGCACGAGGTCAATCTGTAAGCCCGGGAAATCGGAGTTGCCGCGGTGAATGAAGCCGGAGGCTTCGGAGAACACGCCTGCGATGCTCAGTGCCTTTTCGATTTGCGGGAGGTGCTTGATGCAGATGCTCTCAAAGGCGTAGCCGCTCCAGCTTTTGAATTGCTGGGTTTGGCTGAGCGGCAGCCAAACGCTTTTGCCGGGCGTGCGGTTGGTTTCGATGAATTTCAGGTAAAACAGCGAGTACTCGTCGGTAAGCCGGTACAGCATGTCCCTTTTCTTTTTGCCAAAAGGATAATAGGCGCTGACGAACCCCGAGCCTGTCAATTCGGCGAGCACATCGGTCAGGCCGCCGCCGTCGGGCAGTTTGGTGGCCGCCACGATTTCGGCGCGGCCCATGCCCTTCCACTTTTGCGCCAGGGCACGGATGACAGCAATGTGGTTGTCGGCGTGCTCGAACAGGGCGGGGTAGAGTTTGGAAAACTCGTCGTGCAGCAGCCCCGAATTGGAAAAGCACACCGTGTCAATGTTTTGCGCAGCGCTCTTTCCGGCCTCGATTTCCTTCAGGTAGTGCGGGATGCCGCCCATGGCCATGTAGAGGAGGAGCAGTTGGTACCGGTCGAACAGGATGTTGCGGGCCCGCAGGAAGGCTTCCGTTTCGCAAAGGTTAAAAGGCTGGAGGTCAATGCGCTTGGTTATCCGGTTGTGTAGCCCGCCTTTGTGATAGACTACTTTTTGTATCATCCAGGTGGCCGCCGATCCACATATAGCGACGACGATGTTCCGGCGGGTAGCCCAACTGTTCCAAAAAAAGCCAAGCGCGTTCAGAAAACCCGATTTGTGGGTGGAAAGCCAGGGCAGTTCGTCAAAAAAGACGACCATCCTTCCCGGTTTTTGCTTGCCGTCGAGCTGCCGCATGAGGATTTCGAAGGCATCCATCCAATTGGACGGCTTACCGGACAGGGCATCTTCTCCGAAAAACTCCCGGATTCGGATGGCAAAATTTTTCAACTGCTCCCCCATCGAGGCATTCTGGGTGCCGGTAACCTCAAAATCCAGGTGCTCGGCAAAGGCCGTCCGCACCAGGAACGTCTTCCCGACGCGCCGGCGACCAATCACCGCTACCATTTCCGGCTCCTCGGAATGGAGCGTATTTTGGAGGGTTTCCAATTCTTTCTTGCGGCCGATAAAAAGCTGTGGCATGGTCAAAACATTTATTACGTGCGGAATGTGGGTAAATATAGCCACATTCCGCACACAATAGCCGCTTTGGAGCATAAGGATATTGAAAAGCGGACAATGCGCTTGGTTGCCCGGCGGACGGTCGCACCAGTTCTCGTTGGCGGCACTTGCCAGCAGACATGTACTTCGTGCGAGTGACAGAGGCAGGGGTGCCGGTATGGGCGGAGAAGGTGGTGAAGGAATAACGCCATTTTCGGCAAGCGGCAATATACAATTATCCCAGTCACCGGTTGCCCTAAGAGGAAGGTAAGCTTACATGAAATGATAAAAATAAAATGAGCCAGCATGAATTACAACCGGATGATTTTCAGACGATTGCAATATTCATCATTCATCATTCACCAGCGCTATTTCTCGGCAAAAATCTCATCAATGGGCAAACGGATATCGAGGTTGGGGTCGAGCAGTTCGTCGCCGTGCGAATAGACCTCGAATTGATGGGGGCGGTTTTCCTGACGGTGGGCTTCCTCCTGCTGCTGGCAAACGTCACTGCCTCGGCAACTACCTACACGCTTATTGGCTCCGGCAATTGGAGCGTTTCGGCGAACTGGGACGGCAATGGCATCCCGCCAAATCCGCTCCCCAGCGGTGACGCCGTAGTCATCAATGGCAGCGGAACTGCTGGTTTGGATGTGTCGCAAACACTCAACTCCGGCAGCTCGCTCACCATTAATGCAAGCAAAACATTGCATTTAAGCAATTATATTACCCTATTCATTGATGGCATGTTGACTAACAATGGCGACCTGATCATCATCGGAGCCTCCCTGCAAATCAACAACGGCGCAACCCTGAACAACAACGGCTCAGTGTACAGCCGGGGAGGTGTGACCAACAACGGCACCCTGAACAACAACGGCACTCTGCACAGCCAGGGAGGAGTGACCAATAACGGCACCCTGCACAACTTCAGCGCTCTGAGAATCACATTTTACAGTAGCCTGTGGAACAACGGCACCCTAAATATCAACTCCGGAAGCTATCTGGAAATCGCATTGTACGCCATCCTGAATAACAGCGGCATTATAAACAACAACAACGGGCGCTACCTTTCAAATAACAACTCCGCCGTCTTTCACAACTACGCCACCTTGACCAACGACGGCACTTTGGACAACACCACCAGCAGCACTTTGACCAACCACTCGGGTGGCACGCTGGCCAACAACGGCACCCTGAAAGGCACGGGCACCATCGTCCAAAACTGTGCCTTCACCAATAGTGCCACCGCCATCATCGCCCCCGGCGGCAGCCCTGGTACGCTTACCGTCACGGGCAACTTCGACCTCAGCGGCGGTACCTACCAATGTGAAATCAACGGCACGGTGCAAGGTAGTGCCTACGACCTGCTCGCCATTAGTGGCACCGCCACCATTGGCGCAGCTTCTAAGTTAAATTTGGTGTTCGGTTACAACGCCATCAGCGGCACCACCTACGACATCCTCACGGGAGGGCCGGTGAGCGGTACGTTCACCGACCCTGCCAACATCTCATTCAGCGGAGGGAACGTGACTGGCATCGGCGTGAGCTATCCAGATGCCAAAATGCTTAGGGTCAATGCATTATCCCTCTTGTCCATCTAACTATTCAGGTTTATCGGAACTGAAGCGGAGGCAGCGTCTTGCTGGACTGGGAAACCGCCAGCGAAACAAACAACCGGGGCTTCGAGGTGCACAGCGCAGGGGCGATTGGATTGATTGGAAAACACTCCATTTTGAAAATGGACAAGGCACAACGACTGAGGTGCACAGCTATTCTTTTTTGGATGAAAAGCCTTTTCAGAGCACCAACTATTACCGATTGAAACAGGTGGATCTGGATGGTAGGGTTGTGTACTCGAATATCGTTAGTGTCACCTTCGAGCAAAACGAAATTAGTATCTCCCCAAATCCAACGGATGGCGCACTTACCCTTGCGTTCCCAGCGAAGACGCCTCAATACGGAACCGTCCAAATCCTCAACAGCAGTGGCCGGCTGCTCCAATCGGAAGCCCTGCAGTCCGGCGAGCAATCACACCCGTTCTCAGTATCGTCCCTGCCCGCAGGCATGTACTTCGTTCGGGTGACGGATGGGGGCGTACCGATATGGGTGGAAAAAGTGGTGAAACGCTAAGGATTTTAGACTTTGGACACCCCCCCACCCGGGCGATGCTAATGAAATAGCCCCCGGCGTCAATGAGCGGATTTAAGGCCGTTTTCAGTTGATTTTACCGAATATCATCTATTCCTTACCGAATCGCACTTAGACGCGCCCCGCATTTCGGGATGTTGCATATTTGTACAAACCGGACGATCGAAGGCATCTTTAAAAAACCAAAGCCATCAATCAAAGCCGCATGAGCAAGTGCGGTTCCGGGTGTAGCAGTGCGGTTTTTTTATGCGCCGGGTCCAAGGAAGATTCATCCGGTTTGTCACAAACTCCAGCTGGATGACTTATTCAAGATAGTACTGTCTCCAACCGCGAACGATCACCAATTTAACTGCCAATTCTATGAAAATCAAATCTACCCAATTTGCTGCCCTTTGCCTGATGCTTTGCCTGTTGTTATCAGGCGTTATATCTGCTCAGTCCGGCTGCCCCAACCTCATCGCCAACGGCAATTTTCAGGCTGGAAATACGGGCTTCACATCGGGCCTGTCGCTGGGGTGCAACTCTTGTACCGCCAATACGTATTGCGTGACCAATAACTTCACCGGTAAGTGCTCAGGTTGGCCGTCCGTTTTTGATCACACATTCGGCAATTCGACGGGCCTTTTCATGGCTATTGATGGCAGTACCATGGGCGCTAACGACGTGTGGAGTTTGACTGGAGTATCTGTCACCCCCGGCGTCACCTACGAGTTTTCGTTTTGGGTAGCCACTGTGTTTGGCCCGGGGCAGCAGGTCTTTGACCTCGAAATGCGCATCAATAACACCACCGTTAGCATTGGCAACGTCAGTCAGACAGTAGGTGTATGGACACGGTTTTTCACCACTTGGGTTTGCCCTTCCGGTGTGTTCTCTGTGCCCCTCGCTATACGGCAAATGACGCCCGGAGCATTCCGGGATTTTGGAATAGATGATATTGGGTTTTCCTGTGTGAGTTGCCAAGCCGATTTCATTGCGGAGGAGCTGGGGCCTTGCGGCGCTGTGCAATTTATCAACCAATCCATCGGGCAGCAACCTCCCTCATCTCAATGGAATTTTGGCGACCCCAATAGCGGTGCGAATAATATATCCTTTCAAAACAATCCTACTCATCAGTTCAGCACCTGTGGCACATTCAACGTTTGCCTCACCTTTACTGCCAGCAACGGCTGTGTGGATATTATTTGCAAACCGGTAACCATCACCGACAACATACCGCCCGTGGCACTATGTCAGCCCGGACAAGGCTATAGTTTGAATGCGGGTTGCACCCTTCCCGTGACGGTGGGCATGATTGACGCCGGCTCCTTCGACAACTGTCTGATACAATCTATGAGCGTAAGCCCGGCAGTGGTACCAGGCTGCGGCGTTTTTCCGATAACGCTGACCGTGACCGACTGGTGCGGAAATACGAGCATCTGTTCCACCGATATCCAAACGATTGAAGTGGTGCCGCCGGTGATCATGTGCCCGCCGAATGTGCAACGGAATTGCAACACCAACCTGACACCGGCTTTTACCGGATTTGCTACGGCAACGGATAACTGTATGCCAGCGCCGACCGTCACTTGGTCAGATGTTATAGTGGGTCAGATGCCCTGCGATGGAGCAATAATCCGTACCTGGACGGCGACCGATGCCTGTGGAAATGAAAGCACCTGTGTGCAGACCATCACGGTCATTGACAATGTGCCTCCGGTCATTGTATGCCCGCCAACTTTTTCAGCGGAGTGCAATGGCAACTTCCCACCGAGCCTCTCCGGAACGGCCACCGCCACAGACAACTGCACGGCAACATCGGCTATTGTTATAACTTTCACCGACGTGCTTTTTACTATATTTAATCCAATCACGTTCCAAACATGCGATGATTATATCAGGCGAACCTGGAAGGCCACGGATCAATGTGGCAACATGGCCACTTGCATCCAAATCATCTCGGTGCATGATGATGTCAAACCAGTTTTGACCAACTGCCCCCAGAACATAACGGTGACGGGTACGCTGAACCCGCAAGGACTTTGTACCGCTAACGTGCAGGTCACCAGCCCTACGGTCACAGACAATTGCGATCCGACGGTGACGCTGACCAATAGCTTCAACGGCACGGCAAGTGCCAGCGGAGTTTACCCGAGCGGCACCACAACTGTGATCTGGACAGCAACGGACAATTGCGGGAATGTGGAAACTTGCTCTTTTGTGGTGAATGTGGTGTGCGCTTCCTGCAATTGCAACACGGACGGGATGATTACCTTGACCCAAGGCAACACCTCGTTCCAAACCTCCTGCAACCTGCACGGGCTGCCTGACAGCGCCTTGCCAAAATTTGGGTGTCCTGCTGGCTCAGTCACAATCAATGGAAGTTTCGGTTGTACGGGCACTGTTGGCACGAACTGCCAATCGGCCATCTGGTACGAACTCACCGACCCGCTGGGCAATCCCACGGGCGGCAGTGGCTCGCTTCCTGTCACCTTGCCTGCTTCGCAGGTGAGTATTCCCGGTACTTATTCTTTTACGCTTTACACCGTTTGCCCCAGCTCAATGGATACCTGCATTTGCAATATCCGTTGGAAGCAAGCGTCGTGCGACACCTGTATTTGCCCGATGGATAGCGCTGCCGTCCTCAATCTGGTGACGAATGGCAACTTCTCCTACGGGGACAATTACTTTACATCCAGCTTGCCTTCCAGCAACCTATGCAGCAGCTCGAACTACTGGGTTGGCAATACCCTCAATTCATTGTGTGCTGGTTGGCCAAACCTACCCGACCACACGACTGGGATTGGGAATCTATTAATCATTGATGGCAACACATCTGGCCCGGCAACCCTATGGAGCCAGACCGTCAGCATCGTGCCTTGCTCGACCTATTGCTTTTCGTTCTGGACAGCGAGCGCATATCCGCAAAGCCTGCAAGACTTCGATTTGGACATAGTCGTACTGGATGGGAGCGGCAACGTCATTGCCCCGCTGGTGGGCGTGGCAAACATCCTCCTAACAAGCCCACCTTGGAGTAACCATTCGTTTACCTGGACTTGCCCATGCAATGCAGTCGGCCCATTTACGCTGCAAATCAACCAACAGGCGGCAGGTGCTTTTGTAGATTTTGGCATTGATGATATTTGTTTTACCAAAACTTGCAGCGATACGTTTTCTTCCGAGGGACTTACAGGCTATTTCCCCTTCTACAACAATACGGTGGATTATAGTGCTACCGCAATGGATGGGATATTAAACGGCCCAACTATTACCAGCGGGCATGATGCAGTACCCAATAGTGCCTACAATTTCGATGGAGTAAACGATTGGATTGATGCCGGCCTAAACAACCGGGGCGTAACCAATGCGGTATCAGTGGCAGCTTGGGTAAAAACTGGTCATAGTGCCAGCGGACAATGGATTGCCGGAAAATATGATTTTTCTGCCGATGAGGGTTATCTTTTAACCATTGGAGCTAACGGGAAAGCAGCTTTCGACGGCCGTGACCATAGTGGCATCCCCACAGGATACCATAGTTCGGGCCCCAGCCAAAAAGTGGTCAACGACGGCGACTGGCACTGCATAGTGGGTACTGCGGGCGACAGCACCTGGCGTGTTTATGTGGATGGGGGCGACTTGTCCTCAAATGGCAGTAGCGCACTTGGCAGCACCGCAGGAGGTATGGCTGTGGCATTAAACCCTTTTACGATTGGAAGGCATTCTGACTTAAATATTACCCCACCGTTTTTTTGGATGAACGGTGACATAGACAACGTGCTCGTTTACAACCGGGTACTGACTCCCGAAGAGATAAAATGTTTCTGCCTTGGCACACTGCCGCCCGATTCCTGCATTTGCCTCGGCTTCGAGGACATGCATTTCATTACCGACATGGCCCAAATTAATGTGGGATGCAATAATCAGCCACCTGTTCAACTGACCTGCCCCGCCGATACGATTGGTGCCTTCCTGTTCCAAGGCAAACTGCATTGCTCCGGTTCGTGCGGAACAGGAGTAGATTGGAGCATCTTGGACGCAAACGGCTTAGAATTCAACTTTGGTACTGTAACGGTGAATTTGACAAGTCCCGGAATTTACCAATTCGACCTGCCTTCCATATCGTACGCCAGCTTCCCAGGCCCCGGCAATTACCAACTTGTGCTGAATGGCCATTGTGGGTCGGATATTTGCCATTGCGTCGTCAACTTCTACGTGCCGTCCTGCGATACCTGCATTTGCCATAGCGACTTGACGCTCACTCACGGAAGTGGTAGTGATCCGATATCCTGTAACACCTCCATTTTGCACGCATTCCAATGTCCAGTCGAAGACGTAACGATATCAGGTTTTTTTGGCTGTGTTAATACAGTTACCGGTCTGCCATGCCCGCCCACAACCGTGTCGTGGACATTGGAAAGACCTG